>Ga0055481_10000253_pt1 | contig 16556 bp, 15 predicted proteins | sample Muzzi_PWC_D2_FD_57936 | JGI IMG/M metagenome (GOLD analysis project Ga0055481, IMG submission 57936) | Wetland microbial communities from San Francisco Bay, California, USA, that impact long-term carbon sequestration - Muzzi_PWC_D2 | ecosystem: Environmental > Aquatic > Marine > Wetlands ... | reverse complement strand
AGTAGCTATCATGCCAAGACCCGAGGCTACTCCTGCAAGAAGTACCGCGTATACAGCCTGCCCCGTCGCACTTTTATCAGATGCGACTTCCGTATACAGTCCTGCATCCAGAAGCAACGCTCTTTTGAGTCTGCTAACGAACACGGATGATATTTACCTCGTCAGTTCAGTGATTCACCTTTACTCAGAAATACCGTTTATATGTAATCCATCCGCCGGATGCGCATTTAGCGCACCGGGACACGCGGGTTATAGATTATATGAAACATAGGGAGCCTTTATAACATTAAACGGTCGGCTCAACACCAACTATGGAGAATATAAGAGCGAATATAACAAAGTAGATGATAAACCCGATTATACAGACGCCTATTGCTCTCCATGTGCTTTGATAATCGAGTGCCTGTCTTACGGCGATGACCATTGCGACAAGCATCCATATTCCGGCAATAAACGACAATATGGGACCAATAAACGGGATAAACGCCAGTATTCGGATCACGCCCGGAGAAGCGGCGAAACCGATGGTCCTCATCATTTCGCTCATATCGGACTTCGTCTGCGGCTCTGGTAGCAGCTTAGTCCCTATTATATAGGCCAGAAATGCCCATATAACCCATCCGATTAGAGCGCCTATCGTCCCGAAAATCAGACCGCGTATTCCAAAGAATCCGATGCTGCCGATACCCGCAGCAACACTGGAAATAAGAACCACCGCCACGGCTTGTCCCATGGCGCCTTTATCCGCTTCTACTTCTTCATAAAGATTAACGTCGAGCTTTGAAGCCCTGACCATTCTATCAACCAAGTTAGCCATCAGTATTCCTCCTTCAAGTTTTGCTTGATATTCAGATAATAAAGCTATACTGACAGTTCGTCGAAGTGTAAATACACATTTTTAAAATGTAACTGCTCAGAGCGCCCGGACGCGTCTGTTAAGCAGGTCTCCAAGCAGGTAGGGCAAGGGGGCTATTCGGTTCCAAGTGATATCGCTCATGATAGCAACCTGTATCCAGCTGCGCTCGCGAAGATAGGCGCTCCTCCAGTTGAGAAGGTATCCCCTCTTTTCAAGCTCAAGACCGGCCTCACGGGAATCGCGATTTTCCGGAAGCGCTATCGTTATGAGCGACGGGGATTCGTGTCCCTCTTCCGCAACGATACTAAGCCCCTCGTCCCTGAGGCTTTTCTTGATCCACTCGGACAACTCCTTCAGCCGCCGATATCTCTCTTCGAAATCAGTGTTTTCGAGCGACGACTTGAGCGCGTGAAGGAGATTGGAAGAGAGCGTGAACGGCGTGCCGGAATTGTCTGAATATAGTCCCAGGTCGAGGTAGCGGGGAAGCTTATTCGCAGCAGATTCGATAAAGTGATTGTGAAGCACGAACGAAATACCCGGATAAGACCTGAGCCCCTTTCCGCTGACGCCGGAAGCCAGGTAAACATCCGAGAGATCAAGTTGTACCGTTCCTATGGAGCTCACGCAGTCGAGACAAAGCTTTATCCCTCTGCTGCGGCATATTTCACCCAGAGCGTCAATATCGTTCAGCACTCCCGTCGAGGTCTCCGAGTGTACTGCCCAGAGCCATCCCGCACCGGATTCCTGAGATACCATCTCTTCGATCTCATCGTATCGGAAAGCTTTGCCCCATTCGATTTTAACCGCTCTGAAATCGAGTCCCCACCTTGACGCGTGATCTACAAGCCTGTCTCCGAACTCCCCGTTAGATAACACGATCCCCTTCTCCGGAAGAAGAGACAGCTGAGCCGCCACCGCGTCATTGGCAAGCGTCCCGGACCCCATGAGTATGGAAGCCGCGCCCGCTCCCGCGAGTTCAGACAGGAGACGTTTTGCTTGATTCAAACTTCGTATGAACTCTTCAGACCTGTGGGAGACGGGAACTTCGTTCATCGCGGCACGAGCCTCCGGGCACACATCCACGGGTCCCGGAAGGAGATTGACCGGATTGCGCGAACCGGTGATGGATGCATTCATGCGTGATAAGAGTTTCGTCTTTCCCTTCATACTGTAATAGCTCCCCGGCGTCAGGTACATGGGCTGATACATAGCCCCTTCCCTACCTACCCTGGGGCCGAAAGGCTTGAATCCGAGATTCGTGTACAGCTTTTCCTGAGATACATTGCCGGAAATTAGCGCGAGGTCGTAGCCCATTTCCTCACAGTGTGAAGCGAGCATGGCAAAAAGGCCGAGGAGCACCTTCCTGCGACGCCTCTCCCTCCTCACGGAAAGAAGCCTTATCTCGCAGACTGAGCGCGCGGGCGGAAGATAGGCATCGAGATTAGGAATCTTCTTGTCCAGAGAGAACGGGCGCCTGTCCTTTACAGCCAGCATGCCGACCAAATCGTCTCCTTCAAGGCAGATTATGTAATTGTTTTCGCTGTGGAATTCATCGACAAGCTCTTTTTCGCCGTTCGAGTCATGCTGGGGAATTTCCTCTACGAAGGTCTCGTAGTTCAGCTCGTGAATTTGCTCATATTCCTTCTGCTCGGAAGCGAATTTGAACCTTAAGCCGTTATCCATGTACGCACCTTTCGCCTGGTTGGTACGAAAAAAATGACATAAAAAATCCTCATTTAAATTATTCGAGGAATCTTCTGCGAACCTCTGGCCCCGGAACCATACACTCCTCTTTTTTCCCGAACCACTTGTATCTGTTCCTCGCTATATAGTCGTATGCGGCGTCCCTGATCGGAGCGGGGATTACGATAAATACGTAAAGCAATTTCCAGAACCCGCCTAGCAGTCTGCACATCCTGAGCGCGGCTGTGGACTTAATATATGCTTCCTCTCCTTCGACGAGTACGAATGTATCGAAGTCTTCCCCGGCGAGATCGAAGTGTTCGAGTATTCTCTCTCCCGCATCAGACTGTAGCGGTGCGAATCTGAAGACGCCTTTAGTGTCCCGCTCGATGATAAAATTGACCACGCCTGAGCAGAAATTACAGACGCCGTCGAATAGTATTATAGGATTCCCGTCCACGGCAGCACCCGTCTAGTTTTGTTGCTGTTCCTTTCCGTCCGATTCGAGCACGGGCAGTACGATGTACCATTTACCGTCCTTTTGCGCAATGGCATCTATTGTAACAGGTCCCCTCCCCTTCTTCGTCTCTTCTTTCCCGTCTACTTTCACTTTCGCCTCAAGGTCGCCGATCAAAATCATAAAGGCCGTGGGAGGAGTCGGAAAGTACATTTTTATAGCCCCAAACCTGAGCGTCTGCGTAGCAGGGTCGTAATCGGGGACTTCCTTTATAGGCTGAACAATAAATTCGTGGTTGGGCGGAATTTTGGTTTTTAACCAGTTCTGTATTGTTTTATCCAGCTTCTGCGGATCGTTCGCCTTCATATAAGCTACGACGTCGGGATGGATAAGAGACATAAGCGCGGTCTTGTTTTTAGCCCGGATAGCCGCAATCATATTGCTTCCCAGAGCTTGGGACGTGTCAGCCGCGCTCTGGGCATATGACGGTAAAACCTGGAGTAAAACGAATGCCAACGCAATTGTTATTGCTCTGTATTTAGACGTTTTCACTACGTGCCTCCATTGAATACTATGTTGAAGCGCTCTCCCGGGCGCCGGAATTACTGGCGGAGCTTCGAGAGAAGCCTGATGAACTCGATGTAGAGCCAGACGAGGGTAACGATAAGCCCGAACGCGCCGTACCACTCCATGTACTTTGGCGCTCCCCGCTCGGCCCCCCTCTCGATGAAATCGAAGTCTAATACCAGATTAAGAGCGGCGATGACCACCACGAACAGGCTGAACAAAATGCCTATTGTGCCCCCCGTGTGTATGAACGGAACGCTTACGCCGAAAAATCCTATTACGAACGAGACCATGTATACGAGGAATATAGCCCCTGTCGCCGCAACCACTCCCATCCTGAACTTATCGGTTACCTTGATAACGCCCGTCCTGAATGCGACCAGGAGTGCAAAGAGCGTCCCGAAAGTAAGAGCCACGGCCTGAAAGACAATTCCCTTGAACTGCGCCTCGGCGTAGGCGGATATGCCGCCTATGACCAGCCCTTCAAGGAGCGCATAAACAGGAGCCGTGTAAGGCGCCCAGGTCTGCTTGAATATCGTCGCGATGGCAACTACGAGGCCGCCTATGAGACCTCCCATCATCCACGGGCTTACCGCTGCCTGGCCTTGTGTGTAAAACATGTCCCAGAGCCAGAACGCCGGGACAATAACGAGCACGAGAAGTATCAGCGTCTTGTTTATGGTTCCGTTTATCGTCATGCGGCCTTCGGCGAGCGCGCCGGCCTGATCGGTGCGGAATGCCTTTTCCCCGAGTGCGGGGTTTGAGCTTTTAAGCATATTATTCAAATCCCTCCCGTATGAATCACCAAAGAAAAACCTGCTCAGGTGTATAGTATATCATTTGTTTTCGGCTTGTTATCATAATATCCGCGATATAATCTGCCCTGCATGGAATCCCTTCTCTCAAGCTCCGCCTCAATACCCTGCAGGACCTGAAGGTGGGTTTTGTTCCACTGCGGGGCGATCAAAAGATCGTGCGGAGTGTCGGTAAAAAGCCTTTCAAGTACGATACCCGGATCGAGCCTTTCCATAAAACGGACGATGAAATCGATGTAGTCGTGATAGCCGAACAGCGGGAAGGGCTCTTCCCTGTACATCCTTTCAAGAGGAGTGTTTCTAACTATGTGCAGGTTATGAATCTTAAAGCAGTCGATTCCGAGACCCGACACCTCGTCCGCCATGGCGAGCATCTCATCCTCGGTCTCTGTCGGCATGCCTACGATGACGTGAGCCCCCAGGTCGAATCCCCTCCCGCGCGACATATCCAGTGCATGGAGCACGGAATTATAATCGTGGCCGCGGTTCATGAATTCGAGCGTTTTGTCGTATATCGACTCGATCCCGTATTCGAGAGATACGTAGCACTCGCGGGCGAGCTTCTCGAACATATCTATCTTTTCCTCGTCAACGCAGTCGGACCTCGTCCCTACGGCGATGCCTATTACGCCGTCGTACCTGAGCGCTTCGCGGTACATTTCCTCGAGCTTCCGTGTTTCACCGTAAGTGTTGGTATAGGCCTGAAAATAAACGATAAACTTCTTGGCCTTGAACCTGCCTGCGAGATAGTCCATACCGCGGGTTAGCTGGTCGTGCATCGAGTATCTGGCGCGGGCGTAGGGCGGTACGAACGTATCGTTGTTGCAGTAGACGCACCCTCCCCTTGCGACGCTGCCGTCCCTGTTCGGGCAGGTGAATCCCATATCGACCGAGACCTTGCTCACCTTGCAGCCGAACCTTTCCCTTAGATATGAGTTGTAGTCGTTGTACCGTCTCTTCATTTTTCCCCGCTCATACGGTTTGAATTGATAGTATACCGAGTCTCCGAGCGGAAATAGAGACGGTCAGGACGGGAGTATGCCAAAAGTAGACCAAAAGGAGTCCAAAAGTACACCAATTATGGGATTGTGATTATAGGAGCGAAGGCAATATGCCGGTGGGATATGGATACAGGGAATATGGAGACACCCCCATCCTGACCTATTTTGGGTTTGTGAGTGAATTATTGAGAGCATGAACAATTTTGCTCTCAACCAAACTTATCCTTCTTTTCAGTGATGAAAAGAAGCAAATATCATCCGACACACATAATATGGCTAAAAATATCTTATTTCGGCTAAATCTTATAATCCCACCCCAGCCCATATAAGATTTTAACGCCTCAATAATCTATTTTCTTGACGCCTACTTTGACAGTAGGAAGTCTTGGAGCGAAGAAAGCTAGATGTTAGCCATTAGGTGAGAGAGACCGCTTCCTCACTCGTTCGAAATCGCTGTGGATGTCGGAGAACTTGCATACATTGACAGGGTCATCTCAGTTAATCTACGTAGCCCTATTCCGGGAAATTAACGATCCTGACGTCGAGAGGCAAATCATCCATGTGTATGCCCGGAGTATTGACGGAAACGATCTCAAGCGGCGTGCCGTTTATCTCGGCCTCGTCAAACGCCTCGATCGAAGGCGCACGCCCGATCAGGTCATATTCGTCGATCATGTAAGGGATACCGTTCGAGCCGAACGTAGCAGGCCCGGCCATCATATGGAAATGAAGGTGAGGCGCAGAAGTATTCCCGGTGTTGCCTACCTTTCCGATTACCTCGTCGCGGGTCACGAAGTCACCCTCCTCGACCGTCAGACTCCCTTTCATCATGTGAGCGTAGAAAGCGAAGTTGCCTTCTCCCAGGTCTATGACCACGTAGTTTCCGTCCGCCTCTTCAAGAGGTATAAGCGGCGGAAGCGCGCCGGGGACCTGGTCGTCGTATTTATCGACTGCCGCGACTACCCTCCCCTCGCCAACGGAAAGAATTTCCTGCCCGTATGCAAAGTAGCTCGTTACGTCCTGAGGATCGCCTACATATATGCGGTTTTGATCGTCAAGCTTTTCCCAGTCTATCGCGAAGCGCTGTGAGATTGCGAATTTACCGTTTATGGGCATTGCCGCACGGACGTGCCTTTCCGAAGTACAGCATCCGTCGGCCGCGACCCATTTCGTACCTCTGAGAGGCGGTCCCGTAACCATAGCGTCCGGCTCGGGGACCTCGGTCTCAGCCTCGATCTGGACAACCTCCGTGGAATCGAGGGGCAGGCTTAAAAAGATCAGAAGAGCTTCGGGTATTCCCCCCGGAATTGTGATATTGAACCTGTGCGTGATTCTATCGGGTATCTCTTCAACGCTGTCTACGGAAAAGGTAATGAAGAATATTGAAGTCTCGCCTCCCGCAAGCGTCTCACTCGGTATCCTGCCCGGCATGATCTGATTGTTAGGCGTTACGGTGTCGCCGGAGAACACAGCATACATCTGTTCGTGGTTATCGGCGTTTAAGACTCCAAGAGAGTTAATCAGCCAGGTAAAACTAGTGGCATTTGTGAGCTGAAGCTCGTAGACGAGGTGATACTTACCGTCGGAGCCGAGTACGGGATGGGGCTTTGTAACGAATGAGGAAATAATCGGCGTAAACTCGTTTTGCACACTGTCCGCCATACTTCCTCCGCTTCCGTTCGAATTATTACATCCGCCGATATGTAAGAAAGCGCCTACAATCAAAACGCTGAACAAGACCACTCCGACAACGTTTGTTTTCATCTTGATCCTCCGTGACTTTAATTATTCGGGGAAGCCTATGATCGTGAATTCGAGCTGGTGCTCGTTAGCGCGCGGCTCGGGCTCCGGCAGAAGATCGATGTCGGTCAGAATAATCCCGGGGCTGTTCTGCTCCATGTTCTCCTCTTCATCCGGGTCTATGACATCGTCCAGGTCCAGGCCGTCGCCTTCGTCGTCTCCGTCCTGCTCCACGACTTCATTCAGTACGCCCAGGTTGTCGAATTCCTCGAACACGAACGGTACTCCCTCTGCCTGGGCTATGGAATTGCCGTCCATAACCTGAAAATGAAGGTGAGGCGCTCCGCTCTGTCCCGTATTGCCGAGCAGCCCTACCATATCTCCCTTCGCGACGAAATCCCCCACTTCGAGGTGGTCGTTGCTACCCGGTATCAGATGAGCGTAGAGAACATAAGTACCGCCACCTATGTACAGAATCACGATGTTCCCCGCGCCGTCCGACAGGCTTATGGGAAACGGGGGAGACTCTCCGGGCTTGTTATCCGGCACACCCTTGACGACGCGGCTTACAACCCCGTCCGCAACGGCAATCAATTCCGTACCGTATCCGAGCCAGTTTTCGTTCAGGTTGGGGTCCCCGACGAATAAATTATTTTCCTCGTCGACTTCCATAATGTCGCTGGAAGTACGCTCCGGGTAGAACTCCACTCCGTCCACCGAACGTACGACTCTCCTGTGCGCCGAGTTCGCAAAATCGCAGCAGCCGTTTACGTTAATCCACCTTCCTCCCTTGATGGGCTGACCGAGAACGAGAACTTCATCTTTGTTCACGTTGGTATTGATTTCCACCGTCAACGCGCTCTCTCCGAGCAGCTGGGCGATAATGGGCGGGCCGTCGATTTTCACTCTGTTGATGAGGGTATCCGGTACGGCCTCCGGATCGTCCATGGTGACGTCGAGATACACGACCGCAGTCTGGCCGGCGCCAATTTGACCTATGGTAACGTCCTGAAGAGGAGCCATTTTGAAGGGATGATACTGAAGCAGAAGAGTTCTCTGCATGAATTGATCGCCTTCGAGCACGAGGAGCGGCGGCGTGTCCGCGGCATCACCGAAAACGCTAAGTCTCGTTAAGTCAACAGTCTCCGTCGTGAAATTCTGTATCTTAAGCTCGTATACGAGGTGGATCTTGCCGTCGTTCGCCCTGAAAGGCTGGGGGTCCTTTACCACCTGCAGGAGTAACGGTTTTAATTCATTGCTGTCGTCGGGCGAAATCTCAAAATTGAAAAGGTCGTCGGTCTGCGCAGTAGAGCTGTTTGTATTAGAGCAGCCCGCGATACTGAACGGAACTAATATGAGCAAAGCTATCACGTACTGGATAAAGCGAAATTGGCTTGACACTTGAACACCCCCTTTAAATTGACTCGGACACCCGGAGAAACTATAAACAGCACCTCTACCGGAGGCCGGTTTTAGTTTTTATTGTCAATGTTGATTGATTTATATCAATATTATAGCTGTGATTCTCCGGCTCATTTCGTCAAAGGAACAAGCCGTGTCAATAATTACAGCTTTCTATTGATTTCCAATCGTAATTATACACCTGGATTGTAGATGAAAGTCAGAAGGATTGCCGGGATAGCAAAAAGCAGAAAGCAAGATGCTGAAAGTTTAGGCTTAATCTACGTATGATAGGCGAATTCTCACTTAATTGCGTTCAGCCAACAGACTCGATTGCTTGCATGCTCGCAATCGTAGTTCAGCATGACAAAATTTAATAATGAGATTGCCGCGGCTCCTTCCGGCTTCTCCAAGGCTGCGGCGGACAAGCAGTATGAACGGGGTTCAACTGCCGACGGCTTACCAATGAATTTAACTATCTCAAGAGCGATGTCATGGCTTAATATTTGGTTTAATATCATAGATTGGCATGAAGGAAAGAATTCTAGGTCTGGTCGAGACAATATTACGACGGTATAACCTCAAGCTGGTACGGCTCGACGATAAAAAACTCATCAATGTGGAGTATCTTTACAATCCGAAACCGAGATCGTGGGCGGAGACGCCGGGTATATCTGAGATAAATAAGCAAATGGTCCGGAAGGCTTCCGACTACGTTAACCTTCTCCTGTCCTTCTCGCAGTTCAGGAACAATTTCGAGACTATTCCTGTCGAATACAACGGGGACGATACCTGCCCCTATTGGCTGAATACGTGGCTCCCGGTCCTTGATGCCATTTCAATTTACGGGCTGCTCGCAACCCGTAACCCCTCAGTATATTTTGAGATAGGTTCCGGTAATTCGACCAAGTTTGCGCGCAGAGCGATTGAGGATCATAGGCTCCGTACAAAAATCATATCGCTTGACCCGTATCCCAGGACTTTAATCGATAATATATGCGATGAGACAATCCGGACACCTTGCGAGAATGCCCCGCTCTCGCTATTCGAGAATCTGCCCGGCGATACGATCTTATTTGTGGATGGGACTCACCGGTCTTTTCCGAACTCCGACGTGACCGTATTTTTCACCGAAATATTGCCTTCCCTTCCCAGAGGTTGTACCTGGGGACTCCACGACATACCATTACCCTATGATTACAGTACTCAATTTGCAAAATGTTATTTTAACGAGCAGTACTTGCTAATGGCTTATTTGCTGGGGGGAGGAGGAAATGACAAGATACTGTTGCCGAACGCTTTCATTTCCACATACCCCGGACTGTCAGGGATACTGAACGATAAAATATTCGATACCGGCAATTTTAACGATATTGAAAAGAACGGGACATGTATGTGGATGCAGAGGGAGAATTGAAGCATTCGACAACAGAACAGCGGTGATTGCGTCGCCCTGCTCGCAATGACAGGAGGGTGGATATCTTACGGCTATTTCTCAGAACCAAGAATAATCATAAGAACAAAGACAGTTTGCCCATCGACAGGCTTCCGGCTTCGCATTGCTACGCCGTGACCAGCATGACGAATGGTTTTTATGATAGATGAGAAAAGATTCCGAAGATTATAGGATACATCGGATATTCAGGACGAGGGGATGATTAGATTGAACGACAGCTAGTGCTCACACCATACCGGCAGAAGGGCAGAGGTGGCTGATGACGCAGTCGGCGCATAGGGGTTTTCTGGCGAAGCAGATTGTCCTGCCGTGGTCGCCCAGCGAATTCGAGAAAAACGTCCATTTCTTCTCCGGGATTAGCTCCCTCAGGTCGAACTCTATCTTCACCGGGTCCGAGTGGGATGTGAGCCCGAGCCTGTTGGAAAGCCTCTTGATATGAGTATCGACGATTATCCCCGGTATGTCGAACCAGTTGCCGAGGACTACGTTAGCCGTTTTCCTGCCTACTCCCGCGAGCTTGGTGAGCTTTTCCATCGAAGCCGGAACCTCACCTCCGTACTCGCCGACGAGCTCCTTCGTGCAGTTGATAATGGACTTGGCCTTTGCCCTGAAAAAACCGCAGGAATGGATCTCGCTTTCGAGCTCGTCCTGGTCGGCGGCCGCGAAGTGTCCGGCGGTCGGATATTTGACGAACAGGTCCTTCGTAACCTCGTTCACCCTCTTGTCCGTGCACTGCGCCGAGAGTATGCAGCCTATCAGAAGCTCAAGGGCGTTTGTATAGTTCAGGTGGCACCGGGTCTCCGGATACTCGTCTTCGAGTATGGATAATATGGCAAGCGCCCTTTTATTTGTGGAAGCCCTGGATTCTCTGCCCTTCGTCCTGGTTTTCATTTCCGGGATGTCAGCCTCCTCGGATATAAAAAAAGGGGATATGCCGTAACGCATATCCCCCTGATGATGTTCTTTTAATTAAATGCTTCGGTTATGTACCGGCTTAATCCTTACGAGCCGGCTCAAGCCCCTCTTTACCTTCAAAGAAATCAGCGTTCTTGGCGGTATACTCGCTCCATTTTTCGGGAAGCTCGTCTTCGTGGAATATCGCGTCGACGGGACAAGGATCGACACACGCGCCGCAATCTATGCACTCTTCGGGGTGGATATATAGCATGTCTTCCCCCTCGTAGATGCAGTCCACGGGGCACGCTTCGACACATGATTTGTCTTTAACATCGATGCACGGCTCGGCAATAATATACGCCATTTCATTTACCTCCAAAATCTGTGTGATATTTAATATACTTAATGCACAAAATACGCGCAAGGAAAAGGGCAGGCTCTGCGTAACGCCAATATAATTTGGAATCTGGCCGTCACGTGCCCGAAGCCCGTTAGTTGGTTTCGCCCTGTTTAGAGTCTCCGGAGCCGCCCGCGGACTCTTGTTTATCCGCAGCGTTTTCACTCTGAGACGAGTCGCCGGTAGTTTCCATTGCGGCGTCCCCGCCTTCTCCGGTCGCAGTCTCATTCTCAACAGCGTTCTCGGGCGTAGTCGCTGCGTCCTCGGTAGTCACGCCATCGGGCGCGGTGTCGGCCGGCGCCGTCTGCTCGACCGGGGCCGCTCCGACGTCCTTTACGACGGACTTGCTCACGCTGCTGGCCGCGAAATAACCGAGGCTGAGCGACGTCAGCATAAAGAGTACAGCCAGCCCCCTCGTCACCTTGGCCAGAAACGGTACGGCGCCACTCGAACCGAAAATCGATTCGCTCGTTCCCCCGCCGAATATCGACCCCAGGTCGCCGCTCTTGCCGGGCTGGAGCAATACCACGATGATAAGCAGTATGCTTACCACTACATGTATTACCTTTACGGAAAATATTATTAGTTCCACTCTCTCAATCTCCTGCTGTTCTTATGATCTCCGCCATAGAGTCTGATTTGAGACTCGCGCCTCCAACTAGGGCGCCGTCTATGTTCTCTTCGGCAAGGAGCACCTTTATATTACCCTCATTAACGCTGCCGCCGTAAACTATTCTTATACGGCCGGCAAGGTCACTCAATATATTACCTGTTATTTCGCGTAATGTACCGTGAACACTCTCGGCCTGATCGGGCGTGGCGTGCTTGCCCGTCCCGATTGCCCATACGGGCTCGTAGGCTATTACCAGGCCGGACGGGTCTTTCAGATCGAGCCCGCTGAGCGCCGAATCCGTCTGTCTTTTCACGACTTCAATAGTTTCGCCGCTCTCCCTTTGCTCAAGCGTCTCACCGACGCATACAACGACTTTAAGTCCGTTTCGAAGACAGGCATCGATCTTTTTCCTGACCATCTCGTCCGTCTCGCCGAGTATGAATCTCCTCTCCGAATGCCCGACTATCGCCCACCCGCATCCGGAATCGGCTATCATACCGGGAGAAATTTCCCCTGTAAATGCCCCCTTGTCCTCCCAGAATACGTTCTGAGCGCCGAGCATAATTTTTGTGTCTCTCACGACTTCGGCTACCGCACCGAGAGAAGTGTAAGGCGGAGCGATCATCACGTCCACCCTTTCCGCAATGTCCCCTATGCTTTGAACCATGCTCCGGGCAAGCTCGCCCGCCTCCCCCTGCAACATATTCATTTTCCAGTTACCGGCGATAAACCTTTTTCTCATTTCGTCCTGTTTTCGAGCGCCTCTATTGCGGGAAGCGTCCCGTCCATAATATATTGTATTGCGGCCTGGCCGCCTCGGGATACGAAACTTATCCCCGCGTCGAGGCCCGCACCCTCGACCGCCCTCACAGTATCATCTCCGACTATACCGCTGAACGCCTCTGATTCGCACAGCGCCCCGGCCAGAGACACCGTTCCGTCTCCGAAGCCCGACGTCTCGTATATACCAAGAGGGCCGTTCCAAAGGACCGTCCGCGCTCTTGATACGTTTTTCGCGAATTGTTGACGGGTCTCGGGACCGATATCCACCGTCATAGAATTCGCGGGGATATCGCAGCCAGAAATTATAAAGGAAGGGGAATCGGGTTTCAAATCCCCCCGTACCGTCACCAGGTCATCGGGAACGATGAGCCTTATATTCCGTGTAGCGGAGGAGGATATGAACTTCTTCACGCTGTATATCGTGGCAGGGTCGAGCTCGGACCTGCCCGTTTCCTTGCCGAGGACTTTGAGGAACGAATTCGCCACTGCCCCGCCGACCAGAAACGAGTCCGCCCTATCGATCAGGCGCTCCATAAGCTCAATCTTCCGGAGCGAGCACTCGCCGCCTATGACGACGGTGAACGGCCGTTCCGGATTATTGAACTTGCCGAGGTTATCCACCTCCTTCTTGAACCCGAGCCCGACGCAGACCGTATCGAAATGCCCGGTTATCGCGAGAAGAGAGGCGCGTTTCTGGTCCGATAAGGAAAATGCCTCGTTCACGTATATCTGAGCGACATCCGATAGCTTGCGCGCGTAGTCGTCATTGTTAGAAGCCTCTCCCCTGTGAAAATCCAGGTTTTCAAGGAGCATCACGCTCCCGGGCAGCATGTCACCGGCAAGTTTTTTAACCGCGTCTCCGACGGAGTTTTCGGGGAAGTATATTTCGCAGTCGAGGAGCTCAGTGAGCTTCCTGCCTACGGGCTCAAGGCTGTATTTACGGCTCATCCTGCCCTCGGCACCGGTCCTGTGGGAGGCTATTATCACCCTCGCCTTCTGTCCCAGAGCGTAGTGAATAGTGGGGAGAGCGTTGAATATCTTGCTCACATCCGAGACCTCCCCTGCGCTCGTTACCGGGACGTCGAGGTCTATTCTTATGAGAACCTTTTTTTCCTTGATATCTATTTCCGCGATCGATTTCAATGACATCTATTCTCTTTTGTCTTTCCTTCCCTTGATATAGGCCCCGATCCTCCTTATGCCCTCTTCTATGTCCCCGACCGAAGTCGCGTAGGAAACCCTGAGATAGCCTTCGCCGCCCCCGCCGAAATCTATCCCCGGAGTGACGGCAACAAGCGCGTTTTCAAGTATGTCGAATGCCAGCCTGAGTGAATCGTCGTCCAGTCCGGAAGCATTGACGAAAACATAAAAGGCACCGCCCGGCTCGGCGTCGAGCCTGAAGCCGAGCTCCCTCATACCCTCTATCATGGTTCTCCTTCTGCGGTCGAACTCGCCTATCATGCCGAGGGCCTCGGCCTTGCCTTTTTCGATCGCCGCTACGCCTGCTCTCTGCACGAAGGGATTGGGCGAAATGAAGAGGTTTTGCTGGAGCTTCTGTATGGGGCGCACGTATTCTTCGGGAACTATTACGTATCCGAGTCTCCAGCCGGTCATGGAATAGAGCTTGGAAAATCCGTTTACGGCGAAGGCGCGGTCGGTGAACTCGAATATCGTGTTTGTCTCGCAGCCATACTGGAGTCCGTGGTAAATCTCGTCCGAGATAACAAGTATACCCAGCTCCGCGATCTCCTTCATCACTTCAGACGCGAGCACAGCACCCGTGGGATTGGCGGGGGAGTTTATCAATATCGCTTTAGTCCTTGGCGTTAATGCTTTTTTCAGCCTGCCGACGTCTATCTGATACGCCTCTTCCTCGTATATCCTCACCTTCCTGGGAACCCCGCCCGCTATTTTTATGATCTGCGGATAACACGCATAGTGCGGATCGGTGATTATTACCTCGTCGCCCGGATCCAGCACGGAGACCATGGAGAGGAAAAGCGAGGGGGAGCTGCCCATGGTGACGACTATCCTTCCGGGTGGAATCTTTACACCGTACGTATTTTCATAATCACCGGAAATAGCCTCTCTCAGCTCGGGTATGCCGAGGCTGTGTGTGTATTTGGTGTCGCCTTCGGTTATTGCAGCTACGGCTTCGTCGCATATGACCGGCGGAGTGGGAAAATCGGGCTCCCCGACTTCAAAGTGGATCACTTTCCGGCCTTCGGCCTCGATCTCCTTGGCCCGCTCCAGAATCTCCATGACGTAAAAAGGGGATATCTCTTCCGACAGTTTGGACGGCATGGCGATTAATTCTAAGGGGAAAGCAGGGTGTTGTCTAGGAGCTTGGAGGGGTTAATTCTGATTCTGGCGCATAACTTAAAATTACAAAGAGCAAAAAGAACGTCATTCTTCTTTTCAGTGATGAAAAGAAGCAAAAATCACACACATCGTGTGTTTTATAAGAATACCGTATGGTATTTAGTTGAAGCCACTTAATACCGCCCTTCGACTCTTCGACAGTGCTCAGGGCAGGCAGAGCCCTGCAATGACAGGCCTCTTATCGCGGCTGGAAGCCGCTCCTACAAATGGATTGAAGGTGATACAGAAATCGTATATAGATCGCATTGTGTGCCGGGGATCGTACTTCGACAGGCTTCAGGCTTCGCAAAAGCTATGCCTGACAAGCAGGACGAACGGATTTCAAAACCGGTAAGCCGAATTGCGGAACGACGCTCATAGGCCGAATAGTCAAATAAAAAACTGAACGTACTCTTTCTACACCGTTACCGTGTCGCCTGAGAACGTGGTGAAGGTGAAGCCGCCGAAGGGCTCGCTGTAGAGCGTCCTTATATGAGTCAGAAGGGTAATCGCCACTGTCTCGCCGAGGTAAAGGCCCTCGATAGCGTCCGTTCTCCAGTGTATCCCCCCGAAGTTTCTGCCCATGGCTACATTCCAGGCGAGCTTGTTCAGCTCACCGCCGATAGTCATTGGATCCCCTTCGTACGGGACCAAGCCGAGACCGTCCGCTGATGAGGTTACTGGGGTTGGGACGACGGCATCTTCGTCGAAGAACGCCTTCAACACGGTAGCCGTTGCACCCGCCCATGTCGCGTGGCCGGATGTGTATGCCGGGTGGCAGGGCGCTCCTTCCGGAAAAGCTTGCGGAAGCAGGTAAGAACCGTATATGTCCGACACTGCATCGAGCGCTGTGGAGCCTAATAAATCCTCGTGAATCGGATAAGAGGTCGCTCCGGTGAGATTGTTGTGAATGCGGCCTCCGAATGTCTCGGGCCTGAGCCTCCTGTGGACGTACCATTTCTGAAACCATGAGGCCTTGAGCGCCGAATTCATCGCCTCGACAATGAGGCGTACAGAGTCGACGATATGGAACGTTACAAAGCCGGCCTGGCTCTCAGAAGAGTTATATGGATTGCCTCCGTCATAGGGAACGCCGAGATTTGCGAGGAAGACTTCGGCTGGAGACCTGCCCTCGAGCGCGAATATGATGAGCATCGCGTTTACCGCTTCCTGAGCGGGCCAGTCCCAGTGCTGGTTCTCCGCGAGGTCCCTGCCGTTTCTGATAAGCCTCGGCACCGGGTCGTATATTGCGCCCGAAAGCGCGTCCTGTGAAATAATGCCGTTCTGCGCCTGGAGCCATTCATCGTAACCGGTCATATAATCGACAGGCAGGAGAGTCCTGATTTTGTGCTCGCTTATCTGAGGGCCGGCGGGAATGTCCTTAAGAAGGAACTGCGAGAGAAAAGGCCCTTCGTTAATGCCCGGAATATCCACCCTGAAAATCGTCTGAGGCGTGATCTCGGCGGGTCCTGCGTAGCCCGGAAAATTGGACAGGTCTTCTACTGCGGCGTTAATTATGTCGCTTGATT
>Ga0055481_10000251_pt1 | contig 16605 bp, 14 predicted proteins | sample Muzzi_PWC_D2_FD_57936 | JGI IMG/M metagenome (GOLD analysis project Ga0055481, IMG submission 57936) | Wetland microbial communities from San Francisco Bay, California, USA, that impact long-term carbon sequestration - Muzzi_PWC_D2 | ecosystem: Environmental > Aquatic > Marine > Wetlands ... | reverse complement strand
TGGCCGGGCTCGCCAGGGGGGTCCAAAATGATCTGTTCGCGTTCCGGGTCGCCCGCCCTGCGCTCCTCCCGCCGCTGGCCAAGCGATACTGGCCCGTCGTCCCACCGGGAGAGCGCCGCCTGGATGGATTGCTGGCCGACTACCGGAACGCCAGGCCCGACGGGAGCTGACCGCCGAGCGGGCCTTTCGCTCCCTTCACCCCCAGGACCTGCCCCATGCTGAACTACATCTGGGCCGGGCTCATCATCTTCAGCCTCGTGTTTGCGCTGGTGAGCGATGGGCGGGATCTTGCTCGCGACACTTACCGGAACGGCCGCCCGCTCTCGGTATCGGTCCGCTTCCCCGAGGGGTATCAGGCCGGAGCCCGCCGACAGCCGGTGGGGGTCGTCCTCGACTCGGCCACGTTGGAGAACCACTATGGCGTGGCTGTTCCGCAGGCGGAGGCGTACACCGGTACCCTGATCCAGACCGCCGACGGACGGGAGCTCCGATTTGCCGAGGGCGCCTCTCTCCCGGAACCGCTGGCGTCGATTCGGTCCTCCATCGCCCCGCGGGACAACGACCTCCGGGGCCCGGTGGAACTGGCCGTCCAGCCGGGGGACACGATCACCGCCGCCGCGGTCCGCTTTGCCCCCGTCCGGTTCCTCAAGCTCAATGCGATCACCCGCGCCGCGCTCGACTTTGCCGAGACGGCGGTGACGATCGTGTTGGGGCTCATCGGCGCGCTGGCGCTGTGGCTGGGCCTTCTCCGGATTGCGGAGCGTTCGGGGCTCATCGGGACTTTCGTCCGCGTTGTCCAACCGGTGCTCCGGCCGCTCTTCCCCGAGATCCCGGCGGGGCACCCGGCCCTCGGCTTCATCGCGCTCAACCTGACGGCCAACATGCTGGGCCTCGGAAACGCGGCGACGCCGTTGGGCCTCAAGGCGATGGAGGAGCTGCAGACGCTCAATCGCGTTCCGGACACCGCCACCAACTCGATGGTGATGCTCCTGGCGATGAACACTGCGAGCGTTCAGATCGTTCCACCGGTCCTCCTCGTGGCGATCATGGGGCTCCAGGTCAATCAGCTGTTCTTTTCCATCATCATCGTCACGGCCCTGTCGTTGATCGTGGCGATTGCGGCGACCAAGGGCCTGGGCCGGTTGAAGCGCTATCGCGCGACCGACCCCGCCCTGGCCCCGAGCGAGTGAGGAGGCGGCCATGGAGCGCGTACGCACCCTCATCGACATCCTCAGCGTCTTCGTCCTGCCGTCGATCATCGTGGGCTTTCCGCTCTACGGGCTCTGGCGCCGCGTCCCGGTGTATGAGGAATTCGTGGAAGGCGCCAAGGAGGGGTTTCAGGTGGCCGTCCGGATCATCCCTTACCTGGTGGCGATCCTCTTTGCCATCGGGATGTTCCGCGCCTCGGGGGCGCTCGATTTTCTGATCGAGGGCGCCCGCCCGCTCCTGAGTCTCATTGGGATTCCCCCGGAGGTGATCCCGATGGCCCTCGTCCGGCCGCTCACCGGGTCAGGCTCCGCCGCCATCGTCGTCGACATGATCGGCCGGTACGGGGAGGACTCGCTGTTCGTCAAGATGGCCGCGACGATGTTCGGATCGACCGAGACGACGTTCTATGTAATCGCGGTGTATTTCGGCGCCATCAACGTCAAGAAGATGCGCCACGCCGTCCCCGCCGGGCTCCTGGCGGACGTCTCCGCGGCCATTCTGGCCGTGTACGTCGTGAAGCTGCTCTTCGGATGAGCGATACCGCGGCGTGGGCCGTCCGCCTGGAGGCCAACCGGGCCCCGGGGCTCGACCGGCGGCGCTTCGGCGTCGAGACGCTGTGGCGTGCACTCGAGCCGGCCCTGGGCGACGCCTGGTCGGTCGAGGACATCGGCCGGTCGGTCCTGGGGAAGCCGATCCGCGCCCTTCGATTCGGGCGCGGACCGGCCGAGGTGCTCCTCTGGTCCCAAATGCATGGTGACGAGTCCACCGCCACGATGGCACTGGCCGACTTGGTCCACCTGTTCGCCGCGGCCCCGGCCGACCCCACCGTCGCCCGGATCGCTTCGGCGACGCGGGTGACCCTCGTGCCGATGCTCAATCCCGACGGGGCGGAGGCGTTTCAGCGGGAGAACGCCTGGGGCATCGATCTCAACCGCGATGCCCGAAGGCTCCTGGCACCGGAGAGTCGGTCCCTGCTGGAACTCCACCACCGCATCCGTCCCGCGGTCGGGTTCAACCTCCACGACCAGGAGGTGCGCCGGACGGCGGGCCCCGGCGGGGCGCAGGTGGCGCTCGCCTTCTTGGCCCCCGCGGGGGACACAGCCGGGAGCTACGAGGGCGCGCGGGGGCGTGCCCGGCTCCTGGCATCGCTCCTGGCGACCCGCGGGGCTGCTCCGCTCCTCCCCGGCCGGGTGGCCCGGTGGGAGGACGATGTCTACGATCCGCGGGCCTTCGGCGATACGTCGCAGTCCACCGGGACAGCCACGGTCCTGGTGGAATGCGGCGGGCTCTCGAACGATCCTGAGAAGCAGCGCCTTCGCACGGTCACGGCCGCGACCCTTCTCATGGGGTTGGAGGCCATCGCGGCGGGCGCGGTCGAAAACGCCGATCCGGAGGCGTATGCGGCGCTGCCCCTCAACACCCGGGTAGACCACGACGTGCACCTCATCGGAGCACAGGTACACGGCCTGGCGGACGGCCCACTGACGGCTGACGTGGCCCTTCTCTACGACGACCCGGTGGCGGCGACGGGGCTCCGGTTGGCGGCGTGCGGCGATCTCGGTGGGGCAACCGCGCTCGTGGTCCGAGACCTCGGCGGGAAGGACGTGCGGCTCGCCGGTCCCGCCGGCGAGCCGCTCCGGCCGCCGGTAGGGCCGGGAGCCGCCATCTCGGTCGTGGAGCCGGTGGGCTAGAGAGAGATCTGGAGGCCGGACGTGAAGATCCGGTCGGTCTTCTGGAAGGTCGGCTCGGGGACGTTGTCGAATCGTACCACGTAGGCAATGGAGAGCGAGATGGCGCCGGACAGGGGCGCGAGCAGCTTCGACTCGCTGTTGATGCGGTAGTCGTCCGTTTCCTTGAGATTGGGGAGAAACTCCACCGTCTGGATGAACGCGGCCTCTCCGTTGAACTGATGGCGAAAGCGGCCGGCGAGGAGCCCGGCGGCAAAATTGTCCTCCACGTCCAGCGTCGACCGCTGCTGCACGAGGGAACCGCCGGCCTCAAACGAGAGCTTATCACGCGGAGTGTCCAGGGCGGTGTAGGCAAAGCCGAGCACCTCTTCAAAGCGCCGGGTGATGCCGGCAAACGTGTTGCGCTGGTAGCGAAGATCGAGGAAGATGGCGGCCGCCGGACTCAAGACCCGATCTCCGCGAACGTTGCCTTTCCACTGGCTAGTGGACGTGACCCCATCGGTCTCACCGTACACCACGTCGAACGCCTGCTGGGCGACCCACGGCCCCGAGTGGACTTCGATCCCCTCCCCCACGCTCACGGTGGTGAGGCGCGTGTTCCCCGCGACATTAACGAGCCCAAAGTTGGCCGTGAAGGCCACCGGATCGGGCGGCTCGTCCTGGGCCCGGAGGGGAACCACGAGTCCCGTCGTGGCGAGCAGCGTCGCACCAAAGCACCGCAGCATGGTCACTCCTTTCCGCATGAAATCGTCGTTTACCTATGTTTTCGGAAAGGTAGTGGGGACTCCGAAGGAGCGTCAGGTCGATCGACCCCACCACGGATCACCGGGCGGTCCGGGGGGAGACCCATGGCCGGAGGGTTGGGGTCCGGGAACGGGCCATCCACGGAGTGGACGGGCACCGGCCGGCGACCCCAGGGGCCGGCCGGCGCGCCCCGCCCTCCCCTCGGGTGGACGGGGCGCTATTCTAGGGGATGCCCACTCAGGCCCCCGGTGCGCTGCCGGGATTCGGCGCTGGGCCCTCGGCCCGGCGGCTCTTTTGGCGGATCCAGCTCGGCGGCTGGCTGCTCTTCGGGGTCGTCTTCTACCTGACGGTCCTTCCGGGATCGTCGTTCGATCCGGTGCGCTTGTTGGTCTTCAAGCTGCTGTGGGCCTTGACCGGGGTCGCCGTGAGTACGGGGCTCGCGTACGGATACCGGGCGCTCCATCTCGTCGGCCGATCCCCGTGGATGGCACTCGGCGTCACCACCGGGGCGGCCGCCGTCGCGGCGCTCCTTTGGGTGGGGGCCTTGGGTGGGGCGGCGTTGCTTCTGACCGGCTCGACGGCAATGCTCTTCACGGCGACCTCGTTTCCGTTCGTCGCCTGGAACCACGTGTTCATTCTGGTGGCGTGGAGCGGGGGCTACCTGACGTTGTCACTGTGGCAGCGCTCGACGGCCGCCGCACGGAAGTCGCTCGAGGCGATGAGTCTGGCGCGCGAGGCTCAGCTCGAGATGCTCCGCTACCAGCTCAATCCGCACTTTCTCTTCAACGCCATTAGCTCGGTGCGGGCCCTCATTCCCGCCGAGCCGGCGCGCGCGCGCGAGACGCTCACCCGGTTGTCCGATTTCTTGCGCTATACCCTCACACGGCGAAACGGTGCGACGGTGACGGTGGCCGAGGAAGCGGAGATCGTCACCGACTATCTCGCGATCGAGCATGTCCGATACGAAGATCGCCTGGCGGCCCGCGTGGACATCGACCCCCGGGTTGCGGACTACCGCATCCCCGGCTTTCTCCTGCACTCGTTGGTCGAGAACGCCGTCAAGCATGGCGTCCCGGCCGGGGGACGGTTGGAGGTCGATGTGCGAGCGACGCTCGATGGGACGCGGCTTTGCCTCGAGGTCAGCAACTCGGGGACATTCACCCCGGATGCGGCGGGGACCGGGATCGGACTCGAGAACGTCCGGGCACGCCTGGCGGCGATGTATCCCGGACGGCACACGGTCGCGATCGGCGAGGGGAACGGCCGCGTTCGGGCCGTGGTGACGATCGACCTCGATGCCGATCCGAGGGCGGGCTGATGCGGCGCGCCCTCGTGGTCGACGACGAGCGGCTGGCGCGGGTCGAACTCCGCGCGATGCTCGCCGCCCACCCGGAGATTCAGGTCATCGGCGAGGCGGCCGGCGTGGAGGAGGCCCTGACGACGATTGCGCGTGATCGGCCCGATTTGGTGTTTCTCGACATCCAGTTGGGGCACGAAACGGGATTTGATCTCCTGGCGCGAACGGAGCCGACCTTCGAGGTCATCTTCGTGACGGCGTACGACGAGCATGCCATCCGGGCCTTTGAGGTCAACGCAGCCGACTACCTCCTCAAGCCGGTCCGGGCCGATCGCCTGGCGAGCGCGCTCGAGCGCCTCGAGGCCGGCCCCCGCAGCGACGGGGCGGACGCGCCGCGTCTCGAACTCGAGGACCGCCTGTTCGTCCGCGCGGGGACGCAGTGGCGCTTCCTCCAAGTAGCGGCCATCATCTCCATCGAGGCACGTGGAGACTACACTCGTCTCCGGACGGTCGACGGCGCCGCTCTCCTCCTTGGAAAGGCACTCCGAATCTGGGAGCGACAACTCCCCGAGCGGACCTTCGTCCGCATCCACCGGTCCACGATCGTCAACCTCGACCAGGTCGACCGGGTCGAGGAGTGGTCCGGACAGACCTTCCACGTGTATCTCCGCGGTGTTCCCGAACCCTATCAGATGAGCCGGCGATACGCCGCCCGGCTCAAGCACTAGCGGCAGCCTCAGTCTTCGCGGAGCGTGATGGCCGGCGGCACGGCGGCGGCGCGAGCCGCGGGAATTCGGGCGGCCATCCAGGTCACGGCGACGAGGAGCGCGGCCACCCCTGCGATGGTCGCGGGGTCGGCGCTTTGGACCCCAAAGAGCAGCCCGAGCAGCACACGGTTGGTCGCCACCGCGACGACCACCCCAACCGCGGTCCCGGCACCGACGAGCGCAAGCGCCTGGCGGATCACGATCGCCCGGACACTCGCCGGCGTGGCTCCCAGCGCCAGGCGCAGCCCCATCTCCCGCCGCCGATCCGTGGCGATGTAGGAGAGCACTCCGTAGAGTCCGACTGCAGCGAGGAAGAGGGCCGCGGCCGCCGCCGCCCCCACCAAGAGCATCGTGTACCGGGTTCGGGCCAACGTCTCCCCGACAACCTCGTCCATCGTGCGCACCGCATACACCGGGACGCCTCGGCTGCGCTCGGCGATGAGCCGCCGAATCGACGCCGCCATGGCAGCCGGCCGCCGCGACCGCACGGCGAGACTGAATTCGCGCCAGCGGCGGTCCGACACCGCATGGCGTGCCTGGAGCGGGAGGGAGACGATCGGGACGCCGTCCGCCGTGACGTCCCGGTCCCGGACGCTCTGGACCACCCCCACCACGGTGAGCCACGCCGAGGACGGCCGGCCCGGTCCGTCGGAGAAGCTGATGCGCCGCCCAACGACATCGCCGGTCGGCCAGTGTTGCCGGGCAAACGCCTCGCTCACCACCGCGACGTCCGCGTCGGTCTCGAGGTCGGCCGAGGCGATGCCCCGGCCGGCCACGAGGCGGATGTCCATCGTTTGGAAGTAGTCTTCCGTGACCAGCTTGGTGAGTACCGGCGATGGGAGATCCGCGGCGGCGTCCTCCTCGACCCGGAAGGGGAAGAAGATCCGGCCGTCACGGAGCGGGAGGAACGTGACGCCAGCGGCGGCCTCGACGCCCGGAAGCCGGCGGACCTCCGCGACCGTCTCCCGGTAGAAGCGGAGCGCCTCGGCGGCCGTCGGGAACTCCCGAGGACCGGCGTAGACCCGGAGCCCCAGCACGCGCTCGGGCGCGAAGCCGAGGTCGACGCGCTGGAGAGCCGAGAAGCTGCGGATCAGGAGTCCGCTATTGACGAGGAGAGCCAGCGCCAGCGCGACCTGCGCCACCACGAGGGCTCGACGGACGCGGATGGTACGGCGCGAAGCGCCCACGCTCTTCCCGCCGGCGCGGAGCGCGGCGTTCAGGTCGAGGCGCCGAAGGCGCGCGGCGGGAATGGCTCCGACGATCAGGCCGACCACGAGGGCCACACCCACCACGGCGCCGGCGGTGGCGGCGTCCAGGTGAACGTCGCCGATGCGAGGGACGACCTCTGATCCGAGTCCCTTCAGGAGCGCCAGGGCCCCCGCACCGAATCCCAGACCCAGGAGGGCGCCCGCGGCGCCGTAGGTGAGGCCCTCGACGACCAGTGTCCGGGCCAGTCGCCCGGGACCGGCGCCGATCGCTGCGAGGACTGCCAAGTCGCGGCGGCGGGCCTCGTTCCGGACGAGGAACAGGTTCACGACATTGGCGACGACGATCGCCAGGACGGCCAGGACCGTCAGGAGCGCGATGAGAAGCGGCTGCCGCGTGCCGCCCACGAGCTCGTCCTGCAGGGGCACGAAGAGCGAGGAGAGCTGGAGGCGCTCCACTAGCGGTCGAGGGAACGCGCTCGGGTACACCTCCGGGAGGAGATTCACGACGCGGGCAAAGTCCCGCGAGGCCGCCTCGAGATCGACGCCGGGGCCCAGCCGGGCGTAGCCCGTGTAGATGAAGTCCGAGGTCGCCAGATTGGCCGGGTCGATCTCGAGCGGCAACCAAAGCTGAGTGCCTTCCTCCGGGAATCGCACGCCTCGCGGGAGAACGCCGACGATCCGGCGCTCGACCCCGTCGACGGTAAGGAACTTCCCGACCGCGGCGGGGTCGGAGCCGAAGCGCGTGGCCCAATAGTCAAAGGCGAGGATCACCGTCGGGTCGGCCCCGGGGAGGTTATCGTCGTCGTCGAAGCCGCGGCCGACCACGGGTACGACGCTGAGGACGCGGAACACCTCGGGGGTCACGACCGCCCCGGTGATTCGTTGCGGCGCCGCCCGGTCGTCGACGGTGACGGCGGCGCGCTCGGCCAGGGCAAAGGCTTCGAAGGCCTGCGACCGGTCGCGCCATAGGACGTATGTCGCCGCCGATTGGCGGACCCGACTCAACCCGCCGGGGAAATTGGGCGAAGAGAACCAGACGCCCACGATCTTGTCGGGGGCCTGGTAGGGGAGCGGCGTGAGCAGCACGCCGTTCACCAGGGAGCCAACGGCGGCGGCGGCTCCGATGCCGACTCCGAGCGAGAGGAGCACGGCCAGCGCGAATCCGGGTCGCCGGGCGGCGCTACGCAGCGCCGATTGCAGATCGTCGCGAAGCCACATCATGCGTCCGTCCTCGCCCGCGAGGGCCCAGGGAAGCCATCATTGTCCGTGCGGTGATGCTACGGCCAGGCGGTGTCGCCGGACAACGCCGGGTCGCCGGGGGGAGGGAGGTTACGGTGAGCGGCACCGACCGACGCCGACCGGGGGGCGGTCGATGGTTCCCCATCGGCCGCCCGGGCCGTTATGATTGAGCGGGACGCGAACGTGGCGGAACTGGCAGACGCGCAGGACTTAGGATCCTGTCCCGCAAGGGGTGCGGGTTCGACTCCCGCCGTTCGCACTCGACGAGGACCGAGGCGACCGCGACCGCCGGAACGCCTCAGATTCCGCTTTCCCCCATCCACCCACCCCGGGCCGGAGACCGTGGCCCCCGGCTCGACGGCGGGGTAGATTCCCAGACGAATCACGATGGCGACCATGACCGATATTACGATTGAAAAGACCCACGAAGACAGCGGCTCCCGAGCCCTGGCGGTGACCGTTCCCGAGGATCGGGTCCGGAAGGCCGAGGACCGCGTCGTGCACCAACTGGCCGGGCGAGTGCGCGTGTCCGGGTTCCGCAAGGGGAAGGTCCCCACGGCGGTGGTGCGGAAGCGGTTCGGGGATGCGGTGCGGCAAACGGTGCTCGAGGAGCTGGTCAAGGAGAGCTGGGAACAGATCCAGTCCGAGGAGGAGATGCCGGACGTGATCGACCGGCGGATCCGGAACCTCCAGGTGCCCGAGAGCGGTCCGATCCAGTTCGAGTTCCTCATCGAATTCAAGCCCAAGCTCACCCTGGCACGCACGGGGGGCTTTGCCTTGCAGCGAGAGGTTGCGCCCGTCACGGACGACCAGGTCGAGGAACAGCTCCTACGTGTCCGGGAGCAGAAGGCGACATGGCTCCCGGCAGGCGACGTGCACCCCGCGCTCGGGGACCTGGTTCGGGTGGAGGTGACCCCGCTGGACGAGTCCGGTGGGAGTGAGGCCAAGCCCTATTCGTTCGTCCTGGGAGAGGGGAAGGCAATCCCCGCTCTGGAGGAGCGGATTATGGCATTGGTGCCCGGCGAGACGGCGGAGAGCGAGGTCCCGTTTCCGGAGGACCACCCGGACGAGTCGAAGCGCGGCCAAAGCCGCCGGCTCCGGGTGACCCTCCATGAGGTAAAGCGGCAAGATTTGCCGGCCCTCGATGACGCGCTGGCCCGCGAAGTGGGCGACTTCGAGACCGTGGACGACCTCCGGGCCGCCGTCCGGAAGGACCTGGCGGCCTCGGCGGAGCGGGACGCGGACGCCAAGGTCCGGGATCAGTTGATCCAGCAGGTGGTGGAGGCCAACCAGGTCGAGGCTCCCCAGGCGATGGTGGGCCGGGTCCTCCGGGCGTACGCCGAGGCATACGGTATTCCCCCGGAGCAGGAGCAGCGGTTTGCGCAGGAGTTCGGTCCACTAGCGGTGGCCCAGGTGCGCCGGCAGTTGGTGATCGAGGCGGTGGCGGAGGCCGAGGGCCTCGCGGCCACGGAGGCGGACCTCGACGCCCGGATTCAGGAAATTGCCGCCGCCCGGGAGGTGCCGGCCGGCGAGGTGTACGCTACCTTGCAGAAGTCCCAGCGGCTCGGCGAGATCGAGCGGGCGCTGACGGAAGAGAAGGTTTTTGCCCATTTGCTGGCGCAATCCACCTTGGACGAGGCCACGACCTAAGACGATGTCGACCCTGTATCCTCCGTATATCATCGAACGCTCGTCGCGGGGCGAAAAGAGCTACGACATCTTCTCCCGCCTTCTGATGGACCGGATCGTCTTCCTGGGCGCCCCGATCAATGACGACGTCTCGAACATCATCATCGCCCAGCTTCTCTTCCTCGAGGCGGACAACCCCGAGAAGGACATCTTCCTTTATATCAATTCGCCCGGGGGGGTCGTCTCCAGCGGCTTTGCGATCTACGACACGATGCAGCACTTGCGGGCCCCGATCAACACGATCTGCATGGGGATGGCCGCCTCGATGGGGTCGTTCCTCCTGGCCGCGGGCACCCCGGGCAAGCGGAGTGCCTTGCCCCACGCACGGCTGATGATCCACCAGCCCTCCGGCGGCGCCCAGGGGACGGCGGCAGACATCGAGATCCAGGCCAAGGAGATCCTGTACCTGCGGAACCGGCTCAATGAGCTCTATTCCCACCACACCGGGCAGCCGATCGAAACGATCGAGCGGGACATGGACCGGGACCGCTTCATGAGCGCCGACGAGGCCAAGGACTATGGCCTGATCGACAGCGTGTTCATCCCCCGCAAGGCCGGGAACGGCCGCGACCCGACCTGACCGGGCCGAGGCGCGCTTTTTGCTGGAGACCCTCCAGGACCCTTAGAGACGACGCGAGAGCCCATGTCCAACGACAAGCATCTCCGCTGCTCCTTCTGCGGAAAGTCGAAGGATTCCGTCCGGAAGTTCATCTCCGGGCCGTCGGTCTACATTTGCAATGAGTGCATCACGCTCTGCAATGAGATCCTGGCGGAAGACGAAGAGCGGGAGGTGGCGGAAGGCATAACCCAGGTACCGAGCCCGTCCGAGGTCAAGGCCACCTTGGACCAGTACGTCATCGGCCAGGAGCAGGCCAAACGGACCCTCGCCGTGGCGGTCTACAACCACTACAAACGCATCAACTCGGTCGGGGCGCGGGACACCGATGTCGAGTTGGACAAATCGAATATCCTCCTCCTGGGACCAACCGGCGTCGGAAAGACGCTGTTGGCCCAGACCCTGGCGCGCATCCTGGATGTGCCTTTCACCATCGCCGATGCCACCACCCTGACCGAGGCGGGTTATGTCGGGGAGGACGTCGAGAACATCCTGGTGCGCCTCCTTCAGGCGGGCGACTTCAACGTCTCCGAGTGTGAACGCGGCATCGTCTACATCGACGAGATCGATAAGATCGCGCGCAAGTCGGAGAACCCGAGTATCACGCGAGACGTTTCCGGCGAGGGGGTGCAACAGGCCCTCCTCAAGATCCTGGAAGGCACCGTGGCCTCGGTCCCCCCACAGGGTGGGCGGAAGCACCCCCAGCAGGAGTACATCCAGATCAACACCAAGGACATCCTCTTCATCTGCGGCGGGGCCTTCGACGGACTGGAGAAGATCATCCAGTCCCGAACGGGCCGGCAGCAAATCGGGTTCGGCTCCGAGTCGGAGGGCTCGAGCCGCCGCCTCGAGGGGTCCTACTACCAAGACGTCGAACCGGACGACCTCCTTCGCTTTGGGCTGATCCCGGAGCTGGTCGGCCGGATGCCGGTCATGGTGGCGCTCGAGCCGCTGGATGAGGAGGCCCTCATCCGCATCCTCCTCGAGCCGAAGAACGCGCTGACCAAGCAGTACAAGCGGCTGTTCGAGCTCGAGAACGTCGGCCTGACGTTTGATCCCAAGGCACTCCGAGCCGCCGCCGCCCGGGCCATTAAGCGGGGGACGGGAGCGCGGGGCCTCCGCGCTATCCTCGAGACGGTGATGACGGACATCATGTTCGACCTCCCCGACCGCGAGGACGTGCGGGAGGTCATCATTACCGCCGAAGCCATCGCTGATGGCAAACCGCCGCTGGTCGTGACGGAGCCGCGCGCCCGGACCAAGCGGGAGGCGTGAGCGCCCGACCCGCCCCCTCGCCCCTCCGTCATCTCTCCGTCGAGTTTATCGGCAGCTTCCCAGACCCGGCGGTCGCCCTCACCCCGACCCTCCCGGAATTCCTCTTTCTGGGACGCTCCAACGTCGGCAAGTCGAGCCTCATCAACGCCCTCCTTGGCCGACGGCGCCTGGCCCGGGTGAGCGGCACACCGGGGAAGACGACCGCGCTCAACGTCTATCGTCTGCCAGAGTGCTATTGGCTGGACCTCCCCGGGTACGGCTACGCCCGCGCCGGGAAGGTCGAGCGGGCGGGCTACCGGTCGTTGGTGGAACGGGCGTTGACCGAACGGGGGTTGGCGGGCGTCGTGTGGCTCCTGGATGTTCGCCACGACCCCTCGGTGGATGACCGGACCATCCAAGAGCTCCTCCACCGGAGTGGACGCCCCGTGCTCGTGGTGCTCACCAAAGCGGACAAGCTCCGTCATCAGGCGCGGAGTCAGCGCACGACGGCGTTGGCGAGCGACTTGCAGGTACCTGTCGATCAGGTTCAACTTGTCAGCTGCACGACTGGACTCGGGATCGCCGATCTCGGCGCCAGTTTGTCCGCGGCCTTGGGAGGCTCCCCATGACAACGCACCTCCGCCCGTCGCGCCTTTCCGGCCTGCTCGCCGCGGCCCTCCTGATCGGCAGCGTGCCTCTGGGGGCCCAAGATTCCGATTCGGTGGCGGTCCGGCAGGGAGACGGGCTCCCCCCGGCGGGCTTCGGTCGACTCAACCAGGACAACGTCTCGGTCAGCCTGCGGGCGGGAGACCTGGAAATCCGCTTCACGGTCCTCGACGAGGTGGCCCTGCGGCTCCTCAATGCCGAGGCGTACCGGTCACTCCACGGCCTGGTGGACTCCAAGCAATCGCAGATCGACAGCGTGGTGTCCAAGTACGGCATCGGCCAGCCCGGCGTTCTCCTGGTGCGGTTTTTCGCCCGGGCGGACGGTACCAGGTTCGATGCGCAGTTGGTCTCGGTCGTCATTCGGGACCGCTACTATCAGCCGATCGGTTTGGTCCCGTTGACGAGCACCCTCCGTTCGGACCGGCTCTCACGCCGCCAGCAGGCCAGCGGGATCTACATCTTCGAAGAAGCCTTCACCCCCTACCTCCCGATGGGATTCGCGTACGGGTCGAACCGCACCGACGCCTGGAACGACCGGACCGACGCCCTCGAGCGCGAGCGCGCCAGCATCGAATCCCGCGCCTTGGAGGCCCGGGGCCGCCGCCCGTCCCCAAACTGACGGAGATATCCCAGACGGCGTTCGCGTTTGCCTCCGCCGGGGCCCGCGGGGTAGAATCCGGTCTCATCGGAGGTTCACGCATGGGATTTCTCCCCCTGAAGACCGTATCGGTCGCCGACGCCGCGAGCGCCGTCTATGATCGATGGCTCGGCGAACTGGCGGAGCAGCTGTCGGCGACGGACGCGGACTGGTACCGGATTGCCCGGGACACGCTTCGGCAACTCTACGCGCCCGGGATCGCCGACTATGAGGAATATCTCGCCGACCCCGCTGTCCCGGCGGCGGCCAAGGCGTCCCTGCTGGCCCTCGATCCCGCCAACGTCACGCTCGAGCCGGAGTATTACGCCGACGTCGACTCCGAGCGTTTTGCCAGGGTCAAGCCCCTCCTTTGGCTGTGGCAGCGGTTCGACCATTCTCCGGCGGGGGGCACCAACGTGCACCTGGGCGTGCGGTTTCGCCGCCTCCTGGCACCGCACATCTTTGCCCGTTGCGGAAAGCATTTCAAATGCTTCCAATTCACGGAGGTATCCTTCGGCTATAACCTCGAGGTCGGCGACGACGTCGTCGTGCACCGGCACGTCCTCCTCGACGACCGCGGCGGTATCACCCTCGGCCACCGCGTCAGCATCGCCGACTACGCCAACATTTACAGCCATACCCACAGCATCGAGGACCAACGGGACGTGACGGCCATGCGTACGGTCCTGGAGGACGACGTTCGCATCACCTACCACGCCACGGTCCTCGCCGGCGTGCGCGTCGGGGCCAACGGGATGGTGGGCGCCTGCGCGGTCGCGACCCGCGACGTCCGGCCGTGGCACGTCAACGTCGGGATCCCGGCCCGTTCCATTGCCGTCAAGCCCAACGCGCCGCGGGAGGCGCTGGCCACACTTCGAAGCGCCCACCCGCCCCAGGGCGACCACGGCGCCTGAGCCTCCAGGTGGGCACCTCCAGCCGGTTGCTAGCCGTCGTCTCCGCGGCGTTTCTGGTCCTCGGGGCCATGGCCCCGATGGCCGGCGCGCTCCGCTGGCCCCTGGCCATCGTCCTGGTCGCCTACGCCGCCGTGAGCGCCGACCTCCTCCGGCGCCACCCGGTCTGGGAGCCGCCGATTCTGGGAAGCCACATCCTGGTGCTCGCCGCGTTTGCCGTCGCAGCCACCGGGTGGTACCGCCTCTTGGGGCTGGCGCCCGCCCTCCTCCTCGCCGCCGTTGCGACGCGAGACCTCCGGCGCTCCCGTCTGCGCGGCGACCTGCTCGAGGCGAGCCAGGAGACCCAGGCGTCGCGATTTGCGGAACAGCGCGAGGGGTACGCCCGCCAGCTCGATCAACGAATCAATCAGATCTTCTCCCTCCAGGAATTGAGCTACGTCCTGTCGGAATCGCTGCAGGAGGAGCGCATCGTCGAACAGGTTGCCAACTACGCCGCCCGCTTCCTCCAGGCCAAGGGGGCGGCGGTGGCCCTGGCCAATGAGCGCCACACGGAGGTCCGCATCGTGGCGGGCGAGGGGTCCCTGGCGGAGCTGGCGGGACAGGTCGTGCGGGAGGAAGAGGAATCGTTGATCACGATGGCCATTGGACGGGAGCGCATTGAGTTGGCCGGCGGTCGGCAGGGCCCGCCGCCGCTGCTCGTGGGAACACATCGGGTTGCCTCCGCGGCTGTGGCGCCGCTCCGTGCGCACGGGGTCACGCTCGGCGCCGTGGCGGTCAGCGACAAGGCCTCGGGGGAATTCACCACGGCCGACCTCTGGCTCCTGTCTACGGTCGCGACCCAGACGGCGGTGGTCCTGGCCAATAGCCGCTTCTTCGAGATGTTCCGCCGCGGCAAGGAAGAGTGGGAGACGACGTTCGACGCCCTCGTCGAGGGCATCGCGGTGGTGGACGCCCGCGGGCGGATGACGCGGGTCAACCGCGCCTTGGCGCGGTTGGTGGGGCTGCCGGAGCCGTCGCTGATCGGCAAGTCCTTCGTGCACCAGCTCTTTGGCCAGTCCCACGAGGGCATCACCGCCCTGGACGAGGCCCAGCGCGGCGAGCGCGGGCACACGGAGGTCGTCCGGTCCGACCCGCTGCTCCGGACACTCCGGATCACCGCGGCCCCGCTGCCCAAGGGGGGACAGGTTGGGGACGCGGTAGTGCTGGTCGAGGATGTCACCGACCAACGGGCCCTCGAGGCGCAGCTCATCCAGAACGAGAAGATGGCGGCGGTCGGACAGCTGGTATCGGGGGTGGCGCACGAGCTCAACAACCCGCTGACCTCGATTGCCGGTTTGGCGGAGTTCCTCCTGGAGCAAGACCGGGTGCCGGAGGTCTCGGAGCATCTCCGCGTCGTGCACGAGCAAGCCGAGCGCGCCACGAGGATCGTGCAGAACCTCCTGACCTTCGCCCGGAAGGGCGACCCGGAAACCGCGGAGGTGGATCTCACGAAGCTGGTGGACACCACCCTCCGACTCGTGGCGCACGAATTGACGCTCCAGGGGATCGCCTTGGAGCGGAGGCATCCGGTGGATGCGCCTCCCGCCATTGTCCGCGGGGATCAGCACGAGCTCCAGCAGGTGCTCCTCAACCTCCTCACCAATGCCATCCACGCCCTGAGCGACCTGGAGGAGGGACGGGACCGCCGGATCGTGCTGGAGACCATGACGGATGGCGCCCGGGCCCTCATTCGCATCGGCGATTCCGGTCCGGGAGTGCCGGAGGATATGATCGGGAGGCTCTTCACGCCGTTCTTCACGACGAAGGAGCCGGGACGCGGAACGGGGCTGGGGCTCTCGATCAGCTACGGCATCGTGAAGTCCCACGGGGGCGCCATTAGCTACGAGACCCCGGCGGGGGGGAGCGGCGCCACTTTTGTGGTCTCCATCCCGTTGGCCGAGCCACCGCCCACGGCCCAGACCGCGGCGCGGACGGGCTTTCGTATCCTGGTCGTCGATCGGGACCAAGCGGTACCGAGGATACTCGGAGCCCTCTTCCGCCCGGAGGGCCACACCGTGGAAGAAGCCGCGACGGGGGACGCGGCCCTCGCCTTGGTGCGAGAGCACGACTACGACTTGGTGATCACCGACTCCCGCGCGGCCACCGCGGACGGGCGCCGGTTTGCCCAGGTCGTGGTCGAGGAGCGGCTCCTCGCCCCCAAGCGTGTACTGCTGGCCGCCGGAGCTCAGGGGCGGACCAGCGATGAAATTGTGACCGGCGGCGAATTCCCGGTCGTTCACAAGCCCTTCCGGCTCAAAGAAGTCTATCGCAAGGCGATGGCCGCGCTCACCCTGCCGTAGAACGCAGGACCCACTTTCCTTACCCAGCACCCGCAACAACGAGCACCCGCAACGACACCCGCGGGGCCCAGCCAGGGGGGCCGCGTCGTGACGCAATCGTTGTGGGGGCCCTGCGTGATGCGGCGCCTGTAGGCACCAGGGGACACGATCGGGGAGCGGCTCTTCGGTCCGATCATCCGGCGCGGGAGACGATTCAACTTCCTGCGCTTCGCCAACAACCTCGACTGATCCTCAGAACCCGACCTCCGCGGCCGCCGTCCACGGCTGGATGACGATCTCCCCGTAGAGGCGGGGGAGAGTGGCGGCGGGGGTGGCCGCCCCCCAATAATTGCCGCCGGCGT
>Ga0055481_10000250_pt1 | contig 16676 bp, 17 predicted proteins | sample Muzzi_PWC_D2_FD_57936 | JGI IMG/M metagenome (GOLD analysis project Ga0055481, IMG submission 57936) | Wetland microbial communities from San Francisco Bay, California, USA, that impact long-term carbon sequestration - Muzzi_PWC_D2 | ecosystem: Environmental > Aquatic > Marine > Wetlands ... | reverse complement strand
ATGGCCGCAGCCGCGCTGCTGTCGGTCACCCTGGTCCCGGTGCTGATGGGCTGGTTCATCCGCGGCAAAATTCCCGACGAAGACAAGAATCCGCTCAACCGGGTCATGGTCCGGTTGTATCATCCGGTGGTCGATTTCGTTCTCAAGTGGCGCTGGCCGGTCTTGATGGTGGCTCTGGTCATCACCCTGACCAGCATCATCCCGCTGCAGAAGATGGGCTCGGAATTCATGCCGCCGCTTTACGAGGGGGACCTGCTCTACATGCCGACCACCCTGCCGGGGATTTCGGTAACCAAGGCCAAGGAGCTGCTGCAGCAGACCGACCGGATCATCGGCCAGTTCCCGGAAGTCGAGCATGTCTTCGGCAAGGTCGGCAGGGCCGAGACCGCCACCGATCCGGCGCCGCTGTCGATGCTGGAAACCACCATCATGCTCAAGCCGGAAGAGGAATGGCGCACGGTTCACCATGAACGCTTCTACAGCGGCTGGTCCGACTCCCTGGAAATCGTCAAGAAGCCGCTGCGCTGGGTCTGGCCTGAGGAGGGGACACTCAGCGTCGAGGAATTGAAGAACGAGCTGAACGAGGCCATCCAGTTCCCTGGCCTGACCAACGCCTGGACCATGCCGATCAAGACCCGCATCGACATGCTGGCAACCGGCATCAAGACCCCGGTCGGAATCAAGATCATGGGGGACGACCTGAAGAAGCTTTCGGCCATCGGCGAGGAGATCGAGGCGATCGTACGGGATATTCCCGGCACCCTCAGTGCCTTCTCCGAGCGGGTGGTTGGCGGCAACTACCTGGACTACGAAATCGATCGAGAGGCGCTGGCCCGCTACGGACTGACGGTGGGGGACGTGCAGGATATCATCCAGAGCGCCATCGGCGGCATGAACGTCACCCAGACGGTCGAAGGGCTGGAGCGCTACCCGGTCAATATCCGTTACCAGCGCGACTACCGCAACGACCTGCAGGCCCTGGAGCGGGTGCTGGTGCCGATCGCCGGCGGCAAGCATATCCCGATCTCCCAGGTGGCAAAGATCCGTATCAAGAAAGGGCCTCCGGGGATCAAGAGCGAGAACGCCCGGCGGACCGCTTGGATCTATGTCGACCTGAAGGATATCGATGTTGGGACCTATGTGGCCAACGCCCAGAAGGTGATTGCCGAAAAAGTCGATCTTCCGGCCGGATACAATATCATCTGGAGCGGCCAGTACGAGTACATGCAGGCGGCCGCCGCTAAACTCAAGGTGGTGATTCCGCTGACCCTGCTGATCATTTTCCTGATCATTTTCATAAATACCAAGAGCATGATCAAGACCGGCATCATCTTCATCGCCCTGCCGCTCTCCTTGGTCGGCTGCTTCTGGTTTCTCTATCTGCTCGGCTACAACACCTCGGTCGCGGTCTGGGTCGGAGTCATCGCTCTGGCGGGTATTTCGGCGGAAACCGGGGTGGTGATGCTCCTCTACCTCGACCTGGCTTTTGAACTCTGGTTGAAGAACGGCCGGATGCAGAATCTCGGCGATCTGACCCAGGCGATCCACCATGGTGCCGTCAAACGGATTCGCCCCAAGATCATGACCATCTGCGTCATTATCGCCGGCCTGGTGCCGATCATGTGGAGTCATGGCGCCGGAGCGGACGTCATGAAACGGATTGCCGCGCCGATGGTCGGCGGGGTGATTACCTCAGGTCTCATGGAGTTGTTGGTATTTCCTGTTATCTATTTTATGTGGAGAGGGCTGAGCCTGAAACGCGAGTTCGCACCGACCTCGCTGAGGGAGATTCACGAATAACCACTCCGGGCAGAGACCCGGCAACTCACAATGGAGGACATTCTCATGAAGAACCTGCGTAACCTGATGATGGTACTCGTCGTGCTGACCGCCATGCCGCTGGCAGGCCTGGCGATGGAGCACGGCAAGATGGACATGGACCATGAGAAAATGGACATGGATCACGGCAAGATGGGCCATGTCGGCATGATGATGCTAGGTGAAGAGACCGAGGATGGCGTCGTTGCCATGGGACATGCCAAGGCTTACGACAGTGACGCCGTGGCCAAGATGGCCAAGATGGGCATGGGTGCAACCCATCATTTCATGGTCTCCTTCAAAGATCAGCAGGGCAAGCCGATCACCGAGGGGACGGTGGCGGTGAAGGTCGAGGCCGGCGGCCAGGAAAGCAAGCCGATCATGCTGATGCAGATGGGCGAAGCGTTCGGCGCCGACATCACCGTCCCCCAGGGGGAAGAAGTCAAACTGAAGGTCGGCAGCAAGCTGGCCGATGGCAAAAAGCGCCAGTTCGAGTTTGAGCTGAAATAACCGGAGCGGCCGGGTCGTCAGCGAGACGACCCGGCCATCCCGGCCAAGAAAGGAGTGCAAGATGAGCAAACAAACCGTTTTATCGACGTTTTGGGTGGTTCTCTTTACAGCATTTGTACTTTTGGCGGCCATAATTTTGTTGCGGCCACAGCTCGGAAGTGCACAACCGGGCGACGAGATCGGACGCTATCAAATCTCGTCATGGGCGAGCTATGCCGGTGAAAGGGTTCACCACAGCGGATACTATATTCTCGATACCACGACAGGCAAGGTCGTTGATCGTGGACATGAAGTTCACGGCATCGAAGGAGGATCTGGCCGTTAATGGGGGAAACATGAAATTATCATCGGTTGCGACTAGCCTGTTCATTCTGCTGGTGTCACTCACCGGCCTAGCCTGGGGCCATGGGACCCAACACCACGAAGAATCGTCCCAGATGAACATGCATATGGAGCAGATGCAGCAATTGAAGCAGCGGATACCGGAGGAGTATCGGATCATGAATCGGACCCCCCTCATTCCGGACGACCGGTCGCTGCAACAGGGGGCAGAATTGTTCAGGCGCCACTGTGTCGTCTGTCACGGTCAGGACGGCAGGGGCGATGGCCCTGCCGCCAACAGTCTGGACCCGGCTCCCGCCGATTTCCTCGATCTGGAACACAGCGCCATCTACGGGCCCGGCGAGAAATACTGGATCATCGGCAACGGCAGCGGGAAGACCGGCATGCCGGGATTTGAACAGGAATTGTCACCCGGAGATCGCTGGGATCTGGTCAATCACATTTATCGGCTGCAGGACGCCAAGAACTGAAGGAGCGCATATCCCGCCTCTCCGGCCGCTGCTCCGCAACCGGTCACGGAAGGGGTGCAAACGCCCGAAACAACCGAAGGGAGGTCATTATGCAAGACCCGGTCTGCGGCATGACCGTCAGCGAGGAGAAGAACGCCGGCTCCTTCAGCCACCAGGGAACGGACTATCTGTTCTGTTCCACCAAGTGCCGGGAGAAGTTCGCCGCCGATCCGGAATCCTTCCTCCAACCGCAACCCGGCGAAGACACCGCCGTGGATGCGTCCCGCAAATATACCTGTCCGATGCACCCCGAGGTGGTTCAGCAGGGACCGGGCTCCTGTCCTATCTGCGGCATGGCCCTGGAGCCACTGACGGTCTCCGCCGAGGAGGAGGAGAATGAAGAACTGACCGATATGACCCGGCGCTTCCGGGTCTGTCTGGTGCTGACGGTTCCGGAACTGCTGCTGGCGATGGGACCGCTGATCGGCCTGCCGGTCGAGCAGCTCGGCTCGCCGCGCACCCTCGGCTGGCTGGAGCTGCTGATCGCTTCGCCGATCGTGCTCTGGGGGGGCTGGCCCTTCTTCGTGCGTGGCTGGCAGTCGCTGGTCAGCCGCCATCTCAACATGTTCACCCTGATCGGTCTGGGAACCGGCGTCGCCTATGGCTACAGCCTGATTGCCACTCTGCTCCCCGGCATCTTCCCGGCCGCTTTCCGTGGAGTGGACGGCGAGGTGGCGGTCTATTTCGAAGCGGCAGCGGTGATCGTGACCCTGGTGCTGCTCGGCCAGGTCATGGAACTGCGTGCCCGCAGCCAGACCGGGGCCGCGATCCGCGCCCTGCTCGGGCTGGCGCCGAAAACCGCCCGGCGATTGGAGAAAGACGGCAGCGAGCAGGATGTGCCGCTCGATCAGGTGCGTACCGGCGACCGGCTGCGTATTCGTCCCGGGGAGAAGGTGCCGGTCGACGGTACTGTGGTGGAAGGGACCAGCTCCGTCGACGAATCGATGGTCACCGGTGAGTCGATCCCGGTCGAAAAGCGAGCCGGCGACCGGGTGATCGGGGCGACGGTGAACGGGACCGGCGGCCTGGTGATGGAGGCCGAGCGGGTCGGCGCCGAAACTATGCTGGCGCAGATCGTCCAGATGGTCGCCGAGGCTCAGCGCAGCCGGGCGCCGATCCAGAAGCTGGCCGATCAGGTCGCCGGCTGGTTCGTGCCGGCAGTGGTTGCCGCCGCCGCGGTCACCTTCGTCGTATGGGCCCTGGTCGGGCCGCCGCCGGCCCTCGCCCACGCTCTGATCAACGCCGTGGCGGTACTGATCATCGCCTGCCCCTGCGCCCTGGGGCTGGCGACGCCCATGTCGATTATGGTGGCCACCGGCAAGGGGGCGGGGCTGGGGGTGCTGTTCAAGAACGCCGAGGCGATCGAGGTGATGCGCCAGATCGACACCCTGGTGGTTGACAAGACCGGGACCCTCACCGAAGGGAAGCCGAAGCTGGTCACGGTAGCGGTTGGCAAAGGCGTAGACGAAATGGAGCTGCTGCGACTGGCGGCCAGTTTGGAGCGGGGGAGCGAACATCCCCTCGCGGCGGCGATCGTGACCGGGGCGCAAGAGCGCGGAGTCGAGGCAGGTGGGGCCGAGGATTTTGCCTCGCTGACCGGCAAGGGCGTCACCGGAAGGGTGGACGACCGGATGGTGGCGCTTGGCAATCGTCGATTGCTCGAAAAAATGGACATCGCCCAGGGTTCCCTGGCCGAACAGGCCGAAGAGTTGCGCGCTGCCGGGCAGACGGTCATGTTTGTAGCCGTCGACGGCGAGGTCGCCGGGCTGCTCGGAGTGGCCGACCCGATCAAGGAGACGACCCCCGAAGCGATCCGTCAGCTGCACGAGGAGGGGGTGCGGATCGTCATGCTCACCGGAGACAACCGGACCACGGCCGCGGCGGTCGCAGACAAGCTCGGGCTTGACGAGGTGGAGGCGGAAGTCCTCCCCGACCAGAAGGCCGAGGTCGTCAAAAAATTTCAGTCCGAAGGCCGCAAAGTGGCGATGGCCGGCGACGGCATCAACGACGCTCCGGCGCTGGCCCAGGCCCAGGTCGGCATCGCCATGGGGACCGGCACCGATGTGGCGATGGAAAGCGCCGGGGTGACCCTGGTCAAGGGGGATCTGCGCGGCATCGTCCGGGCGCGGCGTCTGAGTGACGCGACCATGCGCAACATCCGCCAGAATCTCTTCTTCGCTTTCATTTACAACGCCCTGGGGGTGCCGATCGCCGCCGGGGTGCTGTACCCGGTCTTCGGCCTGCTGCTCAGCCCGATGATCGCCGCCGCCGCCATGAGCTTCAGCTCGGTCTCGGTGGTGAGCAACGCCCTGCGGCTGCGCAAGACGAAACTTTAGTCAGGTGGGTTGTTAAATACCCAAACCGAGAGGCATAGCTATGGAATTGAGAAGGATTGTGGCCATCATTCGTGGGTCGGCCCTGGAAAAGGTCGAAGAGGGGCTGAAACAGCTCGGCGTCAAGGGGATTACCGTCTCACCGGTGAAAGGGTACGGCGAATATGCCAACCTCTACAAGGCGGACTGGATGGTCAACAATGCCAGGCTCGAGGTATTCGCCAAGCAGACCGAGGTCGATACCATCGTGACGACCATCCTGGATACGGCCCATTCCGGTACGCCCGGCGACGGCCTGGTGGCGATTATGCCGGTGGAAAAACTCTACCGGATCCGTAGCAAAACGGAGTTCGAGCCCGAGGAGCTATGAGCAGACCATGACCAACAATCCGCTTTTGCGCTCCGGACGAGCCGGATTGGCTGGTTCGAAACCAGCTGGTCCTGAGTCGCCGCAAGGGATTGTCTTATGCCTTGCCTGTCCACTGGCTAACAACCTTGGTGGCCGGGGCGTGTGAAAAAGAGACCGATGACAACATCCGTAGAAATCGTTGGCGCCGGCCCGGCGGGACTGGCGGCGGCTCTGACCGTCGCCAGACAGGGCGAAGAGGCGACTGTCTTCGAGGCCAATTCTGACGTTGGCACCCGTTTTCACGGAGACTTTCAGGGGCTGGAAAACTGGACCACGACTGGCGACGTCCTGGAGGAGCTGGCGGCCATCGGCATCGAAACCAGCTTCGAGCACCGGGCGTTTCACGAGTGTCTGTTTTTTGCCGCCGATGGGCGAGAGTATCTCTGCCGGGCGGAGCTGCCGCTCTGGTATCAGGTTCGTCGTGGACCGCAGGCGGGGAGTCTCGATCAAGCCCTCAAGCAGCAGGCCCTCGCCGCCGGGGTCAAGCTCTGTTTCAACACGCCTCGCCATCACCTGCCAGCCGGTGGCATCGTATCTCATGGTCCGCGCCGGGTCGATGCGGTGGCGACCGGTTACCTCTTCGAGACCGACCAAGCCGACGGGGCTTACGCCGCCGTCTCCGACCGCCTCGCCCCAGGGGGGTATGCCTACCTGCTGATCTGGGGCGGTCGCGGCACCATCGCCGCATGCCAGTTTACCGATTTTCATAACGGCAAGGCGTATGTCGAGCGGACAGTTGACTTCTTCCGGGAAAAAGTCGGCCTCGGGATGACGAAACCTCGTCCCTTTGGCGGCTTCGGCAACCTCTATACCGGCCAAGCCGTTCGCAAGGGGCGGTTGCTGTACGCCGGAGAAGCGGCCGGATTCCAGGATGCCCTGTTCGGTTTCGGCCTGCGCTATGCCATGCTCTCCGGGTCCCTGGCCGCGCGCGCCTGGCTGGTCGGTCGCCCGGAAAGCTACGACCGTCTTTGCCAGAAGCGTTTTACCCGGCAGCTGAAGCTGGCGCTGGTCAATCGCTATCTGTACGCGAGCTTCAGTGACCGCGGCTATGTCAGGCTGCTGCGCACCCTGCAGTCGTCAGCCGATCCCCGCACCTGGCTGCGCCGCTATTATGGCTCCGGTTGGGCTCGGCTGCTGGCCTACCCGCTGGCCCGGCGCCGGATCGAGAACAAGGCGGAACTGGTGGCTGGCTGCAGAGAAGGGTGCGATTGCACCTGGTGCCGTTGCCGGCATGACCAGCAGAAGGCTGAGAGTCATGAGTCGGGGTGTCAATCCCAGGTCGGAGTTGATTCATGAACGAGACAGGCAAGAATTCAACCGGAAAGCCACTCTGGCGAAGCCCGTTCGGATTCGGGTTGCTGATCCTGCTCGGGATCATCTTTTTTTCCTTTGGATGGAACAATGCGCCCACCTGATGGGTGCCCTGCCGCTGCTGTTGCTGCTGGCGGTGTGCCCGTTGGTGCACCTCTTCATGCACCGCGGTCATCACCACGGACAACATGACGGCTCCGACAAGGACAATAGCGGTCCGGAACCGGGAGGTCGGCCATGAATCATGACGAAACGGCATACGGATTGTGGCTGCTGGTGCTGGTCAACTCGGCGGTCTTCATCATCTTCGCCTTCAGCTTCACCAAACCCCAGAGCAAGCGGGACTGGCACTCATTGGGCGGCTTCTCGCCCGTAATCGTGTCGTCGCACCATGGGGCAGGACGTATGAAGTTCGCCTGTTACCGAGACAGCGGTCGGACCCGTTAAAATCGGTTCTGTTACTTGATGAACTCGAGCGGGATTCAGGAGAGGGTAGATTTATCCGGTGACCGCTCGCGATGTCATCAACCCCATCCGTAAGCAGGCCCTCATGGCCGCCGGCGAAGGGGCGTGGCAACTCTAGCGGTTGGTGAGTTTCCGAACTTAAGTGTAACAAAGACTGCCGTTGTCAGAGAGAGGAGAAGAATAGCGTGACTTTATCCTGGGAACAGATTCGCGATCTCTACCGTAAACGCGCCGGTCGCTACGACCTGACAGCCAACCTCTACTATCTGATCGGCTTTCGCGAGCGGCATTACAGGAAGCGGGCGGTGGCCGCATTGGATCTGCAAAAGGGCGATACCGTGGTGGAACTCGGCTGTGGCACGGGACTCAATTTCTCTTATCTGCAAAGCATGGTCGGCCCCGAGGGGAAGATCGTCGGTGTCGATCTGACCGACGCGATGCTGGCCAGGGCCGCACAACGGGTCGACCGTCACGGTTGGCGCAACGTGGAACTGGTCCAGGCCGATGCCGGCAGCTTCGCCTTGCCGGACGGGGTCCGCGGCATCCTCTCCACCTTCGCTCTCACCCTGATGCCTGATTACGAACGGATCATCCAGACCGGCCGACAGGCTCTTGCTGCAGGTGGGCGGCTCGTCATCCTCGACCTGAAGGAATCGGCGTCAGCGCCCGGCTGGGTGACCCGGTTCATGATCTGGATTACCAGTCCCTTCGGGGTCACTCGGGACCTGACCGCCCGTCATCCCTGGGAGTGCCTCGAGCTCTGCTTCCCCATAGCGTTTCAGGAAGAGTATTATTTCGGTTATGTCTATCTCGCGGCGGGGGGGGTTGTTTGACATCGCGCGACCTGCGTCATGTTCAGGTCATTCAACCCGACACCCATTTAACGGAAGACGGTCTATCCTTGCGATTCCTGACGACGATATCGAGGGTGTTGCCATAGACGGGCTGACAAGCTGTTCTGCTGGCGCTGACGGGTTCGCCGTTCCTGAATCTCTCGACAACTGAAACCCAGCCTGGCCGGCGAACGGGGCCTTTTCTTCAGTCGATAAGGATATTCATCTATGGTATTCATGAGAGACTTTACTTGACCAGCTTATTCCGGCATCATGACGGCAGTTTTTCAACCTCTTCTTTTCCTCAGGGTGCGAAGATTTGTTCTTGAATTTGCCGTTCCCCTCGAAAATCAGTCTCCGTTTCCTGCGGGTCTGGCAGCGCAATTTCGGCGTCTACCGGCAGACCTGGATCATCAGCTTCCTGCCGCCGCTGCTCGAACCGGTTCTCTATATCCTCGCCTTCGGGCTCGGCCTGGGGCAGCTGGTCGGCGAGCTGAAGGTCGGTAGCCGGGTGGTTTCCTATACGGTCTTCATTGCTCCGGCGCTGGTAGCCGTCGCCATCATGTACAACGCCTTTTTCGAGACCTCCTACAATTCGTTTGTGCGGATGTACTACCAGAAAACCTACGATGCGCTGCTGGCGACACCGCTGAACCTCCAGGAGGTGATTCTCGGCGACATCTTCTGGGCCGCGACCAAATCGGTGATTGCGGCACTGCTGATGGGAACGATGCTGTACCTCTTCGGTTTGCTGGCGCTGCCGGGCTCGTTTCTGCTGTTGCCGCTGGCATTGCTTGGCGGGCTGTTCTTCGCCTCGCTCGGCATGATCTGTACCGGCCTGGTCCCAAGCATCGAAACCTTCAACGTGCCGATCTTTCTTCTGATCACCCCGATGTTTCTCTTCAGCGGGACCTTCTTTCCGCTGCAGCAGCTGCCGGAATGGGCGCAGCGGGTGGCCCTGGCTCTGCCGCTGACCCACCTGGTCGACCTGGCCCGTGCCTCAGCCCTCGGGGAGCTCTCCGGGATCAGCCTCTGGTCGATTGCCTACCTGGTGGTCGGGACCTTGCTGCTGTTGCCGTTGGCCCTGTATCTCATGCAGCGGAGGATTATCGATTGAGCGAACAGTATCCGCATGCCCTGGCTCCCGATGTTCCGACCCGGCTGAAGGCCGGCCTGATTGACGGCCTGCAGACCTCCTGGAAGCTGGTCAGGTATGTCATTCCGCTTTACCTCGGTATCGAGCTGCTGAAGGGAACCGCGTTTTTGCAGACCTTTGGCGACCTGTTCGCCCCGGCGATGCGGCTGTTCGGCCTGCCGGGCAAAGCGGCCATGGCCTTTCTGGCCGGGTTCACGCTCAACCTGTATGCCGCCATCGCGATTCTGGTGCCGTTGCAACTCGAGCCCTGGCAGGTGACCCAGTGCGGACTGATGATGGGGATTGCCCATAACCTGCTGCTTGAGGGAGGAGTTCTCCGCAGCACCGGGGCGCGCGCCTGGTTGATCACCCTGGCGCGACTGCTGATTGCGGTCGCCGCCGGATTGCTGTTCGCCGCCTGGCGGGCGCTGGGGGGGAACTGATGGATGCTCTGTTGACAGCCGTTGGTGGAGCCCTGCTGCTGGCGGGCAAGCTGACCCTGATCGTGGTACCGCTGGTGATGCTGTTCGAGCTGTTGCGCCATCTGGCCGTTTTCCGGCGTACCGGCAGGGCGGTTGAGCCGCTGATGCGCGGCATGGGACTGACCCCGGCCGCCGCGGTCCCCCTGTTCACCGGAATCTTCCTCGGCATCGCCTATGGCGCCGGGATCATCATCAAGGTCGCCCGGGAGCGGCAACTGCCGCCGAAGGAGTTGTTCCTCATGGGGCTCTTTCTGGCGACCTGTCATGCGGTGGTCGAGGATACTCTGATCTTCGTCGCGATCGGCGGGAACGGTTGGCAGATGCTGGGCATCCGCATCGTCCTGGCGGTGCTGATCACCGGCCTGCTGGCACGGCTCTGGCGGCGAAAGAAGCCGAGGGCAGAACCGGCTCGGGAGCCGCTGCCGAAGCGCGATGACGCAACCGTGAACTGAAGAGGAGCAAAGCTATGCCGTTTATCAACGTCAAGCTGACCCCGGGAGCCACCCCGGAACAGAAAGCCACGATTATCAGGGAAATGACCGAGGTTCTGGTCCGGGTGCTCGGCAAGAATCCCGCTTCGACCCACGTCGTGATTGAAGAGGTCGAACCGGAAAACTGGGGCGTCGGCGGAGAATCCGTCGCCAGTCTCAGGGCCCGCGGCGCCGCCGGGGTATCGAAAAGCTGAGCTGCCCGGCCTCTCCGCTGCGCGTCTCCACAATCGTGGAGACCGCGAAGGGACCTGCCGGGGCGGGGTGTGGCGCTCACCGTTTTGCGGTTCATTCGCGCAGCATTTTCCGGTATCCTGAAACTGTAGCTCAGCAACCGCAGGCAGACGCTGACTGCCGCCGGAAGAGAATAAAATCGATCCCGTTTCAATGGGAGACCTGCAAACTGAAAGATCGGAATTGATGGACGACGAATACGAGGAATATTTCGAAGCGGACGAGGAACAACAACTCGAACTCGCCCAGGTCGCGCTGGATCGCGGCGAGGACGAAACGGCTCTCGATCTGGCGGAAGAGTGTCTGGAGGAAAATCCGCTCAGTATCGAGGCGTTGAACCTGTGCGCGGTCGCATCGGCCAACCTTGGGGACACGACCAAGTCGCTGGCGCTCTACCGCAAGGCGTTGCGACTCGACCCGAAAAACGGCGCTCTGCACCACAATTACGGGGTCCTGGTCGAACAACTCGGATATTATCAGGAAGCTTACCGGCACTTTGAACGTTCCCTCGAGTTGCAGCCGGACTTTCCCGAGGCCTATATCAACCTCGGCAATGTGCTTGACGAGCTCGGCAGGACCGAAGAGGCCCTGCAGATGTACCTGCAAGCCCTGCACCGGCTTCCCGAATCGCCGGATATCTACTACAACCTCGGCTATGCCCTTAATCGGCTGGGGAGGTTCGAAGAAGCGAAGGACAACTTCACGACGGCCCTGCAGCTTAATCCCGACGATGTCGCTTCATTGAACGGGCTCGGTTACGCGCTTGCCGGTCTCGGCCGCGATGCTGAGGCGCTGCAGCACTACGATGAAGCGATCAGCCGGGACGCGTCTGTGGCGACCTACCATTACAACCGCGGACTTTCCCTGCTGCGGATGGATGAGAACGAGGCTGCACTCGAAGCTTTTGACAAGGCCCTGGAGCTTGACGCGGATTTTTTCGAAGCCTTGATCGAGCGGGGCCACCTGCTTGCGGAACTGCAACGTTTCAGCGAGGCCCTTGCCAGTCTCGAGGCCGCCGCCGGACTCGACCCGGACAGCCCCGATCCGAGCTTCTATCGCGGCATGGTACTGGAGCGGATGGGTGATCTGGAGGGTGCCCTCGCAGCTCTTGACGAAAGCCTGGAAAAAAATCCTGAATCCCCCTTCACCCTCAACAACAAGGGGAATGTGCTGATGGATCTCGGTCGGCTCGACGATGCGCTGGTCTGCTTCGATGCGATCATCAACCGGTCCGAGCAGTATCCGCTGGCGTATTACAACCGTGCCTGCGTGATGGCGCTGAAGGGGGAGGCCCAGCAGTCGGTGCAGGCTCTCGAGCAGGCCGCCCGCCAAGAGAGCCGGTTTCTCGAGGATGCCGCGGCCGACCCTGATTTTGACCGGATTCGCCAGGAAGCCACGTTCCGCCTGCTGCTCGAAAAGAGGCAGCTCTAGGTCGCAGATGGTAGAGTCATGAACTCACTGCAACTTCCCGTGGCCGGGATGAAATGCCAAAAATGCGTTGCCAAGCTGACGGCGGCGCTCTCCGTAAACGCGGGGGTGAAGAAGGCCGTTGTCGATCTTGACCGACGGACGGCGGTGTGCGACTTCGACCCGGTGCTGATCGATTCTGCCGGGATTGCCAAGCTTATCGAGACGGCCGGGTTTGTCATCGGAAATGAACCGGATGCGGCTCGGGCAGTGCCTGAAAGCGTCGCGAAGGAAGCCGGCCCGCGTCAAGCTGCAGTTGAACAGCTTCAATTCGGCATCCGCGGGATGACCTGTACCAATTGCGCCCGGACCATCGAGAAGAAGCTCAAGCCGCTGCCGGGTATCAGTTCGGTACGGATCAATGTGGCGACCGAAACCGGGCAGGTCGACTATGACCCGGCGCAATTGACCTTCGACCAGCTTCGCCAGGCGGTTGCCGATGCCGGTTATCGCGCGGTGCCGCTGGAGGAATCGGGCGAAGACGCGCAAGAGTCCGGCCGCCAGTTGCGCTGGTTGCTGTTTTCTGCCGCCTTCAGCCTGCCGATCATGCCTTTGATGTGGTTTACCCCGCTGGGGAGTAATACCATCTTCCTGATCTTTCTCCTGGCGACCCTGGTGCAGTTCAGTGCCGGATTGATGTTTTATACCGGCGCCTGGCATGCGCTCAGGAACCGTTCGGCCAACATGGACGTTCTGGTTGCGCTCGGCATCAGCGCGGCTTACGGTTACTCGGTGTTGGCGCTGCTGCTCGACCTTGACAGCATGTTCTTCGAGACCGGCGCCATGCTGATCACTTTTATCCGTTTCGGCAAATGGCTCGAGGCCCGGGCCAAGGGGAGGGCCGGCGCGGCTTTGCGCAGTCTGCTCCAGCTGCAGGCCGACCGCGCGCGGTTGCTGGTCGCCGGCGAGGAGCATGAAGTCCCGGCCAGCCAGATTCAGCCCGGCGATCTGCTGGTCGTACGGCCTGGCGATAAGATCCCGGTGGATGGTGTCGTCATCGAAGGAAACGCTGCGGTTGACGAATCCCTGGTCAGCGGCGAGTCGCTGCCGGTCGAGAAAGAACCCGGTTCGGATGTGACCGGAACGACCATCAATCGTTCCGGCCGTCTGCTGATTAAGGCGACGCGGGTCGGAAAGGAAACGGTGCTGGCCCGGATTGTCCAGCTGGTCGCCGACGCCCAGGCCGACAAGGCGCCGATTCAGCGCCTGGCGGACCGGGTCTCCAACTATTTCGTGCCGGCGGTGGTGGCCCTGTCGCTGGTGACCTTTTTGATCTGGTATCTGCCGGTCGGAGCACCATTTTTGCTGGCTTTCCAGTTCTCGATCGCAGTGCTGGTGATTGCCTGCCCCTGTGCCCTGGGTCTGGCGACCCCGACCGCCATCATGGTCGGTTCAGCGGTCGGCCTGGATCGCGGCATCCTCTTCAAACGGGCTTCGACTCTGGAAAACGTGGCGCGCATCGATGTGCTGCTGCTCGATAAAACCGGGACCCTGACGCGGGGTAAGTTCAGTGTCACCGAGGTTGTCGCGCTGAATGGCAGTGACCGCCGGGGGCTGCTGCAACTGGCCGCCAGCGCCGAACAGCACAGCAATCATCCGCTGGCCGAAGCGATTGTCGACCGGGCCCGGGAAGAACGCCTCGAGCTGAGTGATGTCGAAAGGATCGAGGAGCAGGGTGGACTCGGCGTGCTGTGCAGCATCTCCGGGGAACGACTCCTGGCGGGCAATCGGCGGTTTGTCGAACAGCATGGGGTTGCAATCCCGGAAACGGATCAGCTTGAGAAACTGGCGGACCGGGGAGATTCCCTGGTTTATCTGTGTCGCGGCCAAAAGCTGATCGGGGTGATCGGGCTTGCCGACACCCTTCAGGAAGGAGCGGCGGCGGCGATAGACCGACTGCACAAATTCGGCATGAAGACCGTGATGGCGACTGGTGACCGGCAGGCGGCTGCCGGTCAGGTTGCCGACGCCCTGGGACTGGTGGGCTACCGTTCCGAAGTGCTGCCGGGCGACAAGCAGGCGTTGGTCGAGGAGTATCAGTCACAAGGCTTATTCGTCGGCATGGTCGGCGACGGAATCAACGATGCCCCGGCGCTGGCTCGGGCGGATATCGGCATGGCGATCGGCAGCGGCACCGATGTCGCTCGGGAAACCGGGGATATCGTTCTGCTCGGCCAGGATCTCAGGGGCGTGGTGGAGGCGATCAGCCTAGGCCGCAAGACCCTGAGCAAGATCAAGCAGAACCTGTTCTGGGCGTTTATCTACAATCTGCTCGGTCTACCTTTGGCCGCCGGTTTGTTTTATCCGGTGTTCGGCTGGCTGCTGAAGCCTGAATTCGCCGGGCTGGCCATGGCGTTTTCTTCGGTTTCGGTGGTCTCCAACAGCCTGTTGCTTAAGCGGCAGGGGAAACGACTGCAGGAATGAGCCGGCAAAAAACCATCATCGGGGTCATCGGCGCGGGAGAGGCATCCCCGCGTGGTCTGAAACTGGCTGAGGAGGTCGGCAGGCGACTGGCCGAGCGGGGAGCGGTCGTCGTCTGCGGCGGTCTTGGCGGGGTTATGGAAGCGGCCTGTCGCGGCGCGTTCGAAGCCGGCGGGGAAACGCTGGGCATTCTGCCCGGCGACGCTGCCGGTCAGGCCAACCGGTTCGTGACTCTGCCGGTCGTCACCGATCTCGGCCAGGCGCGAAATGTCCTGATTGCCCATACGGCCCAGGCGCTGATTGCCGTTGAAGGTGAGTATGGTACCCTTTCGGAAATAGCCATCGGACTGAAAATCGGTCGCCCGGTGATTGCGCTGGAAAGCTGGCCGGGTCTCAAAGGGGTTATTTATGCGGCAACGGCCGAAGAAGCGGTTGCCCTGGTTTTGAATCGTTGATCGATTGCTGTTGCAGGGAGGGAAGGTGTTCATGGCGCTGGAGCTGACCAGGTCGCGGGAATTTTCCGAACAAGTGCTGAACTGGATTCACGGCAAGGGAAAAGTCCTGATTGTCGCCCATGACAATCCGGATCCCGATTCGCTGGCGGCGGCAATGGCCCTCAAGCATCTATTGCTGCAGAAGACCGGCCAGGATGCGACGATTACCTACGGCGGCATCATCGGCCGTGGAGAAAACCAGGTCATGGCCCGGGAACTGGAAATCGCCGCAATCCACTTCGACCAGCTTGAACTCGAGCAGTTCAAGGTGGTCTGCATGGTCGACACCCAGCCCGGCACCGGCAATAATTCCTTTCCGCCGGACCGGACCGTTCACCTGGTCATCGACCATCACCCCCCGAGGGATGTCTGCCATACCTGTCGCTGGATCGATGTGCGTGAAAATTACGGTGCCTCCGCCACCATCCTGCTCGAATACCTGCTGGCCCAGGAGGTCTCTTTCGGTACCAAGCTGGCGACCATGCTGTTCTATGCAATCAAGTCGGAAACCCAGGATCTGGGCCGGGACTGGATCAAGCCTGATCGTGACGCCTATCTTCACCTGTTGCCGCTGGTCAACAACCGGATACTGCAAAAGATTACCCGTCCCAAGCTGCCGCGGCGCTATATCCAGAGTTATAACCGGGCCATCGAAAATTCACTGCTGTACCATGATCTGCTGGTTTTCAATCTCTACGAGATCGACAACCCGGATATCGTCGCCGAAATGGCGGATTTTTTGCTCCGGGTCGAAGGGGTCAAGGTCGTTCTCGGCATGGGGCACTACCAGGAGCAGGAGATACTCTCCCTGCGGACCGATCAGCCCGATGTATTTGCCGGCGAGATTATCCGCCGGGTGATCCAGGACCTCGGGACAGCCGGAGGACATCATATGACGGCCGGTGGACAGATCAGGCAGCTCAAGGGGGATCCGTCGATTCAAAAGGAATTGGAGGAGACCCTGACCAGGCGATTGCTGGATATCCTCTCGCTCCCGGTTGTCGCCGGGGAAGCCCTGATCCCCTGATGGGCTCCCTCCCCCGGTCCTGATTGACACTTTGGCCATCGCCAAGGTATAACCGGGACGATTTTAATCCACCTATCGGACAATATGGGTTCATGAAAAATTATCTTGCCACTTTTATTCTGCTGGCCGCGGTATCTTTGGCAACGGCCTCGATCTCTGCGGCTGCCGTGGAACTCTCCTGGAGCGGGTCCAAACCGGTCACCATCGACGAGGTCTATTTTCATCAGGGGGTCTCCTACCTGGCGATCGAGGATGTGTTGTCCGCCCTGGGAATGCGCGGAGACTGGTCGTCCGTCGACCATAAATATATTTTCCCCACCCCCGAAGGTAGCGCTTCCATGTTCCCCGGCGGCAAGTTCCTGAAGGTGAATGACCGTTTTCTCCCCCTCGCTCACCCA
>Ga0055481_10000247_pt1 | contig 16755 bp, 10 predicted proteins | sample Muzzi_PWC_D2_FD_57936 | JGI IMG/M metagenome (GOLD analysis project Ga0055481, IMG submission 57936) | Wetland microbial communities from San Francisco Bay, California, USA, that impact long-term carbon sequestration - Muzzi_PWC_D2 | ecosystem: Environmental > Aquatic > Marine > Wetlands ... | reverse complement strand
GCGAGCATGAACCAGTGACTTCCGTAGACCCAGGCGAGCAACACGACGATCGCCATTATTGCCGCCATCACGATGCCATACGTCATGCTCAGACGCGGTGCTTTGCTGAAATCTGCAATGCCTTGCTGCAGCCAGCGGAATGGCGCAAACGGGTTCAGCTGCCGGCAAGGTGCCACGAAGGGCATCGTATCTTTATCGAATTCCTGCGGCGTTTGTTCGCTCATGCTTCCTGGTACGCGAAAAAGGAGCCCTAGCGTTCACCTATCAGGTAGCGGACGCTCGCCCCAAAGACCCAGATGTCGTAGTCATACGAGTCTGCCCCGAGTGTCAGAATGGTCGTAATCGTATCCGGCTCGACACCATCCAAAGCCCAGTCCCTCGTCGTGAAGCTTTCGTACCGCGCGCTGAATTCGAAACCGAGACGCTCCGATCTCCTGTAATTCAGGTTAAGCCGCAACGACTGAAGCTCCGACTCGAGGTCGGGAAACTGGCTGTTGCTTCCGTTCTCCAGCATGTTGATCGCCGTCGTGCCGTCCGAACGCATATAGTCGAGCGTCAGGTCGAAATTTTCCCGCAGCTCCGTTAGCTGTAAGCCGACACCATAGTGGTCGAAACGATCTTCGTGCGCTGCCTGCCAATCGGGTGTCGAGAACGTTGTGCTGCCGCTTTGCATGGCATCGATCTGCTCGTGGCCGCCCAGCAGGTACACCGAAGCTTGTTCGGACAGCGCGTAGTTCAGATCGGCAGAGACATGCGTCGTCTTGCTGTCGGTCAGGCCGAGTTCCGATTTCGTGTAGTTGTCATCCGCGATTTGTGCCGAGAGCCCGATTGAAAACGGTTTTTCGGACGGCGACACGGCAATCATCAGCTCGCCGAATTCGCGGTATCGAAACGCGAGATAATATTTTCTTAGCAGCGGGTTCTGTCCGAAGCCCGTTGCGATGTCGGTATCATAACTATCGATCTCGCGCCGCGACGTGCCGCCCTTGGCCGTCACGTCAAGCCAGCCCAGCGGCTGCCAGCGGACCCGGCCCCAGCTCCTGTCTTCAGTCTGGCTGGCGACTTCCTGAAAGTCACGATCCAGATCCGTTCGCTCGTACCCGGCGGAAAGGCGAACCTTGTCGAATAGCCTGTAGTCGCCACTCGCGCTCAGACGTCCGCGTTCAAAGCTGTATGGCGTGTTCAGCTCGCTGTCGACAGACTGGAATCCGTCCACGACGACCCCCGACCACAGTGCCTGTGCCGTCTTGTTGTCGCGCTGATCGTAACGATAACCGAGCTTCACGCGGGCCTTCGGAAACGGCCTGGACGTCAGCGTCAATGCGTAGTTTGTCGTGTCTACCTTTCCGTCCAGGCTCGGGCGCGGCAGATTGCCGGCGACAATGGTCGAATTGATCGTGTAAGGCAGCAGCTGATCGTTCTGTTCGCCCTGGCCCATGGCCACGGAAAAGGCGATGACCGATTTGATTGAATCTGCGAGGTAGCTTCCCGACAGTGAAACCTGCTGGAATTCATTGTCCGGTTCCTGGGCAAGCCGGCCCTGTTCGGCGCCGGTGAACGGCGTGAAAGGATTGTCCCAGGTCAGCGACTTCGCGTTGTTCTTGAAAAAAGAACCGAACCAGCCGAGTGACAGGTTCAACGATCCGTTTGAATAGGCGATGCCTGTGTCAACCAGGTCTGTCTGGAAATCGAGAACCCTGGGAAGCAGACTCGCCTGGATGAAATTCGCTCCCGACACGATGTCGATACCGTCGCGGTTTTGGCGCCGGTAGTCGATAAAAACAGAGAAGTCGGAGGAGGCCTGGAAACTGCCGCCGGCGCGGAACGACTGGCGGTCGCTTTCGATGTTCTGTGGCTGCAACGACCCGTTGAGTGCCGTGAAGCCGGTTGTCAGCGATGCCGGGACCCAGTTGGACGGCAACACAAGCGTGTCGCCGGATGTTGCGGTGAACACCGTGCTCGTCGTGCCAAAACGGCGGTACGGCAATTCGTCGTAGCCGAGATAAAAGCCGAACTTGCCCTGGTGGCCTCCGTCGACGCCGAATACCCGCGAGCTCAAACCCAGGTCCTCGGCAAACCAGTTCAGCTGGTAACCGTCTTTCGAGTAATGGCCTTCGCCGCCAAGGTTCGCATAGAAACCGGATTCGTCGTAGCCTGACACGTTGCCAAAACGCAGGGCATCGTCGCTCACGGAGCTGGCGCCGACTTCGACCTCGGCTTCGTAGCCGACGGGAAACGGGCAGTACTGGCATTGCCAGTCACTCGTATCGACCTGGGCCGCCGCCTGCGGCGCCGACAACATTGTGAGTGCGGCAATGGCCATTCCGGCGCCTGCCATCGTGAATCCTGTCGTCTTGTTGTTGAAGATTTGCATGTCGCTCACCGCATTAACTTCGAACCGGAGGGATGGTTCGAGCCATGAACCTGTGTATGGCAATTCAGGCAGTTGCGGCCGAGCAGGTACTTCGATGCAGAACCGTTTGCCAGGCCGTCGGGTCCGTTGGCGAAGCTCTGATGGTCAGGCTGCGAATGGCAGCTCTGGCACAGCATCGGTCCACGCAAACTGACCATTCCAGGATTGTTCGAGCCGTGCGGGTTGTGACAGTTCGAGCAGTCCTCGGCAACCGGGGCATGCTCCCACAGGTAAGGGCCACGTTTTTCGGCGTGGCACTCGAAACAGGTGTCGTTGAGCGTCTGGCGGACGAACAGGCGGTCGCTCGTCTGTCCGTGTGGGCTATGGCAGCCGGTGCAGCTCATTTTCCCCTCGTCGAAGGGATGCGCATAAGGCTTCATGGTCTCCGAGCGCTGCTGCTGGTGACAATCGAAGCACACTTCCGGCTGACTGGCCGTACGCAGCACCGGGTCGTGGGCAATGTGAACCTGGTGGCAACTCGCGCAGGCGACTTCATCATTGTCATGACTGCTGCCGTGCCAGGCGGCGCCGACATTTTCGCTGTGGCAGCCAAGGCACATGCCGTTCTGTACGCCGACTTCGGCTTCAGAGTCGGCACCGAAGCGGATCACTGGCTGACGCTCCTGTCCACGGCGGACGCGGCCGGCATGCGTGCCGCCCGGTCCGTGGCACGCCTCACACTGCAACTGGCCGCTGCCGAAGGGGCTCTGCGGATCCGTCGGTACACCGTGAGGCGTTTTGAATACCGACATCGTGGCCGCATTATCATGGCAGCCGATGCAGGTATCGGCACCGCTCCGGCTGTAGGCAGCCTCTTCGTCACCCGACTGGGACAATGCGCACGGAGACGCGAGCAAGGTGAGGCAGATCGCAATATTGATCCGACGCGAAGTCTTCCGGTCCATTTGAGTAAGCATTCCTGTCATAAAGAAATCAACGTACTAAGCGAATTCCGGCAAAGCCTGGTGCGAATTCGTCCCAGGCCGCTTTGCCGATACTGTCACTCGACAGGGCCCGGTTTGTGGTACTTCGCGGTTTCGAACTCTGCGCCGGTCTTGTGGCAAACGGCGCAGGCTTCCTGTCCGTTCGGCAGACCGCTGCCCGACGAGCCATCCGCGGCACCGCAATTCGCACCGACAATCGTGCATTTCAGTTCATTGACCTGGGCGGCCTGCGTAGCAAAATGCCCCTGGGCTGCTGCACTCGTATGGCAAACACTGCACGCAGCCACGGTCGGCGTCGTCGCGATGTCGTCCGTCCATACCCTGATGTCGGACCCCTGGCTGGTACTCACCGCCCTGGCAGTCGCCCGGGCGACGTTATAGGCACCTGGCTTATGGCAGGCTTCGCAGCCAGCGGGGCTCTGTGGATATTTGACGTCCGCAAACGCGCCACCCTCGAAGCTGGTGCTCGCCGTGTGAATCGAATGGACCAGGCGGCCGAAGTGATAACCCTCCTCGAAGACCGGATTGCCGTTGCCGTCCAGTTGGCCAAGCGGGCAGGAACCGTCTGCCTCAGGGCCCGTGCTGCAGACTGCCGTGTCCGCGTTATGGCACAGCAGGCAGATCTCGATGTTGCCGTTGCGGTTGCCGCCATGGAACTGCAGGCGCTTGTGGCAGCCATTGCATTTCGCGCTCTCCACGGCCGTTTGCCGCGGTGCGCCGGGGAAGTAGACGGCACTGACCGCAGCGGCCCTGTCGAAGGCGGTGACGGCATTCTGGTCCGTGTACTCCCAGGCCGGGTGTCCGGCCAGGCCGATCGCCACGTCACCGGTGAACGGGTCGGGCAAGGCCCTGAAGAACGGCACGGTATAGCTGCCGTCCGCATTACTCGATCCGCCGCCGTTCTGGATAGCGTCCCTTATGGCGCCCAGGTACATCCGGTACGGGTAAGCAGTGTCCTGGAAGTTCAGGTCCTGAATGGCGGAAACGGCCAGCGAGTTATCGATCCTCGCGCCCTGCACCAGGCCATTCTCGTCGCCACCATAGTAATCATCGGTGGCCCACTGGACGTAGAGGTTCAGTGCCGCATTACTGTTTGTGAATTCGGGATCGGTGAAGATGTCGTAGGGGTTACCCTGCGGATCGCTGATCCTGAACGTCACGACCGGGGTCTGGCCCGGACCGGTATTCGTTGCGCCGAGGATCTCGAACACGAAGTTGTCGCCGGCCGCTGCGCGAACCCGGTCATCGCCGCGAATAACGCTGTGAACTGCCAGCGGAGGACCTGCAGTTGGAATGGCGCCTGTATGACAACCTGCGCACTCGCCGTCCGGCAAAATGCCCAGGTCAACGTCGGTCACTGCGTGATTGAACAGGTACTCGGCCTGTCCCGTGACCGGGTCGAAATTCTGCGCAACCAGTCCGTCGGCATGACAACCGCCGCAGGTCTTCGCAGTCGCCCCTTCGTTCCAGTTGTCGCCATCAGTATGACTGAGGGAGTAGGTGTGGCAGGTTTCGCAATAGGTCGTCGACTGCGGGTAGTGCACCTCGCTGTAATCATGCGTCGAGCCACCGAAGCCGTAGATGATATAAGGGGTGGACCGGTCCGCACCTCTGTGAATCGAATGCGCGAGATAGGCCATGTCCACCGATTCACCCGAGTCCGGATCGACCGAGCCCGGGTTGTGGCAGGTCACGCAGTACTCGACCGTCTTGCGTGGTCCGCCGTGCATGGCAAATTCGTAGTGACAGTTGGCACAGTTGTTCGTGTCGGCGATATTCTTGGTGATGCCCGATCCTGTGCCGCCGTCAGGAACGAAATCATAGACCGGATTAAATGGCGCCAGTGGAGTCTCTCCCGGACCGCTCAGCCGAATTTCCAGGCCAACGCGATGCGTCAGGTTGGGCTCCCACGCCACCGGAATCGGTGTTGTGATATTGGTTACGTCGTTGCTGAACGTATAACGGTACTGGCCGTCTGCGATTTCCTCGAGCGTGCCGTTACTTTCGCTGGTCGCCTGGACAGCTGTGGCGAGCCCGCCGGGTCGACTGGAGCTGGCAGTGCGATTGACATAGCTCTGCCAGTGAGGAAGCCCGCCATTGACGTCAGGGTCTGCCGGCATCAGCTTGGCGAACGTAAATGCCACGACACCCTGTGCAAGGCCCACTGCCGGGTAACCGTTCCCATCGATAACGGTGAAGTCGACCACCGGGGGGCTGCTGACAGTCACACCGGTGATCGTGGCGTCAAGCTTGCCGAGCGCCTTGATCTCTGCCACGGTCAACGCGCTGCCGTTACCTATCGTTATGCCGGTGGAGGTCGGCGGAGGCACAACAGGGGGGGGCGCAGGTGTACCCGGTGGGCCGGACGGGCCTGCCGCACCTGCCGCGCCATCGTCGCCGGCACACGCTGCCATTAGCGACGCGGCTAAAACCAATGCCGCCAAACGAATTTTTCTTGTTGCCGAGACTCTCATTACAATCACCATGTTTTTTGTTGTCTGTCCCTGCCGTGGGCCGGCGATTAAGGACCATTTGCCTGCAATCTTACATTAATAAAGCCGGGAGATTTCTCCCCCGGCTGAAAATCCCTTACTGCCTCCTTCTCACCAGTCGCCTGTTGTCATAATCAGTCTGGTAGCCATTTCAAGGCTTTGAGGTGGGCCGTGGGGCCCACCCCGTATTCCTCAATCTACTCGAACAGAGTCATGATCTTGTCGATGATGCCGAAGAGGACAGCGTCGTTGTCGTCATTCTCGGCCAGGGTACCAAACGCCTCGGTGTGCGCGTTGAAGGCAGCAAGGTCACCCGCCAGGTCTGCATTGATCAGGTCAGCTCGGTGACAACCACCGCAGGCTCTCGATGCCGGACCGGTAACATACTCCGGCACGGTACCGATATTCCTGTCCGCGATGTCCCAAGATGCTGACAATACGCCAGGCATCGATTTTTTCTGATCCGGCACGTTGTAGACGCCGGGATTGTGGCAGGCTTCGCAATTCCTGATCGTGAAGTTCGGGAACGTGTGCTGCATGTGCTCCTCGGTCCTCTTGTCGATGACCGGATCGTTCTTGTCGAGCGCGCTTTTCAGGTCGAACGCCTGGAACGAATGGATCGCGTGGACGTAGGAGTCGATCGAGCGTGATGCCATTTCCAGGTGACTGCCGGTAAAGGTGGGGTTATGGCAATTCTTGCAAACCTGGATACCGCCGCCGCCCCTGCCGCTCTCTTCATGGAAGCTGCTGGCCAGCGAATCGTGGCAGACGTCGCACTTGTTCGTGTCGACGGTTGCAGAGGCGCCCTTGAAGTAATTGTCAACAAGCATGCCGGTACCGAGGTCCAGGGTCTTGCCGACGGCGTTGAGAACGACATCCACACCGCCAACCTTCAGCTCTGGTGTAATGGTGATCTCCGCCATCTTGACATCGCCATTCAGGATCATGGTCGGAATGTCAGCCGTGGTCGTCGGCACGTAGGCGGCCATGTCAAGCGTTACCATCCAGTCGCCGGGCACGCTGGCCGCATCCTCGGTGAACAGAGGATTGGTATCGCCAGGTGCGTACTCCATCTGGCAGCCGTCCGGAGCGCCACGATAGTTAAAACAAGACTGGGTGCCATCGGCAGCGTGAGACGGAATGATAAAGTTCTTGCTGTCCCAACCATACAAGGAGACCAGCAGCTCTGGCTCGATCGCTGCATTGGGCGAGCTGAAGTTGACCGTCAGTTCACTGCCGTTCAGCGTTACCTGATCGATAGTGACGATGTTGGCGGCCATCTCGCCATACTTCTGACCAGTGGCATCAGAAATATTGACGTCATAGCCCGTATGCAGCTCGTTGAATGGTGGGGCGTTCGGCACCGCCGGATTTCCATGGCACGACTGGCAATTCGCGGTGATGTCGTGCACCGCCGTGACGCCTTTCTTCGTCCACAGATACTCGAGCGCCGGCGCCCTGTGCGGCTGGTTGTACTTCTCTGCTGCTACGGCTGCCCCGCCTATCGCTGTGTAAGCCGGCCACGTATCCGTTCCTGTTACCGGGTGGCAACTCTTGCAGGTTTCCGGCGTGAAATTGCTGTTGTCCAGAACCTGCGCCAGTTTGTTCGTGCCCGGAATATCAACGCCGTTTTCATCCTGGAGCGTGCCGTGACACGTCGCGCAGTTCGACATGGACTGCGGATAGGGGAACTCCATGGCATGCGACATGTGCACGTCGTTCTTGAGGTTGGCGATATACGTGTACTCAGGCGGCGTTGCCGCGCCGTTCGCCCAGTCCAGCGGCGCGTCGACCATCTGTTGCCAGGCTTTACCGGCATTACCGTTGCGGTCGTCGTAGTGACAGGACTTGCAGGAGGCAAAGTCGGGTATGCCGGCAACGACGGGATCGCGGAAGCCGTGCTTCAGGTATGGCTGCCCATGGCATTTCTCACAACCACCGACATTGGCGGCGGATGCATTGGCAGTCGCAGCGGTACCATAGGCCCGGGCGGCGCTCGCCACGTCATCGTAAAGATGAACGTGTGTGCCTGACGGTGCCTCTGAACTCGGACCTTCATGTACGAACAGGGGACCGGCCGCGACATAGCCATAGACATGAGCACCCTGTGTTCCTGCCGTGCGCTGGTTCGGCGCGTAGGGGCAATTCGTGTCCTGAACGGAGTACTGACCGCCGCCCAGCGAAACATAGTTCTGGTCCAGCCGGCACTCGGTGAGGTAAAGCCCGGTCGCGCTGTCGTAGGAAATGGCTTCGAATCGATATTCGCCAAGAGTCGGAAACGGCTCCGGCGCAAGCACGTCGATAAACGGCGCGCCATTTTTCATGATGGTGAATGTCAGCGTGACCGTGAATGTGCCGCCGCCGTTAGCGGAACTCGAAACATTGTCCAGCGTCATCGCCAGTGTACTGTCGTCTGTGTACTTCGTGTAAAAATCCTGGTGCTCATCACCCACACCGCCATGACAGGTGGCACAGGACTCGATTTGTGCCGAATCGATGGCCGCCGTCACAGGATCGGGCGTCGGGGCGGGGTCACCCTGAGGCCCGGCTTGCCCCTGGGGCCCGGCGGGTCCCGCGGCGCCGTCGCTGCCGGAACAAGCCCAGAGCACGGAAAGTGCAAATATCATTACAGTTGAGCGAATTTGCCTGATGTTGGGGTAGTTCATTTTTGTGTCCCCGAGGTTGTTACGTGGTCAGATACACCGGGATCCCGGAACAAGGGAACGCGATGCGTCTCTTAGAATTCATCAAAACTTTTAACAAATGTTGCTATTTTTTCTAATCTCGGCTTATACGTAGCCGCCTGCGGGGCATCCACCTGTTGTTTTTTTATGCAACTACCAGCCGCTTTTGAGACAAGTTATCATCCGATAATTACAAATTCGAGAACAACTCAATGCTGATGCCGGCTAGACTCGAGCTGTGAATTTCGAGACGCTCATTGGCGGCTACGTACGGCAATACAGCCGGCACAAGATGCGCTTTCCCCGCGAGTCCGTCGGTACGCCGCTGCCGGCTCCCGATGAAACACGGCAATACCTGCTTTATCTGCACATTCCCTACTGTGTAGTGCTGTGCCCGTTTTGCTCGTTTCACCGGGTCCGCTACGAGCAGGACGCCGCAAAACATTACTTCGACTGCCTGCGCCGGGAAATCGGGCTCGTGTCCGACACGGGCTTCAGGTTCGATGAGCTTTATGTCGGGGGTGGCACACCCACCGTGGCAATGGAAGAACTGATCGGGACGATTGAACTCGTGCGACAACGCCACGCGATTAGCGGTGCCTCCGTGGAGACCAATCCGGATGACCTCGGCAAGGACAGCATGGCTGCACTGCGCGACGCGGGCGTGAACCGCCTGTCGGTGGGCGTACAGAGCTTCGACGACAGCCTGCTCCGGGAAATGGAGCGCCTCGAGAAGTACGGCAGTGGCGCCATGATTCAGGAACGCCTGATCCGCGCGGAGGGCCATTTCGACACACTCAACGTCGACATGATATTCAACATGCCGCACCAGACGGAAGAATCTTTGCGCCGCGACTTGAAAATTCTGACCGGGGAGATAGGCGCGGACCAGGTTTCCTTCTATCCGCTGATGACGGTGACGAGCGCGCAAAAGAAGATGCGCCAATCGATGGGCGACGTCGACTACGCCCGGGAAAAGGATTTTTACGATATCGTCGTCGGCCACATGCTGGCCGCCGGTTACGTGCGAACTTCCGCCTGGTGCTTCTCGCAGAAACCCGGCTTGTTCGACGAGTACATCGTCGAAAGGGATGAGTACCTGGGGCTGGGCAGCGGTTCGTTCAGCTACATCGGCGGAGACCTCTATTCCAGCACGTTTTCGATCAATCATTACCGGCGACTGGTCGACGCCGGGAAGACAGGCACGTTCGGCTACCTCGACATGACGGAGCGGGACCGGATGCGATATTACCTGTTGATGCAATTATTCAGCGGAACATTCGATAAACTGGCTGCGGAGGACTATTTCGACGGCCGCTTTCAGCGGACGATGTGGCCCGAAATTACCGCATTGCAGACCATTGGTGCCGTTAAGAATGAAGGCGTTCAGCTTGCATTAACGGAGAGCGGATACTATTTATGGGTGATGATGATGCGCGAGTTCTTTACGGGAGTGAATAACCTGCGCGAACAGATGCGGCACAACATCTCGCAGGAGACGGCCATACTCGGCTCCCGCTGACTGTTGTGCATGCGCCATGTACGTATCGTCACTGGTCCGGCGCGACCCTAACATTCGGGCCAGTGATCTTGAAAAGAAGAGTACTGCTTCAGGAGGAGTATGACGGTGAACAAGAGAAAAACCTGCGTAACAGTAATTGTGGCCGCTGCGTGCCTTGGCCTCGGCGGAATCGCCGCTGCGGACGTCGAAAGCCTTGCGCAGACATGTAACGGGTGTCATAGCGGGGATAGCGACGTCCCGACGATCGCCGGCGTGTCGGAGTTCTACCATGCGGACCAGCTGTACTTTTACCGCGATGAGGAGCGACCCTGCAGTGACGCAACGAGCGCCAGCGGCGATACGTCGAACATGTGTGCTGTCACGTCCGGTCTGAGCGACGATGAAATCGACGAGGTCGCGGCGCATTACGCCGCGATGCCGTATGTTGCGAGGAAGCAGGAATTCGACGCCGCGCTGGCGACGGCGGGGATGGCGATTCACGAACGGGATTGCGCGGTTTGTCATACCGACGGCGGCTCAAATGCCGAGGATGACTCGGGTATTCTCGCGGGCCAGCCGATGGGCTACCTGGAAATGATGTTTGCCGAGTATCGTGCGACGGAGCGCGACCAGCCCGAGCCGATGCAAAAGAAAATTGCTGCCCTTAGCGACGACGATGTCAAGGCATTGGTGAACTACTACGCGAGTCAGCAGTGACCGAAGGCAATTGGACGGCGAACAGGTGGAACCACCTGTTCGCCGCAATTGACGCCAAAGACACGGACACATTTCTGTCATTTCTGACGGAAGACGCCGTCTTTCGCTTTGGCTCCGCTGCCGAAGCTGTGGGACAGGATGCCATTCGTGACGGCGTGGACGGGTTTTTCGCCAGCATCGCGGGATCGACCCACAACATAAAGAAAGTCATAGAAAGCGATACCACGCTTGTCTGTGAGGCCGAGGTCACCTATCAGCGCCATGACGGTACCGAACTCACGCTGCCGTTTACGAATGTGTTCGAGCTGAACGGCGAGCTGATTGCACGTTACAAGATCTACATCGATATTGCGCCGCTGTACGCTGGCTGAAGGGTGCTGCGGCGCCCGCAATCCGACAGCAGAGGCGCGTGCAAAATATTGTCCACGTTCGGGCTTCGGTAATCACCAATTGCTGCACCCGGTCGATTCGCAATACTAGGCGAAAATGGGTAACCACCGAGTTTGACGAGATGTTTACGACGACCTGTTTCTGCGGGCGGAGTGCGGCGCCGGGACTGGTACTGGCCTTGTTCCTCGGTCCTTTCGCCATGGGCCAGGACCTCGATTGTGCCGGCTGCCACGAGACGGACGCCTTCGCAGCCTCAACACACGCGGAACTGGCTTGTACGGACTGTCACGGCGAGGTTACGCGGGCACATCGACGTGAGGGACTCGAAGCTCCGGGCGACGCCGTCTGCAGTGGTTGCCACCGACGACCGGGTCGGGAACTGGATCGCAGCGTTCACGCGGATCAGGCCGGATGCCTTGACTGCCACGGCGCTCCACATGAGATACGGAAGGTTGACGACCTTGCCTCTGCTGTATCCCCCGTCAATCAGATCAAGTATTGCGGTGGCTGCCACGACGAGCCCGAATCGCTGGTTGACGGCTACCTGACGAGCGAGCACGGCAAGGCGCTGTTGCTGTCCGGCCTTATCGACGCGCCCAGCTGCAGCGACTGTCATGGCTCGCACGGCATCATTGCCACAGACAACGACAAAGCTTCGACGTCACATTTGAACAGCCCGGAAACCTGCGGTGCCTGCCATGCCCTGTTGCTCGAAGAGTGGAAAGCGCACAGCGCGCACGGGCAGGCATGGCAGGCCGGCAATACGGGGCCGGTTTGCATCGACTGTCATTCCGCGCACGAGATCGCCGATCCGACGCGAGCACCGACGCGCCTGGCATTTGCCGGCGTTTGCGGCAAGTGTCACGCCGAGTACCTGACGACATTCAGAGACAGTTTTCACGGCAAGGCGAATGACCTGGGCTTCGTCGAGGGTGCCACTTGCGCCGACTGCCATACACCGCATTCGAACCTGGCGGCCGACGATCCGTTGTCGAGCGTCAATCCGGATAACCTCGCGGCAACCTGCGGCAAATGCCATGAAGGGGTCACCGCATCGCTGCTGAGTTTCGACCCGCACAATGACCCGTCGAATCCGGACGACAACATTTATGTCTACGTCATCTGGGTATTCATGACCGCCCTGCTGGTTGGCGTCTTCGCTTTCTTCGGCCTGCACGATGTGCTGTGGCTGCAACGCACACTGGTCGGTTCAATACGCGGTGAATTCCGCGAGGAAGAGCAGAAGAACGGCCAGTATGTGAAGCGATTCTCGAAGATGCACATTCGATTGCATGTAACCATCATCGTCACATTCCTGTTGCTCGCACTGACAGGTCTGCCGCTCAAGTTCCATGACACAGGCTGGGCGCAACAGCTGATGAGCGTGCTCGGCGGCGTGGATGCATCACGATTTATCCATCGTGTCGCCGCTGTCGGCACATTCGGCTACGCAATTTTCCATCTTGGTAACCTGTTCATCCGCTGGGCCGTGAAACGAGAGCGTGGCCTGTTCTGGGGAACAAACTCGATGGTGCCCCAGCCGAAAGACGTAGCCGACATCATCGCCAATTTCCGCTACTTCATTTACCTCGGCAAGCGACCCGATAGTGACCGCTGGAACTACATCGAAAAATTCGATTACCTGGCGGTTTTCTGGGGTGTGATGATAATCGGCTTGTCCGGGCTGATGCTGTGGCTACCGATGTTCTTTACATCCTTCCTGCCCGGCTGGTCAATCAACGCGGCCTATGTCATTCACAGTGACGAGGCGCTGTTGGCGACAGGGTTTATTTTCGTGTTCCATTTCTTCCACACGCATTTGCGACCGGAGAGCTTCCCGATGGATACGGTCATTTTCACCGGCAAGTTGTCGCTGGAGCGATTCAAACTGGAACGGCCGCTGGAATATGAACGTCTCGTCAGCAACAATGAGCTCGAGGACTACCTCACGGATCCGCCGACACACGAGGAACGTCGTCGGGCCTACGTCTGGGGAACGATCTTCCTGACAGTTGGCGTCTTGCTGGCGGTCGGGATAATCTGGGCGCTTCTGGCTCACTGATTATGACCGGATTCAATTACAGCGTGTAGCCCGAACGGTTGCGGACAGAAGCAATAAGCAATAATCGCCAAATGGCAAACTGGGAATAACAATGTTCAGAAATTTTCTCGCGTCTATTACGCGCAATGGCATCAGTATTGCCGGCACGGCGCTTGCGATCGCGAGCATCGTTCTCATCATCTGCCTGTTCTTCATGGAGCAACTGGGCTTCGAAGGTGGCCCGTACCTCGGCATACTGACATACCTGATTTTGCCGCTGATATTCGTCACCGGGCTGCTGCTGATTCCGATTGGCGCGATTCTCTATCGCCGCAAGCTGAACCGCCTGCATGGGGACGAACACGTCCCATTGTTGCCGGTGTTCGACCTGAATCAACCGAAGACCCGCCGTTGGCTGTTCATCCTGCTCGGTGCGACGATGCTGAATATCGTTATTCTCGCGGGTGCTACGTACAAAGGCGTCGAGGTGATGGAGTCGGTCGAGTTCTGCGGGCTGGCCTGTCATTCGGTGATGGAGCCCGAACATACGGCGTACCAGAGATCGTCGCATTCGCGCGTCGCCTGTGCCGAGTGCCACATCGGTCCCGGTGCCGACTGGTTCGTCAAATCCAAACTCGACGGTGCATGGCAGCTCGTAGCCGTCGCGTTCGATCTTTATCCGCGACCGATCCCGACACCGTTACACGACCTGCGCCCGGCGCGCGAAACCTGTGAACAATGCCACTGGCCGAACAAATTTGTCGGCGACAAACTTTCTATCAGGAAGCGATACGAAGAGGACGAGAGCAACACCGAACTGACGACCGCCCTGTTACTCAAGGTAGGGGGAACCGAGGGTGAAAAGTCGCACGGAATTCACTGGCACGTCGATCCGGGCGTACAGATTCGCTACAGGTCGGACGCCTCGCGCGAGGAGATTTACGAAGTCGAGTACACGAACGCGGCGGGCGAGATGAAATTATTTGCCGACCGGCGAGCGCCGGAAGGAGAGGGCGAATGGCGGCAGATGGACTGCGTCGATTGCCACAATCGACCGAGCCACAAATACTATCCGCCGGCGGTCGAGGTCGATCGCGCGCTGCGTGATGGCCTGATCGATCGGTCGCTGCCGTTCGTCAAGCGCGAGGGTGTACGTATCCTGGATGCCGAATACCCGTCACACGAGGAAGCCCGGACGGCAATCTCGTCCGAGCTGACCAGCTACTATGCCGAGAACTATCCCGAGCTTGCCAGCAGCAAGTCGGAGACTATCAATGCGGCCGCAGACGCGCTCGGTGATTTGTATTCCGTCAATGTTTTCCCGCAAATGCAGGTGTGGTGGAATACCTATCCGGAACACATTGGCCACCAGACTTCGGACGGGTGCTTCCGCTGCCACGGCAGAAGATTGCGCACCGAAGACCGTGAAATGATTTCGCAGGACTGCGGGACCTGCCACACCCTGCTTGCCGAAAAAGAGCAGGCGCCTGAAATCCTGACGTTGCTGGAACCCTGATCGGGATTCGCTGCTATCGAGGGAAGTTCCAATGCCGGCGCTAACGAAAAATGCGGACCCCAATGCAACTGTCGCCAGCGACGCGCGGCGGCAGCTCTTATACGAACTCGTGAGCGGTGCGAGTGGCCTCATGCTGGCCTTGTTCATGTGGGGTCATATGATCCTCGTCGGTTCGATACTGACGGGCGAGCGCGGTTTCGACTGGCTGGCAGGAATGCTGGAGGACTATTACATCGCGCAGCCGACCGTGCTTGCCGTCCTCGCCCTGTTCGTCGTTCACGCGGCGCTTGCGAGCCGCAAAATCCCGGCACAACTCAGGGAACGCCGGCGCATGATCGAACTCGGCAAGGGCCTGGCACATGCGGGCCGTGACCGGCCGGCCACGGCGAGTGCGATTTCGCCGTTGCAGTCACACATCGAGTCGCGGTTGTGGATCTGGCAGGTGCGAACCGGCATGGTCGTCCTCGTGCTCGGCAGCTTTCACGTGATTCTGCTGGGTTTCGACGTTTTGACACCGCTCTTCGGTGATCACCGGGGCATCGAGGCGCTCACGAGTATGGCGCGGGTCAGGGCCGGGCTGTGGCTGCCGTACGCGATACTCCTGCTCTGTGTCGAGTTTCATGCCAGCGTCGGTCTCTACCGCCTGGCGGTCAAGTGGGGCGTCGGCCAGGCCCTGTCGCGGCAGACGATTCACGGCATCGAACGTGTGCTGCTGTGGTTCTTCCTCGGCCTCGGCGTCATCGTATTGCTCGTGCTCGCAGGTGTTTTGCCGCCACCGCTCGCATTCCTTGCGGCGGGGTCCGTGCCATGAGTACCGACCTGATCAGTACCGACGTACTCGTCATCGGTGGCGGCCTCGCGGGCGAACGCTGTGCGATCGAGGCGGCAGCCGCCGGCCATGACGTCCTGATCCTGTCACTGGTGCCGCCGCGCCGCAGCCACAGTTGTGCCGCACAGGGCGGCATGCAGGCGGCCCTCGGCAATTGCGTCAAGGCGGAGGGCGATAACCCGACCGTGCATTTTCTCGACACGGTGCGCGGCTCTGACTGGGGTGCTGATCAGGAAGTCGCAAGCATCTTTACACAGGAAGCGCCCGTTGCCGTACGCGAACTGGCGCACCTGGGCGTGCCCTGGACGCGCGTTCGCGGTGGCAAGAACAGCTATGTGATCAAGGGTCAGCGCGTCGAAATCGAGGAGCATATCGAAAACGACGGCCTGATCATGCACCGCGATTTCGGCGGCACCGCTAAGTGGCGTGCATGCTATGCGGCGGCCGCGACAGGTCACGCGGCACTGTATGCCGTCGACAGCGAGGTGGTCAGGCTCGGCATTACAGTCCGCGATCGGATGGAGGCGGTCGCCCTGATCCATGACGGCGGTCGTTGCTGGGGCGCGGTCGCTCGCTGCCTGCGAACCGGCAGGCACTTTGCAGTCGTGTCCAAAGCAACCGTAATCGCGACCGGCGGCTATGGACGCATTTACGGACAGTACACGACCAACGCCACGATCAACGAAGGCATGGGTGCGGTCATCGCGCTGAATACCGGCGTCGTGCCACTCGGCAACATGGAGGCCGTTCAGTTCCATCCGACGGCGCTTGCGCCGAGCAACATCCTGGTCACCGAAGGCTGCCGCGGTGACGGAGCATACCTGCTCGACAAAGACCTGCACCGCTTCATGGTCGAAGCCGAACCCGAGAAACAGGAGCTTGCCAGTCGCGACGTCGTCTCCCGCCACATGAAACAACGCATGCGCGACGGCAAAGGCGTCGATACGCCGTACGGTCCGCATCTCTGGCTCGACCTGCGTCACCTGGGCGAGCAACACCTGACGACCAAGCTGCGCGAGGTGTGGGAGATCTGCCGCGATTTCGTCGGCCTCGATCCGGCCAAAGACCTGGTTCCGGTGCAGCCCACGCAGCACTATTCGATGGGCGGCGTGCGCGTTAACAAGGACGGCCAGGCATACAACATGGCCGGTCTGTTCGCAGCCGGTGAGGCGGCGTGCTGGGACATGCATGGATTCAATCGTCTCGGTGGCAACAGCCTCGCGGAGAC
>Ga0055481_10000246_pt1 | contig 16761 bp, 8 predicted proteins | sample Muzzi_PWC_D2_FD_57936 | JGI IMG/M metagenome (GOLD analysis project Ga0055481, IMG submission 57936) | Wetland microbial communities from San Francisco Bay, California, USA, that impact long-term carbon sequestration - Muzzi_PWC_D2 | ecosystem: Environmental > Aquatic > Marine > Wetlands ... | reverse complement strand
ACGCGAAAAGCCGAAGGGCAGGTCGTTGCTCCGCCTCAGCGGAGCGTTGACCTGCCGATTTGGCGAGGCAGGTGAACTTCCCGGCACGGCCGGGAGAACCAGTGCGCCTGAAAGTGTACTCGATCAGAAGGGTGCAAGTCCCTTCCAGGCAGACGCTCTCCGGCCTGTAACCGAAGGAAACTGCGTCGCCGCGAGGCGAGGTGGAGAGCAACCGGAGGTGAATCATCGGTCCGTAGGGTGACGAACGCGATTCGGCCGGGCGTGGCGGCGAGCCGACTGGTTAACGGCGAAGCCCAGACCCGCGAGCGCGGGAAGCCCAGCACGCTGAGGGGTAGCGTGTCAAAGCGATGCTGGGGTGCGTCAGGTGGTTGGCGACGCAACGATGGGAAGCTCGGGTACATGAATCAGGGAGACCTGAGCGGGGTCCGCCGGTGTTCATGCTGGTCGTCCAGCCGAAGAGCCGCCCGCTCAGGAGTCAAAGCGTCCATAGTAGCGTTTGAAGCGGGGTAACGCCCGTGGAGCAAAGGGACGCAGGAAGGTGGATGCGTGAAGAACGAACCGCAGGAACAGCCACCGGCGCGAGTGCCTCGGCATGTTGGGGCTAAGCAAGTCGGAGAGGTCCGCGCCCGTTGGGCGTGGACGGAACCTGCGGCGTGGACGGAACGCATGTTGGCGGCCCTGGAACAGGGGGTCAAAGGAGGTGTATGGTTCAACCTGATTGACAAGGTCTACAGCTTGCCGAATCTGCGGGCGGCCTTTGCGAGAGTCAAAGGTAACGGCGGGGCGACCGGTCTTCCCTACCCCTATCCTGCCCTACAGGAAGCCCGCCGAAAGTGTCACGGACCCGGCGATTCCGGATTGGGGATTTCATGCTTGACAAAGATTGACCCCAGCGTAGCATTCCGTTCTCTCGGTCGGGCAGCGTGTTTGATTCGGTAGTTCGAGCATGCGTACAAGGTACGCGCTTTCGGCTGCCGGTTTTGCGATCATCGGGAAGGGGAACGGGGAAAGAAGCGTCCCGTTTGTCAGTTCTTGATCGCTGTAGGTCAACACGTCAACTTCTTCAGGCGTGAAGAGAGTTCGCTAAAACGACTAGATGTAGCTGGTTGTGTACTAGGCTCGCGGTCGTTGGACCGCAACGTACGGAACCGAAGAGCGAAAGTCGGACTGCGCAGCACCGCAGTGCGATGGAGAGAAGCTTGCAGCCACCACTCAATTCGCGAGGTCCTTTGGGGCCGACGCGACTGCGCCGGGCCGTCATCGGAGTGCTTCTTGTCATTGTGGGCCTTCCGCCACTAAGCTGCGACACCGGCCTACCCGCTTTGATGCCGCCCGATTCATCGGCCGGTAACGGTACTGGGAACAATGACGATTCCTTTCCACCCACTTCGGGACCCGATGCCCCAGCGTCGGGTTTCATCGGGGCCTGCTGCTTTAGCGCCGTCTGTGCGAGCGGCGACTCGGCTTGCTGCCGCGAGTTGACGGTCGATCGCTGCGTCGCTGATGGCGGCGTTTTCATCGATTACATGACCCCCTGCGGCGCCGAAGTTTGCGGCGTATTGGCTGTTCTGGCTCGCGACATCGACGGCGACGGCATCCCGAACTCCGAGGATCCCGATGTGGACGGCGACGGGATCGAGAACGCCAATGATTTTGACGTGGACGGGGACGGCGTCGAGAACGTCCAGGACGACGACATCGACGGCGACGGCGTATCGAACGACCAGGATGACGACGACGACGGGGACGGCGTCGACGACGCGCACGACGACGACGATAACGCCGATGACCAGGCCGACCCCGACACCGACGGCGATGCCGACGACGACGGCATTGCCGACGAAGACGAGGATCCGGACGACGAGGACGAGAACGAAGCCGAAGAGGAAGAGGTCGACAGGAAGTGCGAGCAAGAGCACAGCCGCGAGCACAAGGACACCGACAAGGATGGTCTGGAAGACTGCAAAGACCCCGATCCGGACGGCGACGGCGACAAGGATGACGACGACGACGATCTGACCGACGCGTTTGAATGGTTGTTCGGCAGCGATCCGAATGATGCGGATTCCGACGACGACGACCTCACGGATGCGTTCGAGTGGCTGTTCGGCACGGATCCCAATGATGCGGATTCGGACAACGATGGCCTCACCGACGGCGCCGAACAGGCGGCCGGCACGGATCCCATGAACTCGGATTCGGACCACGACGGCATTCCCGACGGAATGGAGGTTGTACAGGGCACCGACCCCAACGGGGGTGGCTAGGGCGCTGAGGCATCGATCGACGGCGTGTCAGACGAGTCGGATCCGACCGCGACGGTGTGGATCATAAACGTCTTGAGAATAGCGACGGCGCGATCAACATGAACGCGATTCAACCCTAACCAGCGAATGACACAGGACATGCTTGTTGTCGAACGCGTTTCGACGAAGGAGTGGAAAGATGAAGAGTAAATTGTTCGGTCTTCTCGGCATAGCGCTCGTTCTGAGTGTGCTGCCAACCTGCGGCATCTCGCCGGGGTCGGCTAATGGCTTGGCCAACGTGAAGGGTGCTCGGTCGCTCAGCGCCCACTACGTACTCGTCGAGTTCGACGGACGCGTGGATCAGCGCGCAGCGGACGCGAGCAAATACCAGATCACCGACGCCCGCGGGGCCCAACTCCTCGTGACCGACGCCGCGGTCAGCGAGACGGGCACCGAGGCCGTGCTGACGACGTCCGAGCAGCAGGATGTGCAATACCAGCTCCAGCTCGCTGACGCCGGCACGATCAATGTGGGACGTTCGCTCCCGACCGGGCTGGTCGGGTTCCTGGGTTCCTCCCAACGCGAACCCTTCCTTGAGAGCGCTGTGTCGCTCAGCAGTACCGAGATTCTGCTGACGTTCAGCAACGAGATGGACCGCCAAAGCGCCGAGACTGTCGCGTTCTACGAGATCGCCGACCCGGATGGCAACACGGACATTGACATCACGATCACTGGTGCCGCCATCCAGGATGACCATACCACGGTCATCCTGACAACCACGCCGCAGGAGAACCTCGAGTATCAGATTCGCGCCACGAACATCAAGCGGCGGTTCTCGTGCAGCGACGGCGGCCGCATCTTCCTCGACAGTCAAACCCAGGGCACGACATGCGCAGGCAACTTCCGACCGACGGATCCGGAGGGTATCTCCTCCCATTTCACACTCGCCGCCCGCACGAACATCGATCGTGCCGCGCCGCTGGTCCCGGATGCGACCGGTGACGGCGCATCGGTCGGGCTCAACGAATACGGCGCCGGCGTACGCAGACCGCTGTGCAACGGCGGTAGTTCGCTGATCGACGGCGGAAACGGCTCCGATGCCGACGAAGAGCTGATCATCACGGCCGACCAAGCCGAGTTGGCCGAAAACGTCGTGCTTGGCGTTCGCGAGATGCAGTTCGGCTCGGATCTGCCCGTGCTCTTCGTCTCCAGCGACACGTCGGACGGCTACGATTTCGTCATCGACACGCCGGACATCTTCGCCGCGGTCAACGCCGGGCTGACCGCGGGCGATATCGTCTTTGCGAACATTCCGACATTCCCGGCGGGGCTCAAGATCGACGCCATCAAGTTGCGCGAAACCAACGACGGTCTCTACCTGAACTCGATCTGCGGAATGGCGACGAATCGCCGCCTCATCGATCCGACACGCAACATCGCGAACTTCTTCGGCAATCCGCCCGTGGACAACATCGGTCCGCGCGTCGTCCGTGCGGAGTCGATCAGCGATACCCAGGTGATCGTCTCCTTCAGCGAACCGCTGAACAGCGAGGCCGCCAACCCGGTCAACTTCGCGATCACCCCGGACCTGACGGTCATCGACGCCGAGATCAGCAAGTACGACACGCAAGTCGTCCTGACGACCTCGCCGCAGCACGTGGACGTGTTGTACACCGTGACGGTGTCGAACGTCCAGGACAAGGCAGGCAACCTCATCGATCCGGCGGCCAACTCCGCCACCTTCTCGTTTGACGGCGGGCCGGCCGGTCTTGGTGCCGACGCCCTGCCACGCGTGGTCGGCGCGGCGTCGACCGGCAACGCGGGCGTCCTGGTGGTGTTCAACAAGCCGATGGGGCCGAGCGCCGAAGTGGCCGGCAACTACGTCATTGTTCAAGAAAACGTGAACCCTGAGGTCGGCGCGCTCGCCGTCATGAGCGCGTCGTTCGCCAGCGGACAACAGGACGCTGTCGAACTCGTGACCGCTTCGCAAAACGAGGTGACGTACCACCTGCAAGCGATTAACGTGCGCGACCTCTCCGGCAATCAGCTCGCCCCCCCGCAGCTTCTGGTGGACCCGTCGCGGGCCATCTTCGCCGGCACGCCGTTCTCCTGTGGTGACGCTCCGTGTGATCTCCCGGACGCCGACGGTGACACGATTCCGGATGCCGCTGAGCTTCGCGGCTACGTGGTCACTGTCGAGCTCACCAACGGTGACACGATCGAACGCGAGGTATCCAGCGACCCGTTCAGTGCCGATACTGACGGCGACGGCGTGACCGACGCCGAGGAGCGTCGGATCGGCTCCGACCCGCGCAGCGGCGACACGGATGCCGATCAACTGACGGACGACGTCGAATACAACGACATCTACAGCGATCAGAACGATCAGGATACGGACGATGACGGCATCGACGATGTGCTCGAGGTCGAGTTCTTCAAGACCAACGCCTTGCTAGCCGACTCCGACGGCGACGGATTCGACGACGGTGTAGAGCTCTTCGAGATGCACCGCGATCCGCGCATTGCGGACTTGCCGAGCCCGGGAATCGGCGTCGACTCGCTCAACCTGCTCCTCGAGGAGTCCTTCTCATTCACCAACGATGAGGGCGAGACCCAGGAAACGTCCTCGAGCACCACCACCAGTGTGAGCTCGAGCGCGACGCAAACGGTTTCCACGACGTTTGGTGCCGAGCTCGGCTTCAACGTCAACGGAAAATTCGAGGGTGGGACCTCCGGGCTAACGGATGTGGGGATTCCAGAGCCCGTGGCACTCACAGAAGTCGACGTGGGACTCAACTTCGGCCTGTCCTTCCAGGTCAGCCGAGAGTCGTCCCAGACCATGAACAACGCCTTCGAAACGTCATTGTCAAAGGGGCGCACTGTCACCAACTCACTGTCCTCGACTCGAGACGTGACCGGCGGCCGGGTCGATGCCCTGGTCCACCTGAAAAACTTGAGCGATGTGGCGTTCTCGTTGTCCAACCTGGAGGTCACGGTCTCCGCCCCAGACCCGGTCAGCCGGACCAATTTCGTCCCCGTGGCCACCCTCATCCCGAACAGCGAGCTGGTGACCGGCGATGCCGCGGTCTTTAATCTGGGAGTCTTTGGCCGCGACCTGGGTCCGATTCTCTTCTCAAGCCGGGACGTCGTTCCGTCGCTTGTGGAGGACCTCATGCGCGATCCACGAGGTCTCCTCTTCGAGATCGCGAACTACGACATCACCGATGAGTTCGGACGAAACTTCGCCTTCGCATCGCAGACGGCGCGTGACCGTACGGTGGGCCTCTCGATCGACTACGGGGACGGAAAGCCGGAGCGGTTCCTCGTGGCCGTGGCGCCTGTTCGCAATAACCGCGGCGAGATCGTCGGAGGCTTTGGTGACTTTGCGGGCACCGGCCCGCTCCCGGGGCTCCCCCTCGAGTTCATCCTCGAGCAAACCCTCAACATGCGACGGAGCAAGGTGCAAGTGCCTGCGGTGTGGACTCTGGAAGCGAGCCGGCGGCCGCTTGTCGAAACCGCTGATTCGTGTGACGGAGGCGATCGCGCTGGGGAGTCCTGCGACGACGACGCGGACTGCCCCGCCGGTGTGTGTACGGCCGTGGAGGTACCGGCGGACGGGATCCTCGTCGGACCGAACGGAACTTCCGACAGCATCGCACAGGGCGATGACGAGCAGCTGATCCCCTTCGGGATCGACGGACTCCCACCAGAGGCTGTGGTCATCAGCGCAGGCGAGGATGGCGTCCTCGATAGCGGGGTGAGGGGGGATGACATCCCGGCGGTGGTGACCGGCTACGCGACGACGTCTACCTGCGGGCCAGACACGCCAAGCTCCATTCGTCCGGGACCCAATGGAATCGTCGACACGCTCAGGGATCCCTTCAGCGACGACGTCCAGGTGGTCCTGCCCGGGCTCGGTGCGTCCCTCGCAACGGACATCATCTTGCCCGGTCCGAACGGCTTTATCGATACGGCGCCGGCCGGCGACGACGTCTTTGTCGGGCCCGGCGTGCCGTGCTCCCTAGACTCGGATTGTCCAGACCCAGGGGCCTGTGACGGCCAGGAGGCGCTCTTCCGATTCAAACGCCGCGAACGCGGTCAGTTCGGCCGTCTCTGGGCCGTTCTGCTTACGGATTCGAGTCAGCTCGGAGTCGACTTCCGCAAGATCCAGGTGAGACCCGGCAACCAGATCAGTCTCTCGTTCATTCAGGACCTCGACCGCGACGGATTGATCTCCGACGTGGAGTTCCTCTTCGGCAGTTCGGATACCCGCCAGGACACTGACGGTGACCGCCTGGACGACTTCAGCGAGATCCGCGTCGGTTGGGATGTGGGCGTCGAGGGAAGCCCGCTCCGCCACGTCTATCCCGACCCGCGGCTACCGGACTCCGATGGGGATGACCTAACCGACCGTGAGGAGCAGGACATTCGCCGCGTCCAATGCGAGTGCGACGGCGGAGCCAATGCCGGCCAATCTTGTACCAACATCCCGGTGTTCAAGCGGTGTCAAGGGGGTACCAAGGAGGGCTCGGTATGCAACGACGACACGGACTGCGATGGAGGCGGCACCTGTGAGACTCCGGCCTCTGTCGCGGAATCCTGCCCCGGCGCGAGCTGCGTCAACGTCGCCGATCGGGACGCGGACGGCAACCCGACGCCGTGCAGCACGCTCATCTCAGCCAATCGGCTCGATCCTCGACGGCGCGACACCGACGGCGACCTCGTGAATGATGCCGACGAGGTTCTCGGCTGGCTCACGCAGGCGGCGATCCTCGACCCCGTGAACGACATCGTTGCGGGTCCGGACCGGACCGCGCAGAGTCTCGCCTGTCCCGACAACAAGTGTCTGGGTGGTGCGAACGACGGGAGTCCGTGTCGCTTCGACCGCGACTGCCCGACCCAGAGACGGTGCCAGGGCGGCGTGAACAATCTCGCGCCCTGCACGAACGATATCGAATGCCAGGGGCCGAACCCGAGCACCTCGGGTCTTTGCGAAGACGATGACACGGATGTCGGAATCTGCAGTCGTCCCACGCCGTGTGACGACGTTCAGGTACTCGCTCCTGGAAAGTTTGCGGGTAGCAGCAACGCCGTCGTCATCGCGCCGGGACCGGACGGCCAGCTCGAAAGCGTCCCGACAACCGACGACATCGTCGTGGGCGATGCGGCGAGTCCGGGAGACCGCAGGGGTTCGACCACGGCGGCGGGAGACGATCAGCAGATCCGTCTGGCGGGCGAGTGCCTGCGCGATGACGACCTCAATGGCCTCTGCGCCGGCGTCTGCGAGGACTCCCCTGGCGTCGTCTGTGAGGTCAACTTGGACTGCCTCACGTCGCGTTGCATCAGCGCGCCGCTCGAGCGGGTCATCATTCGCCCCGGAGTGAACGGTATTATCGACACTCTGCCCAACAACAGTGATCCGCTCGGCGACGATGTCCGTGCACGAGGACAGTACCTTCAGACCACGAACCCGCTCTCCGTGGATACGGACCGCGACCAAATCTCCGAAGGATTCGAGAGAATCCTCGGCTCCGATCCGCGGAACGCCGTCGATGGCGGTCTCCTCGTGGACGCGGATGGAGATGGCCTCACCGACGGTCAGGAGGAGTTCGTGGGCTGGATCGTTCGCGCCACGACGCCAGGCGGGGTCGTGGTCCGGAGGGTCTTCTCGAACCCGAACACGCCCGACACCGACCTCGACTTCTTGCCCGATTACGTCGAGCACGCCTTGGGAACCGATCCGACGAGTCAGGACACCGATGGGGACGGATTGTCGGACTTCGACGAGCTCTCCAGTGCCCAGCTCGCGGCCTTCGAGCGTTTCAACGACTACTTCCCGGGCTTCTTCCTCGATGGCAGCGCGTCGATGGCCTACGGCACGGATCCGCTCTCGTACGATACGGATGGGGACACCCTGACCGACGATTTCGAGTTGCTCGTCGGCTGGGATGTCACGGTCCCGTCGGAGCGAGGGCAGGAGGTCCGCCACGTCCTCACGGACCCGACCAATCCTGATACGGACTTCGACGGCCTGAACGACAACCTCGAGTTGGCGCACACCGTCGACGGCTCGGACGCGCCTCCGAGTGACCCCACCGACTTCGACTCGGACGACGATGGCCGGACCGACGGCAACGAATGTCCTACCGATGACTGCGGGACCGACCCGTGTACGACCGTTGCCTGCGTGACCGACCCGCTCGTCCCCGACAAGAAAGTGACGATCCGCTACGTCAAGATGACGCTCGAGAGAGGCAATGCGGACGGGGCATTGAACTTGGTGGATATCAGTTACTCACTCGGCGTGCAGCCGTCGGATGAACCGTATCTGCCGGGCGATACCGAACAGCGCTTTGTTAACATCAACTTGGGTGACTGTCCCGGGGATTACTATGACACCTGCACCCCAAACCAGTGCCAGGTCAAGGAGGGCACGGAGATCGTGTTCAACAGCCTCGCAGAGCCAGCCGATGCGAACGAGAGGGTCTTTGCGCTCAAACCAGGTCAGGGACTGCTGCTCAACGGAGTCATCGACCAATGGGACAGTTGCCCGCGTAACACGTTGCACATCAAGGGCTTCTGCACCGATGACATAAATGAGGAGTACCTGCCCGGCGTTGACCAGTCCTGCTGTGACACTGAAGAAAGCACAGATTGTCCCGAGGGCCAAACATGTAAACCCTTGAACTACGAGCCCAGGACGTGCCAGAACTGTGGAGTCCTGGGCGTGAACGGCAAGGTGTGTAGGGGCGACGGCGACTGCCTCGTGGCCCTCGGGCCGCTAACCTGCGGCAGATGTTTGGGGGCACCGTGCTCCGAAATGGGTGTCTGCAATGAATTCGGCCTCGTGTGCCAGCCCTCGACAAACAACGGTCCGGCCGGCCACCTTGCCTACCTGAAGTCGCTGTCCTACGAGACGCTCCAGGACGGATTCTCCGCGGATATCGTGACCTTGAACGACCAAGGCGCGGGAAGCGGGGGAGAGGGCTCCGGCTCGGGAGCGGGCTTCGGAGTTACGCTGACCGTCGAGATCATTGTAGAGTAGCGAAACGGGTTGATTCGAAAGCCAAATGCTCCGCTCGTGCCGACGAATACCTTCCGGCACGAGCGGCGTGGCTCTTTTGAAGGCGTCGACGCCTAGGCGGGGAGGCCGCCAGTACAATTTCAGTATGACTCTGACCTATATGCCAGCGTAGTGTCACCGGTACGTCAGCATACAGTCAGAGTGAGGCTTGATGGACACCGCGAATACGACCCCGAATACACGGTTTGCAGCATCGCCGGTACGGGTCGTGAAGGTGCCTTCTCGCACGGCGTGCAGAAGATCGCGCGTTCGAGTCTCGCTGGCTCCATTCGACGTAAGTCACGCCGAACGCGAGGTTTATCGTACTCGCCCGCGGCGGGCAGTGCGGCTCAGAGGATCCAGTGAACCCGGTAGTCTACCGGGTTGACGAACCTCGTAGGTCGCGCAATGCCACGCAGACGAACACCCCGCACACCGTCGTACGGTCATCGCAAACCATCTGGACAGGCCGTCCTTTTGCTCGGCGGCAAGGATTTCTAGTGCCGTTTCCAAAAAGATCGTGCCGGTTTACCTCCTCCCCTCGTTGCCAAGGAGGGCCCGGGGGAGGTTCGGGATTCGCCGGAGGCCCCCCCCCTCAATCCCCCCTTAGCAAGGGGGGAGAAAGCTGAGCGACCTTTCCGGAAGCGGTACGAGTTTGGGCCGCTTGGATCCCCGCGCAGTCATGCCGAATATTCCCGATTCGCTACAGCAAAACTGGCGCTTAACAAACGGTCGCAACTTTGGTTACAGCACGCCGGCTCGTACTGGGGTGTATCGGTGTGTAGGGACCCGTATGGCGCTATGTGTATCGCCTATTGGAGTTGATCTTCGGACGACTCGTCCGGTTCAGCTGCCGGTAAGAAGACGCGAAAAGTAGTACCCTTGACCAGCCTCGATTCCACATGAATATGCCCGCCGTGGGCGTCCACGATCTGCTTCACCAACGCCAGACCCAGCCCCGCACCGCCCTTTGCGCGTACGCGATCGTCCTGTGCCCGATAGAAACCCTCGAAAAGGCGGCGCTGGTCGGCCGGTTCAACGCCGATACCGTGGTCATGTACCGAAATCAGCGCGCCTTGTGTCCCCCGGCGCGTATCCCGGGAGACCTCGACCAACAGGAATTTGTCATCACCGGAGTATTTCACAGCGTTGTTCATGAGGTTCAAGAGTACTTGGGCGATGGCGTCCGGGTCCGCGCTCACACTCGGAAGGTCGGCGGCCATCCGCAGTTCGTGCGTAAACCCATGGTGCTCCAATTGGGTCCTGTACGAATCATAGCAGTCCTGAACGGCCCGACGAATATCGGTAGTCCGGATGGTGTACGCTTTCTTACCCGCCTCAATTCGGGCGAAATCGAGGATATTCTCGATCAGATTGCTCAAGCGCGTCGTTTCGCGGGTAATGATGGCGTAGTACTCCTGCCGTTTTTCCTCCGAAACGATCCGCCCGGACTGGAGCGTCTCGCCGAAAAGCTGAATGGTGGCCAGCGGTGTTTTCAGTTCGTGTGACACATCGGCCACAAAGTTGGCCTTCACGTCCGCGAGCGCCACTTCGCGGCGCGCCAGGCGAACAAGGTACCAGATCGACCCCCAGAGTGTGCCGAGCACCAGCAAGGTCAAGATGAGGGAGATCGCGCCCTGCCACAAGACGGTCCGCTTTTGGTCATTGATGAAACTGCGCGTGGGCTGAATCGCCCACATGCGTTGGGGGCCGAACATGCGCTGGTGCCATGGTCCCGACGCCTCGGAAACATGCACGAGTTCCAGGTCGTCTCCCGGCAACAGGAGCGGTTCCATCAATTCACTGCGAAGTCGATCGAGTTGAATGTTGGCGACCACGACGCACGGACGCCCGTCAGCGCCCAGGAAGCGCCCACAAGCCACTACCACAACCTGGTCTTCGATGTTGTCGTAAAGCACCTCCGGGGTTGGCCGGCGTTCGTCCGAATCTCCCGTCTGTTTCGCCGCCATCCGCCGTCGAATAACATCCGCGAGTTGCACCGCCGACGTTGCTGGTGGCGAAAGCGTTTTCAGGTTGACGCCGTCCCATGTGTACAGGCCGTCGATCCAAGTCGGCCATTCCGGCGGTGGAGTCCATGACTGTTCCTCCGATACTCGGCAATGAGATGCCTGCGTCTGCAGGGCTTGCGCTAGGCGTTGCCCGAATATCGTTTCGGCTTCGGTGGCGATTTGCAGCGCCCGGTGTTGTGCCTGGCGAAAAATCACATGCCCGAGCGCCTGCACTTGCCGTAATGCGAAGACCATGCTCAGCAGCGCAAGTACCGTGGCGAGCAGAACAAGCCACAGTCCGACTCGACGCAGGCTCAAGGGGCCGCGGCGATGCGATGATTCCAAACGATTCATCGTGGACTAAGACGACCGCCTTTTTCTGCCGGAGGCCTGACACGACTACGGCCTACAGGGCACGCGAGTCGACCAACCGGATTGCCGCACAAAGCTGAAAACAGCCATGTGCCGATGGAATCCCCTGCTGCCGGCCCCGTTTTGGTATCGGACAATGCGAGACATTATGCGGGGCCGTGGCGAGGGAACCGATCAAGTTTGCGTTCCCTCCTATGGTCCGCCGCTCTTCGATCCATGGCGACCGATGGTGGTGGTATCAATGACCTGCGCGCCCGCCGGCGGGCTATACGTGAATATCTCGTCCGAAAGACTGCCGTTGACTTCGCACTTGGTCGTCTCCGTCTCCACGCCGTTGCCGTCGGCTTGGCGGATCGAGCTTTTCAAAATGACACCGTGCTTTTCGCTGATCCAATAGGAGGCTTTGTACGATGCACCGCGCGCGTCGCCCACGACTTCCACCACGACGGTCTCGAACCCCAGGATCTTCTCGCCCGGCCTCGTGCGGGCCTTACCCCGCTTTAGCGCATCGGTGACCTGACCAAGATCATCTTGAGAAGAGGCCGCGCTCTTGACGATAGTCTTGCCGCCTCCGCCCGGAAGTTGCGACCACTCGTACTGGCCATCGGAAACGGTCACCGATTCCATGACCTCCCCGCCTGTGATTTTCGACTTTCCGATCCGCCGCATTTTACGCGACTTCCCGGTCTTTACCTCCCAATACTCGAATTCCGTGTGCCGGACGCCCTCCTTGCCGCGGACGTCATTCGTCGTGACGGTGTGAAGCGACTTGACCTCGCTCCGGCGCTTCTTTAGGGACTTGATCAGAGAATCCACGTCGGAGGCACCAGCGGGCACCGTCAGCATAGAGAGCGCCACCGCGATAATGGCCACATATCGCCATGGTGGCGATTGTCTCCTTGATTCCATTATGATTACTCCCAAACCATGCCTTGCCACGCCACGGATTTGAAATCCCGCCGCGGCTACGACCACCAATCCGATGTCTTTTTCACGAACCTGCAAACGTCCGCCGTTTCATAGATTCAAATCCTCGGCAGCCGACGTCCGGCACGGACAGCGTACCGTATCGTAGGCCCATTTGCCAGTCACCGCGCGGGCACCGACACACCTGGGAAGGACCCACGACCTCGACACCGACGCCCGTGTGCCCTAGGCCTGGAACATCGCAGCCGACGTCACTATAGTTCCGACGAGCCGGTCACTCCGGTCCGTGATCGACGAACTCCGGCAATCGATGTGTGCCAACAAAGATGGGAGTATATCCGTATGGCGGACTTCACCCGCGAACAGATTCTCGAACAACTGCGTACGGTGATGGATCCTGAGTTGGGCAAGGATCTGGTCACCCTGGACATGGTCAAGGAGATTGAAGTTAACGGCGCCGGCGTCACGGTGGGGGTCGAGTTGACCACCCCCGCCTGCCCCCTGAAGGACAAGATCGGGGGCGACATCCAAACCGCGTTGAAGCGAATTCCGGGCGTCACTTCGGTATCGATCAACTGGAGCGCCAAGGTTCGATCGGCGCGTTCGGGCACGCATCAACTGCCGGGCGTGAAAAACGTGATCGCCGTCGGGGCGGGGAAGGGCGGTGTCGGCAAGAGCACGGCCGCAGTGCTCCTGGCGTTCGGACTGCAGCGATCCGGCGCGAAGGTCGGGCTCCTCGATGCCGACGTGTACGGACCCAGCATTCCCAAGATGACCGGACTGGAAGGCAGCAAACCGGGTGTGTCCCACGACATGATTGTCCCGCCGGAAGCCGGTGGCGTGAAGATTATCAGCATCGGATTTATGATCGAGCCGGACAAACCGTTGATTTGGCGCGGCCCCATGGTACACGGCGTTGTCAAACAGTTCCTCGAGCAGGTGGACTGGGGCGAGCTGGATTACCTGATCGTCGATCTGCCTCCCGGTACCGGTGACGTTCCACTGACCCTGGCCCAGTCGATCCCCATGACCGGCGCTATTGTCGTCTGTACGCCGCAAGATGTGGCCATGGCCGACGCGCGGCGCGCCGTCAAGATGTACGAACAACTCAACGTGACGACCCTCGGCATCATCGAGAATATGAGTTACTATCTCTGCCCCCAATGCGGTCATCGTGATGAATTATTCGACCATGGCGGTGCGAAGAGGTCTGCGGAGGAAATGGGAATCGCCTTCCTCGGTGAAATCCCACTTAACGCCGCCATCCGGATCCACGGCGACGGCGGCACGCCGGACCGTATTTTTAGTGATACCGTCGACCATGTGCGGGAGGCGATTGATCGCGTGGTGTCGAATGCGGCCGGTAGAATCAGTGTGCAGAACCAGCTACAGGTTGCGGTGCCGACGCTGACGATCGAGTCTTGAGGGCGAACGCAAACGAAGGAACAAGGCAATCTGATGACACAAGCCGAACTACTGGCAGAGCAGCTCGAAGTCACCCGCCACTGGACCCTGTCGCTGCTGGCCGATATTGACGGCGACGACTGGTTCCATCAGCCAGCACAGGGCGTGGCGCACGCCCTGTGGCTATGCGGGCATATGACATCCGCGCAAGATACGCTGGTCCATACCCGGTGTCTCGGAAGCGGCCTTTTGGATACAGACTTCAAGGCACATTTTACGATCGGCGTACCGGTCAAGTCCAAAAGAGAACACGATTTCCCAGCACCGGAACGGGTGTTGGCTGTGATGGCGGATTTGCACGCGAAGACGGTGGCCGCGGTACGCGCCATGACCGATGAGCTATTGGCGGAACCAGCCTTTGGTGCGGACGGTGTGACGCCTCATCCGCTCTATCGTGACAAACGCGGCGCGGTGTCGCATTGCGTGCGGCACGAGGCGTTTCACGCCGGGCAGATCGCGACGATTCGCAGGTTGACCGGGAAGACGTTCTTACGTTAGTGCTATGTTGCGCGTGATGGAACGGGCGTCATGGGCAAACGAGAGCTCGCCCGTAACGGACGGGTGGCACGGTCTGGCGAAGCCAGGCCGTGGAGTCTTTAGTTACCATGGCCTTCTCCTTCGGGTTAGATCATGCCACCCCACGCAACCCATCGTTTGAGCCGGGACGAGATACTGGTACGGGCCGCCAGCCGTCTCCCTGCCCGACTCATCGACCGGGTGTAGCATTTGCAGGCAAACTAGCTGAATGCCACGGGAGTCGTTCGGGGGTGCCCCATTCTTTCCGGAGGAAAGGGTGGGGGACGGATGATCCCGCGAGACTCTTCGGATCAGGCTTCCGTCCCCCACCCTTCGCTGCGCGAAGAATGGGGCACCCAACATCCGAATTTCAAGGTGTGACAAAGCACTAGCTGAATGCTACGGAAGTCGTTCGCGAGGGCGTATGTCAAACGCCCTAGCCAGCTTGGCGATGCTTTCCACGCCGACATTGCGCTCACCACGCTCAATGCCGCCGACGTAGTTGCGGTGCAGATGGGCGCGGAACCCCAGTTCCTCTTGGGACCAGCCCCGCCCCTCGCGGAGGGCCCGAAGCCTCCGCCCAACCTCGGATTTGGGTCAATTCCCACAGCGCACGGAGAAAAACTGAAAGATCTTCATTTATAGCGCGCTCTTTCGTCGTGGCTTGCGTTCGTGGGAGTAGTCGGAGAACACCGGGGGCACAATGGTCTCACGATTGGATGATTCTTGTGCATAGGCGAAGCGACGATCGTGCTCCGGCGCGTTGCCGAGAGCACAGAAAAGAGCGACACTGATGCCTCGCCAGGTGGGCATCGGTGGTGACAGTGACCTGGACGGGAGAGAAACCAAGTACGATCTTACACGGCATCGACCCTTCATTGCGGTGTTCTCGGTGTGGTTCCTGCTCGTGTGCGGATGTCTCGGCGATCCAAGCCTGTTACTGTCGCCCGGTACAGCCGGCGGCGAACCGGTCGCTTGGCAGAGAGTTGAATATCAGCCAATATCGCCCAGCCGCTTTCAAGTTTCGGATCCCCAAGGCGGCTCGAGCTGGTACGACTGCACCACGCCGTTCCGCAGGTAGCTCAACGGTTGCGTCTGACGCTTGGCAAACCAGGACAGGGGGCTCCGGCGAGCAGTCCGACCTGGATTGTTTGCCGGGCCCCCTGTTTCGTGGGACAACAATGAAGCCAACCATCCTGCTCAAGTTGCCCGAAGGGGAGCTTTCCATTATGGGCGGCGTCGTGGCGTACGTGTCGGTCCTTGGCATCCTCCTTTTTCCCCAAGGTTGGATTCTTGAGAACATTGAGGCGCCGCCACTGCACTTTGCCATTATCGCCGTCCTCCTTTTGTTCATGGTGTTGTACTATCCGCGCAGAAAGATCAAGAAGATCAACGCCAAATACGACGAACAGCACGCCGCCTTGCCGCAGCAAGGGGATTGGAGAGTCCTTCGTCGGTGTACCGAACCGGCTGACAACGAGCCGACCGTACGCTTCATCGGCTATCAATATCCTCTCGGTGGGCAACATCCCGCCCACGACAAACAACAGTGGAGTCCCAGCCTTTTCGACCCCGCCCTCTACAGTCATGGAATTCCCAGGGCGAGCAATGCCGTGAAGTACGGCGCTGCGACCGGCGCTATTGTCTGGCTCGCCTCTTCGATTGTCCTTTTTTGGTTGCCCATTGGCGGGACGTTCCAGCCGTACTACGTCACGATGACGAACCGCGTCTCGCCGGTCGTTGTGGTCGGGTCAGTCTTGGCCTGGCTGGTTTTGCCGCGGGTGACCACAGAAGTGTGGTTCGCGCCGGGACTCATTCGGGTGGTGCGTACCCGGCCTTGGCGGTCCAAAGATGTCGTCATGGATTTCGCCGTAGAGCCGGGGTTTGTCGCCACACTCCGCCACGGCCGCCCGAACAAGGTGGTCTGGTTCAGGCGTTTCCGAGACGTGCTGAAACTGGAAAATGAGCGCTCCGCCATCGAAGTGTCTGCGGCAGGTTTGTGCCCGGACGATTTCTGGTGGGCGGTGACGTCGGATTACCGAACGACGCCGGAACAGATGGATACCTTCCTCGCTGATGGAGGAAGGTGAGCCGGAGGCGTCGTCCGTGGCATGGCCGATGCTCGGTAATCCTCTCGTGCGGTGAGTGCGATTCGACCGCCGTG
>Ga0055481_10000245_pt1 | contig 16801 bp, 16 predicted proteins | sample Muzzi_PWC_D2_FD_57936 | JGI IMG/M metagenome (GOLD analysis project Ga0055481, IMG submission 57936) | Wetland microbial communities from San Francisco Bay, California, USA, that impact long-term carbon sequestration - Muzzi_PWC_D2 | ecosystem: Environmental > Aquatic > Marine > Wetlands ... | reverse complement strand
GGTAAAAACGTTCCAGCGCCTGGGCGCGTTGTTCCGCGTCGAGACCCGCGCCCGAATCCTCGACTACGAGTAATACTCCGTTCGCCTGCCTCTCGCAGCGAACCCGGATGTGGACATCCGCGCCGCCGTACTTGGCGGCATTGTCGAGGAGGTTGGTCACCAGACTCGACAGCAGCGATTCATCGCCCCTGATATCACAGCCCTCGCTCGGCAGTAGCATCTCGATATCGTAGCCGCGCTGCGCGGATCGAGACTCGAAGGACTCGATCACCTGTCGGCAAACCCGGCACAGATCGACCTGCCCCAGGGTCCTGCTCGACAGCGGGTTTTCGAAATGGCTGAGCTCGAGCAATTGCGATACCAGGTGCGACAGGCGCCGGATGCTGGTCTTCATGCTTTCGAGCGACTCGCGCGCGCCTTCGTCTCTGCTCTCCTCGATGGCATTGTCGACGTTGATCAGCAGCGATGCCAGCGGGTTGCGCAATTCGTGGGAAGCGTCGCTGACGAAACGCCGTTCGCGTGCATAGGCGGCGTCGAGATTGACGATCATCCGGTTGAGCGCGTTGACCAGCGAGTCGATTTCGCGCGGCACCCCGTCGGCGGCTACGGTCTTGAGCTGCCTGAGATCCTGTTGCCGCACCTGCTCGGCGACATCCTCCAGGGGTTTCAATGCCACCCCGACAAGATGCCAGAGAATCCACAGGAAGAATGGCAGCAGCACGATTAGCGGCAGGAACAGACCCTTGCCGATATACTCGGTAATCTCGTCTCGATAATTGCTGCGTTCGCCGACCACGATCAGTAAATCGTCATGCCTGGACTGGAGCGCGTAAATGAACCATTTCTTGTGGTTGGAACTAAACTCGGAAAACCCCCTGGCGATGACCCTGTTCTTGATATTCGGCGCAGTACTCGAGCCCAGCAACATCTCGCCCTCGGGGTCGAACACGGCGAAAAACAAATTTCGTCCATAGTCCCTGAACTGGGGAGAACCTTCCATCGCCTGCTGTAACTGCTTCCGATTCGACTCGATCGAAGCGCGCGAAACCTGGCTGTCGAGAATCCGCGCGGTCTGTACCAGCGCCGAACCGAAAATCTCGTCGGCCTCGCCGCGAGTGCCCTTGTAGACCGCAAAACCGGAAATGGCGGTCATCAACACCAGGGTCACTATCACGTACCAGGTCAGCCGCCGGCGCAGCGACGCGCCGCTAGACATGATCGATATCCAGCTTGTAACCGATACCGCGTACCGTCTTGATCAGCTTGCTGTCGAGCTTTTTGCGCAGATGATGGATATGCACCTCGAGGGCGTTGCTTTCGACGCCGTCGGCCCAGCCGTAGAGGACGATTTCGAGATTCTCGCGGGCCAGAATCTGACCGGGCCGATTGGCGAACTCGCACAACACCACGAATTCCCGGCGGCTCAACTGGACTTCTTTGTCGCCATACCAGACTTGCTGGGTACGGCGGTCGATGCGCAGCTTGCCGAGAACGATTTCCTCGGCAGCGTTACCGTGGCTGCGCCGGCTCAACGCGCGAATGCGGGAACGCAGTTCCTTCAGCTCCACCGGCTTGACGACGTAATCGTCGGCGCCATTGTCGAGTCCGAGTACGCGTTCGTCGACCGTGTCGCGTGCAGTCATGATCAGCACCGGCGTGCTGTTTGCCTCACGGCGCAGGGTTCGCAATACCTCGATGCCGTCCTTGCCGGGCAATTGCAGGTCGAGTATGACCACTTCGAAACGCTCCGCGCGAATCGCATCGAGCGCTTGCGCGCCGTCGGTCAACCAGTCGACGTGGTCGCCGTCGCGCATCAGCGCTTTCTGGATTCCCCGGCCCAGTTCGAGGTCGTCTTCCACCAGCAATAGTCTCATTCGTATCTCCTTGCCCACGGAATCGCGGCTGACCGTACCGGGACCCGCATTGCCCGAACCGGGGATGCCGGGACATCCACAGCGAACGGGTAACAACGGTGATCGCCGGCGACCGGGATTCCGGCGACAGCGAAACGACTGCAATGCCCGGTAACGCCTGATACATGATACACCTCGCTTGTGATCGGCTCATTAGTCTCGTCTGTCGGCAACTCGACCGGGAGGTATAATGCCGGCCTGCGCGTGGGTTGCGCCGACTGCAGTCCTGGAGAGGGTGGGGGTGGACTGCAGCCGGGCTTCCCGGTACGACTTGAGTCGCGGCGCCGGCAACCCGAAAACAGGCAGCGAACTGACGGAGGAACATCCGTCCCCGGCACCGCCGATAAAAAAACCGTTCGCCATGCTTCGATTTCGGACCGACACAATTATCGGCATCGAAACTTAAGAAAGCCTTAACTAGAGGATTTTCGATAGCTCCAGCGACCAGGCCGGAATCCGGGTCGGCACTACGATCAGGTACCTGCGGCGAATGCCTCCAGCCGGTCGATGAGTTCCTGCGGCACCCTGACCCCGTCGGTTTCGACTTTCAGGCGGAACGCGTGGCGGCGCTCGCCTGGCAGCCTGACGCCGGGTTCGGCGGCCAGCGCGCCGAGCATCGTCTCCAGGCGCCGGGCGTAAGCCGCGTCCCCGCCCGGGGTAAACGCAGCCGGGGAAATGGCGATGAAAAATTGCCCTACTTTCGGTTCGCCGCCGCTATTGTTCTTGAACGGCGGTGCCTCGAAAGAGCAGTTCGGGCCGCTCAAAACGCCGGCCAGCAGGTCGACCAGCAAACCGAGCAGCATGCCCTTGTAACCGCCGGCAGGCGCCAGCGCACCGCCGTCGACGATCGCGGCCGCATCGGTGGTGTCATTGCCGTCGCGATCGTATCCCCAGCCGACCGGGATCGGGCGGTTCTCGGCCGCGGCTTGCTTGATCGTAACCAGCGCTACCTGGCTGGTCGCCATGTCGGCGATAATCGGCGCCTTGCCGGCGCGCGGCACCGCGAAGGCCATCGGATTGGTGCCGAAAAAAGCCTGCGCGCCCGGCGCCGGCGCCACCGCCGACGGCGAATTGGCGTAACCGAGACCGATCAGCCCGGCATCGGCGATGCGCTGCATGAACCAGCCGACGACGCCGGCGGAATAGGAATCGACGATCGACAGGGCGGCGATCCCCTGCTGCCGGGCGAGCGCGTAGAATGCTTCCTCGGCCTCGGCGTAGGCGGCGTGAGCGAAACCGCTGTCGGCATTCGAGCGCAGCGCGCCCGGCGCCAGCTGCAGATGCGAAGGGCTGGCGTCGCGGTTGATCTTGCCGACCTGCAGGTGACCGCAGTAGAGCGGCAGGTAACCGAGGCCGACGGTGCGAATGCCGTCGCACTCGGCGTCGACCACCGATTGCACCGCGAGTTCGAGTTGCCGGCCACGGGCGCCGCAAGCCTCGAGTGCGCGCCGCGCGAGATCCTCGATCTCCGACAGGGTCAGGGTCTTGTTCTGTGTGCTCATGACATCGCTCCGAGAGGCATTGTCGCCGCGTTGGCGCGGCCCGAGTTTTTGGTCAGATCTACAATTGACGGGGGCCGTCCGCAGTGACCGCGATCGGCGGAGATTTTGATCTGACCATAAACTCGGGGGGGAGGCGGTGACGGGTTCATGCCTTGAGTGCTGCGAGTGCCGCGCCGGCACCGGCGGTGACGAAGCCGGCATCGACGCCGACGCAGATCAGCCGGTAACCCCGCTCTATGTATGGCCGCACGCTGGCCGCATCGAGTCCGAAGTAACCGAGCCCAAGCTTATGCCGACGGCAGGCCTCGGCCACGCGCTCGATCGCCGCGACCACGTCGTCGGCCGCCACGTCGCCGGTCTTGCCCATGCTCGCCGACAGGTCGTAGGGCCCGATGAAAATCGCGTCGAGGCCTTCGACCCCGGCGATCTCGTCGATATTGTCGACCGCGTCGATATGCTCGGCCTGAATGATGACCGCGGTTTCGTCGTTGGCGGAGGCCATGTATTCGGCGAAATCGAGGCCGTAGCCCTGGGCGCGGGCGAGGCCGACACCGCGGCGGCCGCGCGGTGGATACTTGCTCCAGGCGACCACGCGGCGCGCCAGCTCGGCGTTATTGACCATCGGCACGATGATACCGTCGGCACCGATGTCGAGCGCCTTCTTGATATCGCGTTCGCTGGCCGAGGGCACCCGCAGAAGATTCGCGCAGCGGCCGCCGACCGCCTGCATCTGCCGCTGCCAGTCGAGGATCGACAGCGCACTGTGCTCGCCGTCCATGAACAGCCAGTCGAAGCCGCACCTGGAAATCATTTCCGCGACCTCGGGCGCGGGCAGGGTCAGCATCGTACCGAGCAATAATTCATTGTTGCGCAGGCGCTTGCAAAAACTCATAACTACCCCCTCGTCAGCAATCGGGCAGGCTCAGGAACCGAAGCCTTTCGCCATCAGCGATGCGCAAAGCAAAATCCCGGCGATCATCACCAGTTCCCAGTGTATGGCGCGTTTCAGACGTTTCACCGCGGCGCCGTCGAGGGCCGGGGCGACGCCACGACCGAGTTCGCCGCCCCAGCGAAAGAACTGCAGCGTCGGATAAATCGAGATCAACGCAGCGGCGACGAACAGGCCGAGCTTGATCAGAAACCAGGTATTGGAAAAATAATAGGCACTGCCCTTTTCGAAGTAGAACACGCGCAACAGCCCGAAAGCCAGCACCAGCAACGCTGCCAGGCCCGCGATACGATCGGCGCGCTGGATGCGCCGCGCGGTTTCGACACTGATAGATTCGGCGATCAACGCCAGTTCGAGCACCAGCGCGGCGGTGAGCGCGAAAAACGCCAGGAAGTGCCCGAAAGCGATGAGCGCCGCCGCCAGCATCAGGGTGCGAGACGCTTCAGTTCCCAGCCGCCGGCGAGCGGAGTGTAAATGATCCGATCGTGCAGCCGGTTGTCCTGCCCCTGCCAGAACTCGAAGTAATCGGCTTCGAGCCGGTAACCGACCCAGTCCTGCGGGCGCGGCACGTCGCCGTCGGGATATGCGGCGCGCAAGCGCAATACCTCGTCTTCGAGTTCGCCGCGGCTGCCGATTTCACTCGACTGCCGCGAGGCCGCCGCGCTGAATCGGCTACCCTCGGGACGCATCAAAAAGTATTTTTCGGCATCCTCGGAGGACAGCGGCCGGACCGCGCCGTGCACGCGCACCTGGCGGCTCAGATCGCGCCAGTGAAACAGCAGTGCGGCGCGCGGATTCAACGCCAGCTCCCGGCCCTTGCGGCTGCGCGCGTCGCTGTACCAGCAAAAACCGGCGGCATCGAAATGCTTGAGCAACACGATGCGCGCCGACGGCCGGCCGCTGTCGTCGGCGGTCGCCAGGGTCATCGCGGTAGCGTCGAGCAGCTCCAGGTCGCGGGCGCGCTGCAGCCATTGTCCGAACTGCACGAACGGATCCGGGTCCATGTCCTTGCGCGCGATGCCCTGAGACTCGTAGGCGCGGCGTACATCGGTCAGATCCATTTCGATGGACATTAAAATACCCGCTGAAACAGCGCCTGCAGCGCCTCCCAGGATTTTTCGTCGGCCTGTTTCTGATAGCCGACGGGAATGCCGTATTTGGCGCCGTTTTCGTCAGCCTCGGGACTGGTGAAACCGTGCATGGCGCCGTCCAGTACCAGCACTTCGTAGTCGGCCTGCGCGGCATTCATCTCCTGTTTGAAGGCTTCGAGATCATCCATCGAGACCATCGCATCGGCGCCGCCGTGGCAGACGAGTATCTTCGCCTTGATGCTGCCGGGATCGGCGGTATGGAAGGAGCCTAGCGCGCCGTGGAAACTCGCCACCGCGGACAGCGGCAGGCCGATACGCGCCATGTGCAACACCATCGCACCGCCGAAGCAATAACCGATCGCAGCGGTACGATCCCGGTCCACGCCGGGTTGATTGAGCAACAGGTCGTAGCCCGCTTTGAGCGCCGCGGTACCGGTTTCCATGTCACCCAGCACCCCGTTCATCAGCCCCATGGCCTCCTCGGGGTTGCTGGCGGTCTGACCGGCAAACATATCGATCGCCAATGCGGTATAGCCGAGCTCGGCGAGCATGTGCGCGCGGCGCCGGATGTAATCGTTGATCCCCCACCATTCGTGCACCACGGCGACCCCGGGACGCGGGCCGGTGATTTCGTCGTCGAAGGCCAGGTAGGCGTGGTGCGTGGCGTCGCCGACCGCGTACTCGATCTGATTGGTCAAAATATTCATCTGAGTCTCCCCCGGTTGTGTTCGAAACCGAAATTCTAACCCGTAATACTGTCAACAGGTAGCCGGCTGAATTACCATGCGCAAATGAACCGGCTCGATCACATCGTCATCGCCGCCGCATCGCTCGAACAGGGCGGCACATATCTGCGCGAACTGATTGGCGTCGAGCTCCCTGCCGGCGGCGTGCACGCCGCCATGGGAACCCACAACCTGGTCATGCAGCTTGGCGACGATCGTTACCTCGAGGTGATCGCGATCGATCCCGGGGGCAGGACTCCGGATCGCCCGCGCTGGTTCGATCTCGACCGGCAATCGATGCGCGCGCAGCTTGCGGAGCGGCCGCGGCTGATCACCTGGGTCGTGAATACCCCCGATATCGGTCGCCTGGCGACCCGGGCGGACTTCGATATCGGCGTCCCGACGGCGTTCAGCCGCAACGCTCTGCAGTGGGAAATCGGCTTGACCGACGATGGCCGCCTGCTGGCGGGCGGCCTGCTGCCCTACTGCATCCAGTGGCGCAGCCAGCCTCACCCGTCGCGGTTGATGGCCGACCTCGGATGCCGGCTGCAAAAACTGGTGATTCGTCACCACCGTCCGCAATGGATCGCCGCGCGTCTCGATTCGCTCGACGCGGCCCACCTGGTCGAAATCGAAGAAATTCCCGATTCGGAAAGCCCTCGACTAACCGCCATTATCGAAACGCCGCGAGGCCTCGTTACCCTGGAGTGACCCGGGGGCTCCCGCTCCCGAGCTTGCCGGCGCCGGGAATCGCCTGGTCGACTGGCTTCGCAACTTCGGGAGGGTTGGGGACAGACCAAACGCCGCCGGTGTGTCGGCTCGGGAAGAGTGTCACCGGCGTTTGCTCTGTCCCCCCCGAAGAGAGCGAAGCATCTCGACGACTCCTCGATGCCGGCCGAAGGTCGCTCCGGGCCGATCCTCGCGGTTTTTGGGAACATCGCCGATTTTGGATAACTGTTCCAAAATCGGGAAAGCCCATCGGCAAAAGGATTTGCAATAACGGGAAAGCGGCAACTCAGGGCTCGTTCAACCATTCGTAGGGACCGAAGGTATTCGGCCTGAAGTAGACGATCATGCGGCCGTCCGCTCCGGCGTTGGCAGTTTCTTGCCAGGGGGCCATGCCGTGCAGGGACAGACGGTGGGCGAGGAAGGCTTCACCTGGCCGGGTATGGATCTCGATGCGACGGCAGCTTTCGAATACCCGTTCGCGCGCCGCGTGGTAAGTCTCGGTTACGTCCTCGTCGCTCCAGCGTTCCGTCGCGATGCCCTCGAAGCGCTGCCTAAAAGCGTCGCGGATGATTTCCTGCGAGCCTTCCCAGACCACGAAAGGCGAAGCGCCGGGATCGAACTCGACCATCGGGATGCCGAGGATGAAACCGTGAAACTCGCGCAGGAAGCGGCGTCTCGCGGGGCCCTCGCGCAACAGGCCGTCGACGTGCGCGGCATCGCGGTCGCGCCGGTAGCGCAGCAGCGCGTCACTTTCACCTGCCATCGGCCGCGGGTAGCCGGGGTAGCAAACCGATACCTGCGCCTGGTCCCAGGCGAAATCTTCGAGCCCGAGCTCGCGGGCAACGAAATCGACCGCATCGCCGCCGAGGGGTGCGCTGCCGCCGGCCGCGCCGCGCGCGTCGTTGGGCAGCACGTTGACGCCCGCGAACCAGGTTCCCTGGTAGCGCAGCCAGCGGGCATGACGCGGTTCGTCGACGCAGGCGCGTGCCGGAGGCAAGGCCGCCTCGACCCAGTGCAGCAGCGCCGCATCGCGGTCGAAGCGGCACCAACCGCGGCTAAAGAAATGACTGGCGAGATTGCGCATGGTGCTGCCGATGCTATCATGCCCCGATCAAAATCCGGAGCCGTCGAATTTTGGCCGAATCCATCGAGCAACGCATCGCCGGCCTGCCCTGCTGGCAAGGCGATATCAGCATCGAGCCGCTGGGAGGGGGCATGACCAATCTGAACTTCAAGGTGGTCGATGCCAGCGGGCCTTATGTCGTGCGCCTGGGCAGCGACGACCCGCAGCACCTGATCTCCCGCGCCAACGAAATCGCCGCGGCCGCGGCCGCGCACGCGATCGGCACGAGCCCCGAACTGATTCACCACGCCGACGGCGTGCAGGTGTCGCGTTTCGTCGAGGGTAAGGTGTTCGGCGAGTCCGACGTGCGCGTCGAACGCAACCTCGAACGTATCGTCGACCTGCTGCGGCATTTCCATCGCCAGATGCCGAAGCACTTCAACCGGGTGGCGGTGATGTTCTGGGTGTTCCAGGTGCTCAGGCATTACCAGGGACTGCTCGAGCGCGGCGACAGCGCGCACGCCGCACGGCTCGGCGAACTGAAGCAGATCGCCGACGAACTCGAAGTCGACGTCGGTCCAATCCAGATCGTCTTCGGGCACAATGACTTGCTGGCCGCCAATTTCATCGACGACGGCGACAAAATCTGGCTCATCGACTTCGACTACGCCGGGTTCAACAGCCCGCTGTTCGACCTGTCGAACCTGGCCTCGAACAACGAACTGGACGAGCGGCAGGAGCAGGACATGCTCGAACGCTACTTCGAATCGAAGCTCGACGAGTCGCTGCTGTCGAGCTACCGGGCGATGAAATGCGCTTCGCTGTTGCGCGAGACCATGTGGTCGATGGTGTCGGAACTGGATTCGCAGGTTGACATGGATTTCGCCGACTACACGCGCAAGAACCTGGAGCGCTTCGAATCCGTCTATGCCGACTACCGACAAGATTTTGCCTAACCCAACCGCAGAGGCCCGCAGCATGAAACTCGATATCGATTTCGTCCGTTCGCAATTCGGTCAGCTCGCCGACGAGCCCGGTTTCGTTTTCGCCTCCAATGCCGGCGGCAGTTACGTCTGCAACCAGGCCAACGAAGTTCTCGAACATTACAATCGCCACACCCGCGTACAGCCCTATTCGCGTTACGCTTCGTCGGCCGCCGCCGGAGAGGCCATGGACCGCGCCCGGCAGGGCTGGGCCGCGGCATTGAATATCGAACCCGACGAATTGACGATCGGGCCCTCGACGTCGATGAATACTTACGTGCTGGCGCAGGCGATGGGCGACCTCTGGCAGGCCGGCGACGAAATAATCGTCACCAACCAGGATCACGAGGCCAACAGCGGCGCCTGGCGTCGCAAGGCGCTCGAGCGCGGCGTCACCATCCGTCAGTGGGAAGTCGACCCGGAAACGGGGCTGCTCGATATCAAGTCGCTTTACCCGTTGCTCAACGAAGACACGCGCTGGGTGTTTTTCACTCATTGCTCGAATATCGTCGGCACCGCGAACCCGGTGGCGGAGATCGTCGAGCCGGTCAAAACCGGCAGCCCGGCGCGCGTCTTCGTCGATGCGGTCGCCTATGCGCCGCACCATATCTGCGACCTCAAGGCGCTCGGGGTAGACGGCTACGCCTTCAGCCTCTACAAGGTCTTCGGCCCGCACCAGGGACTGCTGTACGTCAACGCCGGGATTCGCGGCGACCTGACCTCGCAGGCACATTATTTCAACAGCGGCCACCCCGACAAGGATTTCAATCCCGCCGGCCCGCAGCATGCGCAGGTCGCGGCCTGCGCCGGGGTCATCGATTATTTCGACGCGCTCTACGAACACCACTTCGGCGCCGGCGACAAGACCGCCAATCAGCGTTTGCAGGAGTTGCACGCGTTAATCCTCGAGCACGAAAATTCGCTCGCGGCACCGCTGCTGGATTTCCTCGACCGGCACGACGCCGTGCGCCTGATCGGCAAGACCCACGTGCGCGACAACGACCGCGCGCCGACCATCGCCTTTCGGCCGTTGACGCAAAGCGCGCAGACGCTCGCCTATCGGCTGCAGGATGCGGGCATCGGCACCGAGTTCGGCCATTTTTACGCCCACCGACTGCTCGGCGATCTCGGCATCGATCCCGACGAGGGCGTGGTGCGGTTATCCCTGGTGCATTACGCGCACGCGGACGAAGTCGAGCAGATTCTCGCCGCGCTCGACGAGGCGCTCGCCCTGCCCGAGGAATGACCGGCCGGCAGGCGCCGTCGATCAGGCCGGGGTAGTCGGCGAAGCCGCTTTAATCCTGTTGCGGCGCGCGACCCGCGCCTCGCGGTGGGCGATATAGCTGACCGCGGAGACGACGATGCCGGCGCCGAAGATCACCCAGGCGTCGGGCACCTCGTCGAATAGCAGGTAGCCGAACAGCACCGCCCAGACCATCTGCAGGAAGGTCAGCGGCTGGGTCACGGTCAGCGGTGCGTGTCCGATCGCGCGCGTCACCGCGTAATGACCGGCGGTCGCGAACACCGCGACCAGCGCCAGCCAGGCAACCTCGATCAAGGTCGGCTCGCGCCAGTAGTAGATCGCTCCGGGCAGCAGCGCCAGGGTGCAGAAGATCGACAGCATGGCGAGGATATCGCCCGAACTTTCGCGCTGGGTCATCTTCTTGGTCAGCAGGAACGAGCCGGCGAAAAAGAAGGCCGCGGAGAACTGCGCCAGCGCGCCGGCTTCGATTTCATGAAAGCCGGGCCGCAGGATGACCAGCGTACCGACGAAGCCGGCGGCGATCGCCAGCATGCGGCGGATCCTGACCGGCTCGCGGAAAAAGAAGATGGCGCCGAGCGCGGTGATCACGGGAGTGGAAAATCCGATCGCGGTCACTTCGGCCAGAGGGATGCGCGCCATGGCGAAAAACCACAGCATCACCGCGACCCCATGCAACATCCCGCGTAGCACGTAAAGCCGGTAACTGGAGGGCCGGATGGCGATCCAGCGCATCCGCCAGATCATCGGCAGCAACAGGATCACGCCGACCAGATAGCGGATGAAGGCGGCCTCGACGGCCGGCATGTCGGACCCGAGGCTGCGCACCAGCACGGTAACCGCGACGAACAGCAGCCCTCCGGCCAGCATCCACAGGCAGCCCAGTAAATTAGATTGTTGCGGCATGTGGTGGATTGGAACATCATCCTCACGGTGAAAGCAATTATTACCGCAGCTGCCCCGAGATGACCGCCACGCTACCCCATCGCCATTACCATGACAGCGGTACTTTCGAGCTCGAAAGCGAACGGATATTTCGCCGCAACTGGTGGTTGCTCGGGCCCGATTCCGCGGTTGCCGATAACGGCGCCTACCAGGCGCTTTGCCTGGTCAAATGGCCGCTGGTCGTCATCCGCGACCGGCAGGGTGAGCTGCGCGGATTCTACAACCTGTGCCGGCATCGCGCCGGCCCGCTGGTATTCGACGGCAGCGGCACGCAGCGGGATTTCGTCTGCCGCTACCACGGCTGGCGCTATGCCTGCTCCGGCGAATTACTGAAGACTCCGGGGTTCGACGAAGCCGAGGTCGGCGACCGCGCGGATCTCGGCCTGCTGCCGATTCGCGTCGATACCTGGAACGGCCTGCTGTTCGCCTGCCTCGACGCGGAAACGCCGGACCTCGCCGAATGGCTCGGCGATATCGTCGACATCGCGGCTCGCTTCGATACCACCACCGGCATGCACTACGACGGCGAGGTCCACAAGCCCGCCGCCTGCAACTGGAAAGCCTACGGCGACAATTCCTGCGAGGGTTATCACGTCGGCATGGTGCACGGTGCGCTGGGTTCGTCGATGGAGCGCGAGTCGGTCGGCATCGCGGCCTACGAGAATGGCCAGTTCGTCGGCTTCGACGTGACCTACGACGCGGGCCGCGACGAGAGCCGCGCCGGCCGCGGCTTCTGGATTTACAAGTTCCCGGGGTTGTTGCTGCATTTTTCCGAGTATGCGTTCAACGCCGAAACCGTATTGCCGCTGTCGGCCGGATCGATCGAACTGCGCCGCTGGTTCTGGTCGAACGCCGACAGCTGCCGCGAGCACGGCCTGGACCCTGCCTCGATCCGGCCGAACTCGGAACAGGTCATGGACGAGGACGTCCACATCTGCGAGGCGGTTCAACGCAATCTGGCCTCGAGCGTTTATCCCGGCGGCCGACTGTCGGCGAAGCAGGAACCCGGCACGCTTTACTTCCAGCACCTGGTACGCGACGCACTAGGCGATTTGCTTTAGGCGGAGTCGTGCCGCCAGCAGCGCCGATAGTACCGCGACCCCGGCGGCCGCCAGCATCGCCGGCTCGTAGCCGCCCCGCCAGTCGAATATCCATCCCGCGCTCCAGGGTCCCGCCAGCCCGGCGAATCCCCAGGCGGTAAACACCCGGCCATAGGCTTGTGGTCCGCGGGCGCCGAAGCGGTCGGAAATCGCCACCGGGTAGACAGCGATCACCGAGCCGTAGGAGAAACCCACCAGCGATAGCAGGGCGACTACCGACAGGGCTTCGCGGGACAGGGCCATCGCCAGCAACGCGGCCGCGGACAGCAACGGCAAGCCGATCAAAAGGCGTCCAGCCGAAAAGCGGGCGATCAGCCAGCCGCTCGCAAAACCGCCCAGCGCACTGCCGATCCCGGTGGTGACCGCGCCCAGCGTCGATAGCTCCAGGGTCGCATTTCTCGACAGGGCAATACCCGCGGCATGACCGATAGCCATCAGCCCGGCGAATACACTGGTCATGTAGGCGATCCAGAACAACGCGATTTCGGATCCCCTGACCCCGCGACGGGCTTCCGGCGGTGCGGAATCGCCGTAACTGGCGCCGGCGATGCGCAGCATCAGTGCTGCCGCGAAACCGCAAACCAGCAACGCGGCGGCAATCGTCTGCAGCGCCGAATCGACTCCCGCGACGGCGATGCGCCAGGCGATAATCTTCGCGAACGCGACCGATCCGACCGCGTAGGCCGCGGTGACCGCGCCCATCGCGAATCCCTTGGTTTCCGGCATCACCCTGCCGACCAGCTGCAGGCAATATCCGTAGCCGATGCCGTTACTGAAACCGAACACCAGGCTATAACCGATACACAATAGCCACCAGTCAGACGCGCTCGCCGCCAGCGCCAGTCCGGCGGCCGCGGTCAGGCAGGTGATCAAGATCAGGCGGGCGGGAGCGAGCAGCGGATAAACCCGATATCCCAGCAAGACCGCCAGGGTCAGGGTCGCCAGCGCCAGCGAGTAGATCAGGCTCACCTCGGAACGCGGCAGTAGTAACAGCTGCTCCAGCGGTGCGATAAAAACCGAGTAGGCGTGCACCGAACCGAGCACGAAAGTGACCAGCATCGAGGCCGCCAGGGTCAGGTGCCGATTATTCAATGATCACCGGCTCCGCCGGCTGCCGGCGACGTTGCCGGCGGGCAAAAATGAAGATCCCGCTGGCGGCGATGACCGCGGCGCCCAGCCAGGTCGTGAATACCGGGATTTCGCCCCAGAATACATAGCCGACCGCGGCCGCGAATACCATCGCAAGGTATTCGAACGGCGCCAGCAGACTGGCTTCGGCGTAGCGGAACGAGATCGTCAGCAGCCATTGCTGCAGGCCGCAGCCGAGTCCGAAACCGAGAAACAACCACAGGTCCGAGCCGCGCGGCGCCAGCCAGCCGCTCGCCAGTACCCAGGCGAGGCAGACCAGACAACCGAGACTGTTGTAGAAGATTCCGATCGCGAGCGGGTTTTCGGTATGGCTGAGCTTGCGCAGCCAGATCGCCACCAGCGCCCCGGTAAAGGCTGAGGCCGCGGCGGCCGCGACCCCGCGGTTAAGGCTCCCGGCCTCGCGCCGGGCAATCAGCAGCACGCCCGCAAAGCCCGCAATTACCGCCAGCCAGCGGCGCAAACCGATCTGCTCGCCGAGCAGAAATATCGCCAGCACGGTAATAAATATCGGCGCCGCGTAAGCCAGCGCGGTGGCATCGGCTAACGGTATGCGGGTGATGGCGAAGTACAGCAGGCCGAGGCTGACGATGCCGCTGAAGCTGCGAATCGCATGGTCCAGCGGACGGCGCGTCGCGAGCGCCGCGAGACCCGCGGTGCCGAACAATAGCAGCCAGAACAACAGGCTCGCGAAACCGTAGCGAAACAGCAGGACTTCGCCGAGCGGATAATCGCGTCCGACCAGTTCCCGCACGCCGGCGGAGAGCAATGCCATCAACAGCAGGTTGCCGGTAAAGGTGATCACCCCGAGCACCGGCCGGTCACGGTGCAGGCTGCCGGCAGCCGTCATCGCAGAGGCTCTGCGTTATCGCGGGACCGCATGGCTTCAGGCACCGCGCCGTAATGATTCCCGGTGGATGACATAGAGTCCGCAGGCAATGATGATGACCGCACCGGCCCAGACTTCGGCCGGGGGGATATCCCGCCAGACAAAGTAACCGATCAGGGTTGCCCAGACCAGCGCGCTGTATTCGAACGGCGCCAGCGCCGATACTTCCGCGCGTGCGAACGCGGCGGCGAAGACATAGTGCGCGCCGAGCGCGATTACGGCCATCAGAAACAATTGCCCCAGCGCCGTCGCGCCGATCGGAACCCAGACCCAGGGCAGGGCCGCGGTGGCGACGATGCCCATGCCGAGGTGCAGCGAAAAAACCAGTGCGATGACCGAATCCTGTCGCGACAGTTGCTTGCCGGTAATGAAGATCAGCGAGTAAATCGCGGTCGCGCACAACACCAGCAGGTAGGACAGCAACGGGCCGCCGCCCTTCGGGTTCATCGCGATCACCACGCCGACGAAGCCGATCGCCACCGCGCTCCATCGATGAATGCCGACATGCTCCTTGAGCAACAGTGCGGAAGCAGCGGTGAGTATGAAGGTAGCGCTGAAAAACACCACCGTCGCATCGGCCAGCGGCAGGGTCGCGAGTGCACTGAAGAAACTCAGCGGCGCGATTACCCCGACCATGCCACGCAACAGATGTTGCCAGGGTTTGCGGGTCGCGAGCTCGGCAAGCTCTCCCCTCGCCATCAGTATCGGCGGAATCATTGCGACGATGAACCAGCTGCGCACGGCGATGACCTGGATCGCCGGCATTTCGTTGCTCACCAACCACTTGGCCGCCGCGTCCATGACCTCGAACAGCAGCATCGCCAGCAGCATGAGCCCTATACCCAGCAGATTATTTTTCTGGTAGCGAGTCAAGCCTGCATTTCCCGGGGAAACCCGTATCGCAGCTTAAACCCTGTGCCGAAATTGATCGAGCGGTTTCGGCCTCAGGCGAAGCCGTAGGCGTTTCTGCCCTTGCGCTTGACCTCGTACATGGCCTTGTCGGCCGAGCGAATCAATTCCTCGGCGGTGGCGCCGTTGTCCGGATAAAAGGAAATACCGATGCTGGCGCTTACCGCAACCTCGATCTCCCCGATGTGGATCGGCCGCGATATCTGCCAGATCAGGCTAGAGGCGATGCGTTCGGCGATCGTGTTCTCCGGCAGGCTCGACGAAATGATCACGAATTCATCGCCGCCGATTCGTGCCACGGTATCGGTTTCGCGAATTTTCGCCCTGATGCGGTCGGCGATGGATTTCAGCACCCGGTCGCCGAACTCGTGCCCGTGCGCATCGTTGATTTCCTTGAATCCGTCCAGGTCGAGAAACATGACCGCCGACATTTGCCGGTTGCGGCGCGCCTCGGCGAGCGAATGATCGAGCCGGTCCTTGCAGAGCCGCAGGCTCGGCAGTCCGGTGAGCGCGTCGTGATTAGCGAGGAAGTCGAGTTCGGCGGCGATTTTCTTGCGCTGCTCGACTTCTTCCTCGAGCTGCTTGACCGTCGCGGCCAGCTTGCGGGTGCGGTTTTTCACCATCAGTTCGAGCGAGTCGCGCGCCTCGCGCAGGCTCTTTTCGATACTTTTCTGATCGGTAATATCCTGGATCACGCCGATCGACTGCCGGGGCTCGCCGCCGGGTCCCCGCACCGCGGTACTCTGTTCCCGAATCCAGCGGATCGCACCGTCGGAACGATAAATCCGGTAGTCGATATTCAGGTCGTCGCCCTCCTGCTTGTGACGAGTGTAAGCCTCGAGCACGCGATCGTAATCTTCCGGATGCAGATCCTCGACATCGTCGAGCCGGGAGGCGACCATGCTCCGGTACTCATCGACGCTGACGCCGTGAATACGCGCGAAACCACGGCTCAGGTAAGCGTAGTTTTCGCTGACCAGGTCGAAAATGAAGTGTCCGATATCGGTAATGCTTTCGACCTGTAGCGCCATCGCATCACGGTTCTCCAGCTCCTGCTGGTAAAGCTTGCGCTCGGTGACGTCCTGCAACAATCCGAACGCGGCGATCGCCTTGCCGTCGGCAGCGAACTCGACCGTGCCGGTTTCGTAGATGTAGCGGATTTCCCCGCCCGGGCGCATGATCCGGTACTCGACCTCGTGCGAGCCCGACTGCTGTTGCGACTTGTAGCTTTCGAGGTAGATTTCGCGATCCTCGGGGTGCAGGGTTTCCAGTACCCGGTCCCAGGAACTATGAGATTCGAGCACTTCCTCGACGCTCTGGCCGAAGATTCGCGCATAACCGTCGGAGCAGGACCTGATGCGATTGTTTTCGTAATCCCATTCGCAATGCCCGATATTGGCGATCTGCTCGGTGGCATCCAGCAGGGCCTCTCGATGGCGCAGGCGTTCGAGTTCCGCTTCGAGCTCGTCGGCTTCGCCCTGTTTTTCCGCATTCCGGACTGTATCCACCGCGCGCCCCGGCACGAGGCGGCGAACGACCTCGGACTTGCTCACGGGGCCATCGCCTGGAACAGGCCAAAACTGTTTTTGCCGTCGT
>Ga0055481_10000240_pt1 | contig 16906 bp, 22 predicted proteins | sample Muzzi_PWC_D2_FD_57936 | JGI IMG/M metagenome (GOLD analysis project Ga0055481, IMG submission 57936) | Wetland microbial communities from San Francisco Bay, California, USA, that impact long-term carbon sequestration - Muzzi_PWC_D2 | ecosystem: Environmental > Aquatic > Marine > Wetlands ... | reverse complement strand
CGGTGCATGCCCGTTCTGTAATGAGAGCATCCCCGGCGTGTGGGAAGACAATCCGCCCAATACCACCAACGGTGCCGGGATTCCGCTGCGGATCGCGTTGCCTGAGAGCCCGTGCGGGTAAATTGTTTGAAGAATTCGGCCGTCGATCCCGACCAAGCCGCCCCTCGTCTCTCTTAAGGTCATATCTTCACAAACTAATTGCGATTCTCGCAACAAATGCGTGCGAACGGGCATATGATTATCGGGGGGTCAGACTAACATGGTCGGTGATTGTATGGTGACCGCTGCAGAAAGCCAATCATGCTTTGGGGGAGGAACTAGGGAGCAGACAGGCTCCAGAAAGCGAATCTGGCTCTGGCGCCTTATCATTCTCCTGGGCATTTGGCAATCCGGCATGATCTTGCTGGGCGTTGTCGCACCGTTCTTCCTCGGTGGGATACCGTTGCAGCGGTTTGCCTACGCTGATCATCCGGAAATCCAGAAGTTGATTGACTCTCGCTTTTCCGAGCGGAAGGAGTTGTTGCTCACAATCCAAGAGCATCGAAGCAACTACTCGGAATATCTTGCCCGAATTGATGACGACCTGCAGTGTCTCTTTGGTAGTAGCGGTCCGGACAAACCACCGGCCTTTGCGGTGAAAGACCAGTGGTGGAACGCTTGTGGAAAAACTGTGTACGTAAGCGTAAGCCGGGATTGGGCGGCGGGCGGTATTAATGCAGCGAGTTTTCCCTGGTATACAGAAGAAGCAATGCGTTGGCTGGACGCAGCAGAGAACTACAAGGGATATCAGGGCTCGGATTGGCGAGATCGCATAATAAAGTTGCGGTCGTTACACTGCATCGGACGGCACGACTTCGAAGGTGCAGCACGCATCGCCGCTTTGAGAGCCAATTCGCACGCCGGGCGCCAAGAAAGGTTAGCCGAATCGATCACTGCAGTGGCGAACGATCCCGATTCCTTTCGCGTATTTCTGGACATGATTGCAGAGTTGGACCGCTCATACTTTTTCGACGGAACGTCGATTAGGCGCGATTTGTATTGGAAAGCCTACGATCGGGCCACCACTGACGCTGAGAGAATCGAGGTGATGCTATTGCTGGCCGCGGATTACGGGGATTGGCATGCGGAGCCGGAAGATTCTGTTACCCATTCCTTATACACGGTGTGTGCCGGCCTTGCCAACCGCGACCCAAGCCATACAAGAGCTCTCTCGCGTGCTTTGACCGCGCTGGCGGAGTTTGCCAACAGAAGAGGGGAGCGGTCGACGGCAATTGCGATGTACGGGGCTGTGGCCGATCAGTACCCGCGCACGACATCCTGGGGCGTGGCTGTTTTTAACCGAGGATACCTACTTCAACAATCCGGGCAGTACGCCGCGTGCGTCGATGCACTGAAGCCCATATTTGATTCCGCAGTCAACGACTTCGAGCCGGGCCCTCATCTCATGGAGGCCTACCGAAATTACCGGCATCGATCCGCCCGGCTCATCGCGGATGCATACAAGAAGATGTACAACTACCCGCTGGCGTGGTGGTGGGAATTACGTGCAGTCGAAGACTTCCCGTATAGAACCTGGTGCGGCACTTGCGCATGGGGTGAGTCGCGGGCTTCGTTTTACCGTCTACTCAAAGCGTCGGCCGCCGCAGGTCCTGTCGTTTTCGCTGCACATGTGGTTTCTTCGCCTGCGAAGAATTGGCGCCTGTGGTGTCTGCTTCTTGTTCTTTATTTCGTCTGGCGCCGTCTTCGCAAATGGCGGTCCCGGATACATCAAAGACGATACGCTCACATGGAGTAGGTCCAGCGGCGACATGGCCCTTCCGCCTTGCGGCGGACACAACCACCACTGTTGGAAACGTCTGATCGCGAATCCTCGCCTTGACCCGTTTGGCCTATGGCGGCCCCCATCCCGCGCTCGGTGCACGCACTGGCATGATTTCTGCCTCATTTCACTGAGATGCTGTGGTTCCCTCGCGGGGTCCTTGCGTTCGGCGCCGAAACCGGAACCACCAGGCCGCAGCCGCCTTTGTGGAGGCCGTGGGCGATTCTTGACCCCATCCGCACGAAGAACTACGTTACGCTTGGTGGCGAAAAAACCGATGAAATGACCGGCTTGAACGGGTTTTTGCCTACGAAACGGAGGCCGTTGTGACGGTCGACAAGCCCGCCATCGGTGTTTCACGATCCTGGAGTTAGAAAAATGTCTGTTCGCGTTGGAATTAACGGATTCGGCAGGATTGGACGGTTGGCGTTTCGGGTGATGGCGGCCCGGCAGAGTGAGTTTGAGGTGGTGGCGATCAACGATCTGAGCGATGCGGCCACACTCAAGCAGCTTCTGAAGTACGACTCGGTTCACGGGCGCTTTCAGGGTCAGGTCGAGGCTACAGACAACGCCCTGATGGTCAACGGCCGGGAAATTAAGGTGCTCAGCGAACGGGCGCCGGCCAAGCTGCCCTGGAAGGACCTTGGTGTAGATGTGGCCCTCGAATCGACCGGTGTCTTCACCAAGCGGTCGACGGAAAAGGGCGGTTACGGTGACCACCTGACGGCCGGCGCCAAGAAAGTCGTGCTTAGCGCGCCGGCGAAAGACGAGCCGGACCTCACGATGGTCTTCGGTGTCAATGACGATCAGCTCAGCGCGGCGCACACGTGCATCTCGAACGCGAGCTGCACGACGAATTGTCTGGCGCCGGTGGTCAAGGTACTTCACGATTCGTTTGGCATTGTCGAGGGGCTGATGACCACCGTGCACGCGTACACCAACGACCAGCGCATCGCCGACCTGGTGCACCGCGATCCGCGCCGCGCCCGTGCGGCGGCCATCAACATCATCCCGACGACTACTGGTGCCGCTCGTGCCGTGGGTAAGGTGATGCCCGATCTTGCCGGCAAGCTGAACGGCTTCGCCTTGCGCGTGCCCGTGCCGGACGGCTCTGTGGTGGATCTGGTCGCCAACCTGAAGAAGTCGGTCACGGCGGAGGAAGTCAACGCCGCACTCAAGATGGCCGCCGAAGGGAAGATGAAGGGCGTCCTGGAATATACCGAGGACCCCATCGTCAGCTCCGACATCGTGGGAAACGCCCACAGCTCGATTCTCGACGCGCAGAGCACGATGACCATGCCGGCCGACGGCGGCAAGATGGTCAAAGTCGTGATGTGGTACGACAATGAGTGGGGCTATGCCAGTCGCACGGTGGATCTGATCGCCAAAGTCGCGGCCATGTAGCGGGAACACTGGCGGACAAGCCGCCAGTGGCACCCGGCGACTGCTGTGAATCAGTCGCGCGACTGTCAAGGAGCGGCCTATCCTCGATCCGTAGCTCAAGCCCGGCGGTATACTGACCGCTGAGGCCGCCGTACCGAGTCGCCATGGCTCTTGTGTGCAGCCGTCCAGCAAGGGGATCTGAACCATGAAGAGGAACGTGGAATCAGTCGACGTCAAGGACAAGCGCGTTCTCGTTCGGCTCGATCTGAACGTGCCGCTCGATGACAAAAAGGAGATTACGGACGATCGGCGCATTCGGGCGGCATTGCCGACAATCAACCGGCTTATCGAAAACGGCGGTCGCATTATCCTCATGAGTCATCTCGGGCGACCCACGGGCGCCCCCGACGATGCGGCGAAGTTCTCGCTCGCTCCGGTGGCGGAGCGCCTGAGCGAGATTCTGACCATGCCGGTGCGTCTCGTGAAGGACATTACCGGTGATGAGGCTACGTCTGTCGTCGATTCACTACGGCGCGGCGACGTCTGTCTGCTCGAGAACCTTCGCTTCCACGATGCTGAGACGATCAAAGATAAGGATGCCGCAAAGGATCCAGGTCTTCGTGAGCGAAAAGACGGGTTTGCGCGCAAACTGGCCGGTATTGCGGATATCTATGTCAATGACGCGTTCGGCACCTGTCACCGTGACAACGCCAGCATGTTGACCGTGCCGCAGATGATGGAGGGCAGACCCCGTGTCGCGGGGTTCCTGGTGCAGCGAGAACTCGATTTCCTCGGCGGTGCGGTGTCGAAGCCGTCCAAGCCGTTTGTTTGTGTGCTCGGTGGGGCGAAGGTATCGGACAAGCTGGGCGTGATTCGCTCGTTGATGGAGAAATGCGACAGAATCCTGATCGGCGGCGCCATGGCCTACACCTTCCAGGCGGCGGAAGGCATTTCCGTCGGGAAGAGCCTCGTCGAGCCCGATCTGTACGAGACCGCCAGGTCGCTACGTGCCGACTGTGGCGACCAGCTCATGTTGCCGATCGATTCCGTGATCGCTACCAGTCTGGATGCGACCGGCGATCCCAGGGTCTGCGAGGGTGCGATCGCGGGGGACATGATGGGGCTGGACATAGGCCCGCAGACCATTGAGAACTACAGATCGGCCATCCGCGGCGCCAGGACGGTGGTGTGGAACGGTCCGATGGGTGTTTTCGAGAATCCGCCTTTCGACAAGGGCACGCTCGGCGTGGCCCAGGCGCTCGTGGAGGCGACGAAGGCCGGTGCGACAACCATCGTCGGCGGCGGAGACAGTGCGGCCGCCATGGAGAAGCTGGGGCTGGCGGATCGCGTGACGCACATCTCCACCGGCGGAGGCGCGTCGCTGGAATTCCTGGAGGGCAAGCGCTTCGCGGCGATCGATGTGCTCGATGATGCGTCGTGCGCTGAAACGGTAGGGAAATGACCACAATCGAAACCGATTCTCCTCACATGACGAGTTTCGCCATCGACACGCCGGGCATACGCATCGCGCCATCGCTGCTATCAGCGGATTTTTCGCGGCTCGAGTCCGATGTGTCAGCCGTTGAGCGGGCCGGCGCGGAGGTTTTGCACATTGACGTGATGGACGGGCACTTTGTGCCCAACATCAGCCTCGGCGTGCCGGTCATCGCCTCGCTGCGCAAGCGTTCCAAGCTGCTCTTCGACGCGCACCTGATGATTTCGGAACCGAAGCGATACGCGGAGGCGTTCGTCAGAGCGGGGTGTGATCATATCACTTTTCACATTGAAACCACGGACGAGCCCGGGGCGGTAGTAGACCACATTCGTGGCCTGGGCGCTACGGTGGGCATATGCCTGAACCCCACAACGCCGGTTTCGTCGATCGAGTCCATTATCGAGACAGTCGATCTCGTGCTGGTCATGAGCGTGTGGCCCGGGTTCGGGGGGCAGAAGTTTATTGCCGACGTACTGCCCAAGGTCGCCGAGCTGCGGGCAAGGCTGAAGCGCGAGCAGCGCTTGGAAATCGACGGTGGCATCGATCCGACCACCATCGGTGCCGCGGCGCAGGCCGGAGCTGACCTGTTCGTTGCGGGTACGGCGGTCTTCCGGCAGTCCGATCCGCCCGCGGCGATGCTGGAATTGCTGGCGCTGGCCCGTTCTGCGGCCAACGCATAGCAGCACTACTTTAAGCGTAGAGGGGTCGTTCTTGCCAGTTCGTGTGAGTCTCCTAACGCATTTCCGGAACGCATTCCGATTAGTTTTGCGTGCTTTTATGGGTCGCTACGCCGATTCTGGTGGTCGAGTTCCTTTTTCCCCCTGAATTGACTACATTACCTCGCCATGAGCTCGCTTGTACTAATCCCGTGGCCCGAGACGGCGTGGAGTGCCTCCGGGCGAATCGAAGGTCGGTCGCCCGTACCTCTGACCGAATCCGGGAGTGCACTCGCAAACGCATGGGGGCGTTCGCTCTTGGGTGCGAAGGTCAGCGTGGTTTTCTCCGGGCCCGAGCAGGCGGCCGTGGAGACCGCGCGATCGGTGGCGGGACCGAGCCAGGCCAAGACCAAGGCGATGAACGAGTTTTTCGAGGTCGATGTCGGACTTTGGGACGGTCTCACAGAGAGTGAACTCAAACGCCGGTCTCCCAAAGCGTACAAGAGCTGGCGGGATGCCCCCGACTCGATCTGCCCGCCGGAGGGAGAGGCACTCACCGTGGCCCGGGATCGCCTACGTGAGGGTCTGCGGAAACTGGCCCGCAAGCAGGCGTTGGTGACGATTCCGGTGGCGCTGGGACCGATGGCCTTCGCGGTGGCGCGGTGTATCGTGGAATCGGTGGACTTAGCCAAGGTTCGATCGATGATCAGCACCGAGCCTGTTCAATACGAATTGGCCAAAGATAACCGAGAACTGATGGTGGCAGCCGCTTCGCCGAAGGCACTCGGTGCGGCATTGACCGAAGAGCCACCGGCTGCAACGGAAGACGGAAGCGATCATGGCGGATGACAGGTTGGACGTGCCGGCCGGGCTGTGGAATCGTTGCAATTCCTGCAGCCACATGGTTTACGAAAAAGAAGTTGCGGATGCGCTCTACGTTTGTCCGGAGTGCGGTCATCATCGGCGTATCGACGCACGGACGCGCATCCTGCAACTCGTCGATACGGATTCTTTCGAAGAACATTCCAAGGACCTTCGCTCGACGGATCCATTGAAATTTACGGATCGCATGCCGTACAAGGATCGCCTCGACCGCGAGCGCAAGAAGACCGGCGAAACGGAAGCGGTCATCGTCGGCACGGCGTATATCCGCGGCCGGCGCGTGTCGCTTGCGGTGATGAATCCGCATTTCATTATGGCATCGATGGGGGCGGTGGTGGGCGAGAAGATCACCCGCGCCATAGAGAAGGCGGTCGAGGAGGACGTTCCGCTGGTCATCGTCACGGCGTCCGGCGGGGCACGCATGCAGGAAGGCATGGTGTCACTGGTGCAGATGGCGAAGACGTCCACAGCCCTGGCGGCACTCGATGAGGCCGGGGGGCTTTATATTGTGGTCTCGACGGACCCGACCACAGCGGGTGTGGCCGCCAGTTTTGCGAGTCTCGGCGATGTGATCATTTCCGAGCCCGAGGCCATGATCGGCTTTGCCGGTCCGCGCGTGATTGCCAACACCATTAACGCGGAATTGCCCGAGGGCTTTCAGACGGCGGAGTTCATGCAGGAACACGGCTTCGTCGATCGCATCGTGCCGCGCGACAAGCTTCGTTCGGAAATCGCTCGTATCATCGATTACTGTGGCAAGTGACACGATTGATGACTCGCGCCAGTCACCTGTTTCGTTTATTCACATCGTGACGCGCAACGTAATTTGCTGCCGATTCACGACACTGTGAATTCCTTCAAAGTATTTTGTTGCGTCCTGCCGATGAATGTTGTACAAACCGCACGGCGCGGTTTCATGCTTCTTTCTTGAACCACTTTTTTAAAAGCCATCTATGGACCGGCGAGCAAGGATGTGGAAAACGCTGGGCTGCCTGGTTGTGGCCATGACGGGCACGTCGGCCCTGCTCGGCTGGATGGACCCATCCCCGGAGAATTCGGCACAGGTTGTGACGGACTTCGAGATCGTCTCCTTGGCCCGCGAATCCGTGGAAAGCGGTTTCAGTGCTGATATCGACGTGGGGCAGTGGCATGAGGTGGAAATCGCACCGGTGGTCAGGCGTCCGATCGCAGATTCCTTGCTAGCCGCCAGACGTAGCCCGCTTGATTATCATTTCTATGTGGACCGCTCGGGACGACCGCTGAAGACGGTGCATTGGCGCCGGCAGCAGGCGCTGACCGGTCGGCCCGGCATCATCCGCATTGAGGTGGAGTCGCCGGGGCCCGGCGAACCCAATTCACAGGCACAGCAGTTCTGCGTCGCGCAATTGGTTGACACGCTCGCTGGTTTCTTGCACATCGAGCGGGACTCGCTGGCGGTCCATTGGCCTGACGTTTGGGAACCGCAGTCGGCGTCGCACACTCCGGTCGCAGCCGTCCCATAGACGCGCTCGTTGCCTGCTTGGCGGTCTCGTAACGAAAGAGACGGGCAATTTCGCCAATTCTTACCTGTGCTGTTTCCATATCTGCGGGTCTCGTCACAGCATTGAAGTGGGCTTCGTCGGCCCGCTTGACCACAATGAGTCCCGGGCATGCATCGTCGGTATGGTTTGTCTATCAAGTCCCGGTGATGGCTCTTGCGCCCAATTCGGTGAACCATTGATTCATCATCTGCGGCGTTTCCGGCATTCCTTGGTCCAGCCACCATATCAAAAGATGAAGCAGAGCACCTGCAAAGAACTGCGCCAGAAACCCTGCCTGGTGTGTCGCTTTGTGATCGCCGGTCGTATGACTCCGAAACAGCTGTTGAAAGCTATCCACAAGGTCCGCCCGAGCAATGGCCATGGCTGCGTCCATTCCCTTCGATTGGCGAAGGCCCGCCAGCACATATCGCTGGTCAGCCACGTGCTCGAAGAGGTGGGTGACATCCGGCATGCATCGCCGCATGCCGTCAGGACCGCGGCAGTCCTCGACGTTCAGGCGAAACAGCGACATGCGTCGTAACAACAGATCCTGCTTGTTGAAAAAGTGCGCGTAGAAGGTCGAACGCCCCACATCAGCGCGGTCCAGAATGTTCTGTACTGTGGTGCCGTCGTATCCCTTCTCGACAACTAACGCAAATAGGGCATCGAGCAGCGCTCTTTCCGTGCGCTCCACGCGTCGATCCTTACGCTGTCCACTTGATTGTGAGCACTGCATTTCTGAACTTTTTCCAATAACTGTCCGGAAACGAACAACGCGTCGATTCTGTCGGTTGACCCGAACGGCAGCGGCCAGATAACGTCGTCGTATGGTAACTCGAACGGGCGTTCTGGTGGAGAGAAAAATGAAAACGAACAAGACCGCCGGTGTAGCCCTTATCTTGGGGGCAGTGGGCAGTATCGTCACCATGGCGTTCCATCCCCGTGGCGGTGGATTGGACACAATTCTCCGCCAGGCGAGCCTGAACATCGGGGTGCACACACTGGCTGTGGCCAGCCTCACCGTGATGATCTTCGGATTTCTACGCCTGAGCCGGACGCAGGGGCCGCAGCAACCGCAAGCTGATCTCGGATTCGTGGCGTTCGTCATCGGTGCGGGTGCCGCGATACTGGCCGCGATCCACAACGGCTTCGTGACCCCGATACTCGCGCGTCAGGCGTCGGACACCGACCCGGCTGAAATGGCCGCGTGGAATGTCGTCTTTGACTTCAACCACCATGTGGGTGAGGTCATGACAAAAGTCTTCATTGTTGCCACGTCGACGGCCATCTTCCTTTGGTCGATGGGAATGGTGCGAATCGGCACCGGATGGCGCAGTCTGGGCGCGGCTGGCATCGGCATCGGTGCGGCCGGTCTGATTGCCTTATTTACCGGTCATATCCGTGACAATGTGCATGACGTTGGTCTGTTCATTCTTTGTATCGCCGCCTGGATTGCGGTGCTAGGGGTCCTTCTCTGTCGATCCGGCGGCACCACCGTGCCCAACTGACCCGCCACGGCATCTTCTGGGGGTTGGAAGTCGGTAGCGCCAGTAGACTCGATTGCCCATGTACCCTGCGCGCGCCAAGAGCAGGCTATCTTTTTGCTCTTGTCGCACTCAAGCTAAGGTAAGGCGATGCACGAGCCAGATCGCAGCTGGCGCAGCCGTTGGAATCGACTCCGCGACATGATATGGTGTTGCCGTTCGCTGCGGGCGGCGGTGGGTCGGTGGATCCCCGGCGATACCCGGCGAGCGGACCGGCGGGAGGCTGACGCGTGGATCGAATCATCTCGTTGGATGCGTTGCGCGGCATGAACCGGCAGGGTGTAATCGACCTGCTGTACCGAATGGCCGACGACGAACTCATCCTCGGCCATCGCAACGTGGATTGGAAGGACCAGGCGCCCGAAGCCGGCGACCGGGCCGCCTATGAGTCCATCGCCAAGGACGAGCTCAGCCACGCCCGTTCGCTCTACGAATTCCTGAATGAACTCGGCGAGGCCGATGTCGAGGCGCTGATCGCCAATCGTCAGCCTCGTCAGTTTCGCTGCGCCGCGCTGGTGGCACTTCCGAGCAAGGACTGGCCCTTCAGCGTGATGCGACAGTTTCTCTACGACGCCGCCAAGTGCGTTCGCCTCAAAGCCCTGTCGACCGGGGTCTTGGTGCCGATGGCGCGGCTTGCGGCGGCCATTCTCGAACAAAAGAAGCGCCACCTGGCCCACGGACGTGCGTGGGTGTTGCGGATCAGCGGTGCCGGTGAGGTCGGGCTCGATAGCATGCAGCAAGCGCTGGCGCTGGCGTACCCCTGTGCCCTGGGTCTGTTCGAGCCTACCGAATCGGACGAGGTCTTGGCCCAAGCCGGTATCTGCCCGCGTGAGGAAGAGCTGCAACACGAATGGGAGTCGGCCGTCGTCCCCGTGCTCAGCCAGGCCGGCTTGACCGTAGATTCCGCGTTACGCCCGGTCTATGGTGGGCGGGTGGGGCGGCATTCGGCGGCTCTTGCTGAGGTCGTGGATGGTCTATCACGTAGAGCGACGAAGCGACGAAGCGACGGAGCGACGTAGGGGTCGTCCGAGCGAGGCCGCGCCGTCACTTGTCAATGTGCGCCTACAGACTGCTGGGGCAAAAGCGCGGCAAGAGCAAATCGAATTAGAATGAAATAGCGCACAGTCAACCCTTCGTACGGTGGGTATCCGCTCGGCGCATCCAGCCGACCCGGAGGGTCGCAGGGCTGTAGCCACGGGTGAAGTGAATCCGCCGCTCGCGGCGGACGAGCGCAACCCGTGGTCAACGGACATCCCCACCATCCCGCCCCGGACGGGGCGGCGGACGCCCGCTACACCGCTGCTATTCGCCACTATGCGCGGTTAGGCTCACGCCGCACGATCCTGAAATGGGCTCGAGTCATAGCACGCTCAATCATTCGGCGGCTGCCACTGGCGGCTCGTCCGCCAGTGCAGACCAACGACCGTCGCACGACCATGAGAGCGGCTCGTCAGCATTTCCGCAGACCCGCGTCGACCGCCGCGAGCAACGATTCGACCGTCCGAGATCGCCAAGTCAATCTGCTCGCTGGACATTCGGCGGGGATCAAAGAGCCTCATGCCGTCTGTGACGAAACATCCAGCTTGCCTCTGAAGCCGTCGCGCGGTACTATTCTCGCGGGAAGAAATCAGCACCGACTTTGATGAAGACGACTTCGACGACGATTAGCCATTCCAACCAGAACCGAATGACAAGGCGAACTGCCTACAAGCGTATCGGCTGGGGCTTTTTGATTGCTGCCGTCATCTATACTTTCGGCGTCTTTACTAGCAGCGACGAAATCATCGCCATTGCATTCGCTACCGGCCATGGCATCCACTCGGTTGGAGTTGCCAACCTCGCCCAAGCGAAGGGCTACAAAGGGCATTACTGTTTCGTCTTCACACTGCTCTTTACGTTACTCCTGGGTTTGATCGTTGTTTGGGTTTTACCCGACAAGAGAGCCGACACCGCCGATTATGCGATGCGATCTTGGGTGGAGCGTCCCCCGCTCGATACCTGATTAGGAGTGCCCAATGAATGTTAAGGACTACTTCGTTACCTTGAAGAACTTCTTGTTCAAGGTGCATGATGCGGAACTCAAAGGAGAGCTGCAAGCGGCACTCATCGAGGCTCGACAGGCAGCCCTTCATTTGCAGGACCAGGTCGCCGATATACAAGGCGAGAATGCCAAGCTCAAGGCTGCCCTCGCAGCTAGCGATGAGGCTGCGGCGCTCAAGGATACGCTATATTACGGACGAAATGCTTACTGGCGCAGTGACGAGATCGAGTGCAATGCGTATTGCGCGGTATGTTGGGACTCAAGGCGAACCCGTGTCCACTTAACCGTCGAGACCTTCGACGGTTCGTGCAATCAATGCCACTGCAAATTCCCCGGTGTGTATTTCGGCCCTAAGCCGATCCAGGGAGAAGCGGATTACCCAGTTGTTGCCGAACGGATGGCAGAGCGTGTACGACGCGCCATCATCGGCTATTCCCCGACTCTCCAGTAAGTTGCCAAACGACACCGGGCGGTATCCTCGCAAATCACATGCCATTGTTACGTGCGTCTCATCAACACAAGCGAAAGTCTGTTTCCAGTCGCTGCAAATGACGAGCAAGATCCAAGATTTACTCTATGCCGTGAAATCCGGCGTTTTCGCGTGGCGTTATTGAATCATGCCCTTTGTCCATTGCCGAAAATGATCCTGAATCATTCCGTAGACAGTCCACCAGTCTGGTTTTCCGTCTTCGTCCTGCGGAATTCTGCCGTCCCTGTGCCAGTACGCAGCGAAGTGTTGAGCCGCCTTCATGACGTTGTCTTTATCTGAATTCGATAGCGTGAATCCTTTACCCTTTACATAATGTTCAATGGCGCGCGGATAGAGTGCCTCGTACAATGCAAATCCGTCGCTACCCATCAAGCGCAGGGCCAGCGCACATTAAGTCCCTTGTAGCATAAGGACTTCCATCATGAACGCATCGCTCCACCCGGCCATTCTCCGTTTTCCGATGATGCTCTCCTTGCCGGGATGACGTTTCAGGAGGCTCACTGCGAAGCGTCTCAACCAGGCCAAGTTGTTCGCCATGCGCCGGTTCCGCGTGCGACTCTGGTCCTCGCCGAAGGTCACATCCAAAACCCAGTGCAGTGAGTTCTCTATTCGCCAGTGGTCTCGGACGGCGCCGGCGAAACGACGACCACTGATATAACGACTGCACAGAAAGTACCGCGTGTCCCCGGTGGTCGACCCGTCGGCGTGCTCCGTGACGCGGACCGCCATACCCATGGCCGCGGCCTTCGGCCATTGGTCTCTCAAGGGAAACTGTTTCGGGATCTTCGCAAGCACGTAGCAGCGATGCTCTTTTCGTCCGTGGCTGGTCTCCGACGTCTCATGCTGCCGATGTGGCAGCTTGGCCAGCTGGCGCTGCCGTTCGTCACTGAAGAAGTCCTTGATCGCTTCGTGTAACTTCGGCTGATTGTCCTTGACGGCCAGCACATAGTCGCCCTTGGCCTGCACGATTCTCTGGGCAATCTCCTTCTGGCAACCCATGGCGTCGATGGTTACCATGGCGCCCCGCACGTCGATGCGGTCGATCAACTCGGGAATCGCAGTGATTTCGTTGGACTTTTCATCCGTCGCGACCTGGCCGAGCGACAGTCCGTGGGTGGATGACCACGCGCTGACCATATGCAACGGGCCAAGCCCTTTCTTGCTGTCGTGTGAACGGCGAAGCGTCTTGCCGTCGACGGCGACCTGCCGCCCCGACCACTTCTCGTCACTGACGAGACTGGCAATCCATGACTCGAAGCATTGCTGAAAAGCCTCGGGCTTGATTGTGGATAGAACGCGACGAATGCAGTCGCGAGACGGAATGCCATTGGGTAGTTCCAGCACTTCCTCGAGCCATGCCTGCTTGGCCTTGGCCCACGCGGCAATACTTGTCGGTCCATCACAGCACGCAATGACGCCACAGACTGCGATCGTAATGACGTCCACCAGGCGATGCTTGCGGTTTCGTTCGTGCCGAGGATCGGGCAGATCCTCGAAATGCCTGACGATCGACTGCAGCCCTACCCTGGTGACAGACTTCCTTCTCTTGTACGGCTTCCTTGCCTTCGACATCGGCGATCTCCATTCATTCGCATACGCGCCGCCCCACGCCGCGCGTTGCGAGCGAATGTAACCGATGTCAAACCAGAGCGCCATACACCCCAGATTGCCTATTTATGCGCGCTGGCCCTGCCATCAAGCCCTGCGAACTCCGGACTTCGTCAGCCCATTCATTGGCTAACCGGGTCAAGATTTCCACTTCTTCCATGGCCGCTTTCGGATCGTCAGGCATGCGATCAATGACGCCGAGTTCTTTCATCCTGCGGAATTTTTGTTCTGCGGAGTCGCTCGGCTTCGGTGGCTCCAAGGATGTCGGTCGCGAGTCGAAATCTCGCCATTGTGAATGGTTCGCGGAGAATCTCCAGACGACGAACAGGAGACCGCCTAATACTGGAACAGGCCAATGGTCGATACACGCGAAGCACAATGCCAACGCCCACGGCAGAATGAACCACGCCGCAATTGAAAGCCCGGTCTTCCAGGCAACTTCTCCTGTCATTCTGCCTCGTTCGAGCATGGTAATCGCTATAGACAATCCTATCCCGAACCAGCTTCCATCTTCGTTAATGTACGGATTGCAAATCCCTGCCAACAGTCGGACGGCAGCATACCAAACAAAGTAGAATCCGATGGCTCGGGGGATGCCGTGCGCTACGCCAATCCAAATCCCCGCTCCTGGGCCGATTACGATGACCCCAGTATGAAGCCAATGCTCGAGACTGCTTAGCCGCTTGGCTCCGATTAATTCACGATGTTGCATGTTGCAGACTATTGTGGGTCTGAACAGGGGGCTCCCGACAACTCATCGGAAGCCCCGCTTTGGTCGTAGAGTCGGGCATTGCGATCAGATACAACACATGATCCTACCTATCTTTTCCGCAAAGTATACGTCTAAGATCTCAAATCTTTTGTAGCCCGCAATCAGCCAACAGAAGCCCCGTCAGTTGCCAACCCGTTCGATGCTCCGGCAATTCTTCAATGAGCCGGGACGCCCGTCGATTCGTGGTGCATCCGCCTCGATTGCCGCCGCGGAGGCACTGAGGGCTGTAACCAGGGGCGAAGTGAGTCTGCCGCAAGCCGCAGGCGAACGCAACCTCTGGTCATCAGACATCCCCCCGATCCCGCCGGACGGGGCGGCGGACGCCGCGTACGCGGCTGCCATTTTAAACTCGATCACTAAGGCTGACACCGTGTGAATCCATGAAGCGTTGCGATGCCTCTGGCGGCCCCTCCGCCAGTGCCGGCCGACAACCGTCGCACAATTTCAAGATGGGCTCTCGAGCGTGCAAGTAACTCCGAAGTAACCGCCACGACCCATTACGCGCATGACCCGACCGTCCCAGATCGTCAAGGCCAGTTGATGGCTCAACATTCGGCGGGAAGTAAAGAGCATCACCTCGTGGGACGATACGCCCAGCTTGCCTGTGAAGCTATCCAGGCGTACTATATCCGCGACGAAGAGGTTGACCAAACTGAAAGCCAAAATTGAAGGGATATACGATGCAGTATGAAGACCTAATGAAGACAATCCGTCAGTCGGAGCGGGAGAGTTGGCTCTTTGACGATGACATGGGGATATGGACATTAAGACAAGACCTTGACATCCGAATTCATCGCCGTCAAGCCGACGACGTACCAGGACCATTTGAAGAGCCTTGGGCGGTCAATCATCCCGATCCGAAAGCTACTCCCGTCTTCTATGACATCTATTATCGTTCATCATTTGTCGAGACATTCATGCTGATTAGGGTCGACGGTGGCAAAGCTGCCGTCCCACCACCAGAGAAGCCTAATACCACGGTCATTGCGCATGATGACTATCAATTGGCCGTGCAAGTTGATACGAAGAAAACGCTTGACGAGTACATCAAACGTTCCGGGCTTACAGTTGAACCACGATGAAGGCTGGGCAGCCTGAAATTGAATTGAACCCATACGCGACTCGGCGAATCCACCGATGTACGTACTTTTCGTGATCTATCTTATTTGGTTCGCATTCGTATTCTCCGTGCTGGGCGGTTTCGTCGTGAAATTGGCGTTCCGGGTGGGACCATTAGCGGTTATTTGCGTCGTGCTGTTGGCTTGTCTTCTACAAGGGATATTGGTTGCCGATCAGGTCACGTACGCTCTTGCGAACTACAAAATACGTTGGAACTGGATTTGGTACGCAACAGGAGTGCTCGGTAGCATTCCATTTGCGGTGCCACCGTTTCACGGATTCTGGCTTGGCATGCTGGCACGGATTCTTCGCGATAAAGAATATCGTCCGCCACCGATACGGCTGTACCGAGAGTCCTTGTTGATCATTCCATCTATCGCTGCGTACGTTCTGGCAGTCGTCTTTCCTGGACTCTTATTGCCGCCAATTCAGTCAATCAGTCAATTCGTTTTTTTCCCAATTCGCCCACGGATTGGTCTATGAATTCCCAGCGTTCCTGGAAAGGGCATAATCGACAGCCACCATCTTCCAGTAAGGACTCCCCGATTACCGGCCTATGGCACGCAACCCCGACCCACAACCGTCGAAGCACGATCATCGCTGATTGTGATCCGCCGCACCGATCACCCAGCGAGTTCTATCCCCAGGAGTCCGCACCATGCCGCAACAGCCATTCATCCACCCCTTCGTCGCTCGTTCACGCTCCCTCATCGGTCGCCTTCACCACCGTCGCTCCGTCGCTAACTCCGACACGCTGTTCCCGCTCCTACCTCAGGAATGCCAACAATGTGGCACCACAAAAAAAAACTGACAAAACGAACCCATTTGTCAGCCCCACTTCAATCGACGCCCGCAGCGAGTGCGTGCAACCCACGTGGCGGGCCCCAAACAAGGCGCGCGCCCCAGCGGCCGCCGTCACCGATCCGTTCCTACTTGAATCGAAGCCATTTCATTGGCTTTTTTCTTCCTATGAGGCTCGGCCGCCACGCACCGTGCCTCATCGCGGATGGAATCAGTACACTCACTCGACCCCTTCCAATTGTCGATTCCGCCGAAGGGACTCCGCCCGGCGCTACCGGTGGACGAGAGAACGGCGAACCCGGCTCCGAAAACCGAGCACGCTCGTTCGGCGTGCCACCGTACCGCAGGCATCCTTGCCTGCTCCTGGTGCGACGAACTGCGTGCCGACGCCGATCGGTCTCCGGGGTCCGCAACACGACCGGCGGCGGGCGCAATCACGGCCATCGATTTGCGGACAATCAGACGCAGCAAGATGCGGTTGATTTCCAAGCCTCGGCCGCGCCCGGAAATGGCACTCAATCATTTATTATGACCAACACGCGCCTCGAATCGCACATATACTGGTGTACAATGGTCCGTCACTCCAGGTTCGTTGCCTCGCTCGCTGTGAATTGGTGGGTGGCACGGTCTGGCGAAACCAGGCCGTGGAGTCTGTGATCACCACGCCCTGCCCGTTGGGGCAGTCCGGGCCCCCATCGTTTTGTCTCTAACAGAAAACTAGTCGTGTAACGAAAGGAATGACAGACATGTCCTTGAAACGACCGATGGCAACGTTC
>Ga0055481_10000238_pt1 | contig 16934 bp, 19 predicted proteins | sample Muzzi_PWC_D2_FD_57936 | JGI IMG/M metagenome (GOLD analysis project Ga0055481, IMG submission 57936) | Wetland microbial communities from San Francisco Bay, California, USA, that impact long-term carbon sequestration - Muzzi_PWC_D2 | ecosystem: Environmental > Aquatic > Marine > Wetlands ... | reverse complement strand
CTGTTGGCCTGCTCAAGGAGGTAAACCGGAACCTTGATTGTCCTCGTCTGTCCCTGTAGCGCCCTCAAGATCGCCTGATGTATCCACCATGACGCATATGTAGAAAACTTAAATCCCTTTCTGTGATCAAATCTCTCGACCGCCCTCATAAGCCCCATGTTTCCTTCCTGTATAAGGTCCGATAAGGGGAGTCCGCGGCCCATGTATTTACGTGAAATCGTAATGACCAGTCTCAGATTTGCCTTTACGAATCTCTGCTTCAGCCGTTTCGCGTTGTCCGAATAAACTCTTACAAAGGCGTTTAAGCTCTTGATGCGCCTTTCGAGGTTGTGTCCGGAGCCGTTACGGCCGTTCGTGCGGGCTTTAGATTTCCTGGGTTTTAACTTGACGTCGTTTAATTTGTCGATGATATCGGCCAGTTCCCTGGTGCGCGATTCACATTTCTTTATTTTTGCTGAAATTTCTACTTCTTCCTGGGCCGTGAACAGCGGCTCTATGGACATATCCTTGAAATAGACGTACAGGAGCCTCAGCTGCTCGTCTGGGGTTTCGTCGGATTTTGATTTCGACTTAACGCTCCGCGAACTGTATGTACTGCCGGAATTTCTGTCCGAGCTGTAGCTTTCCTTGAATTTCAAGGCAGTTACGTCGCCGTCTTCGCGCTCGTATTCTCCAAATTCGCTTGCGGATACGGCATTGTCGAACTCATCGTATTTTGTTTCCATATTTTCTTCCTTTTAGGTGAAGGATAATCGTCCACTACTACATACAGCGAATACAACTCCCGTAAGCTTTACTCATTTACACTCCGGAAACATCAGGGGAGGGATAGCAGACAACCTCCTGAATTAACACTAAATTTTATAAACCAAATCAATATAATTAGTACGACAAAACATTACAACTATCTTAAACCTAGACTTATTTTTTAATGTTCCAAGGGTCTTAAACAGACCCACCTTCCGGTTACCGCCAATTCTATCAAATTCTGAACACTAATTCAACTTATTTTGCAGAGCCGTAATTAGCCGCGACTTGCTCCCAATTAACAACGTTCCACCATGCAGCGATGTAATCCGGCCTTCTATTCTGGTAATTCAGGTAATAAGCGTGCTCCCACACGTCAAGCCCCAATATCGGCGTTAAACCTTCCGACAGCGGGCTGTCCTGATTGGGAGTCGACGTAACCACCAGCTTGCCTCCACCGTCGACCGACAGCCAGGCCCAACCGCTCCCGAATCTGCCCGCCGCAGCTGCGGAAAACTGTTCTTTGAAGCTATCAAACCCGCCAAAAACCGAGTTAACCGCATCGGCAAGCTCTCCCGATGGCTCTCCACCGCCGCTTGGGCCCATTACGGGCCAGAACAGGCTGTGATTGGCATGACCGCCGCCGTTATTCCTGACAGCCGTCCTGATGTCCTCGGGGACGGAGCTTAAATCCTTGAGCAGCTCTTCTACGCTCTTATCTCCTAATTCCGAATGTTGTTCAATCGCCGCGTTCAATTTATTCACGTATCCCTGGTGATGCTTCGTATAGTGAATTTCCATTGTACGGGCGTCTATATGCGGTTCTAATGCAGTATATTCATATGGAAGTTTAGGTAGTTCAAATGGCATAATATTTCCTCCCGAATGATGTATAATTCAATTTGGAGAACTGAAAAATTAGGTTTTCACTTTAGATTATTAGAACAAAAATCTCAATTCCCAAGATGGCTTATTAACTGTTTTAGTGTATCTTACGAATGAGCCGATGTCAACGTTTCTCCCTCATTTCACATAAAATTTTGACCATATCACGCATAAAATAAGCATGCCCCGAGATACCCGAGAATATGTTTTTTGACACATTAATTATTACCTGGTAATTTTTTGCATATATCAACTTGTATATTCTGGAGTTACGAAGTCCACAATAGCAGGTAAGATAATATGCAGGTAACAAAGTCACTAGATTACGCGGTAAGGTCGTTAACTTTTATGGGAAATGAGCCGATGGGTATGCACAGTATGAGGGAGATATCGGAGCATCAGCACATACCGGTTAATTACCTTGCCAAAATTATGCGCAAACTGGTCAAGAAAGGGCTTGTAAGGTCAATGGTAGGGCCCGAGGGCGGTTATTCGCTCAGGAAGACCCCCGGAGAAATCAGCCTGAGGGACATCTACGAAGCGATAGAGGGCGAGATAAGAATGGTAGACTGCATGGACAAAGACACTATATGTTTTCTGCACGACACGTGCCCTCAGCTGCCGGTTTGGGACAGGATTCAGATTTCAATGATTAAAATACTGGAAGAAACCACGCTCCAGGACATGCTGATCGAGAAAGAGTCACAGGGTCTTTCAGAGGTCAACTAAGGAGGCTTTAATGAGTGTTGATTTTGAGAAACTAGCGGAACAGGAATACAAGTACGGTTTCATCACGAATGTAGAGCAGGAAATAGCGCCAAAAGGTCTGAACGAGGATACGATAAGGCTGATCTCGGCAAAGAAGAACGAACCTGAGTGGCTACTGGAATGGAGGCTGGGGGCTTACCGCAACTGGCTTACCATGAAGGAGCCGAGGTGGCCTCACCTGACCTACCCTAAGATCGATTATCAGAATATCAGCTATTACGCGGCGCCTAAAAAGAAGGATAGCCCCAAGAGCCTGGACGAAATAGACCCTGAGATTAAGGAAACATACGATAAGCTGGGTATACCGCTCGACGAGCAGAAGATGCTGGCAGGGGTAGCGGTCGACGCCGTCTTTGACAGCGTATCCGTAATAACCACCTTTAAGGAGAAGCTCGCGGAGGCCGGTGTCATATTCTGCTCCATATCGGAGGCAGTGCAGGATCATCCCGAGCTTGTGAAAAAGTATCTAGGTTACGTTGTCCCCCACAACGATAATTTCTTCGCCGCTTTAAACTCTGCCGTCTTTACGGACGGATCGTTCGTATACGTTCCGAAAGGGGTACGCTGCCCGATGGAGCTGTCCACTTACTTCAGAATCAACGCAGAGAGCACGGGGCAGTTTGAAAGGACACTTATCATAGCGGAGGAAGGCAGCTACGTGAGCTACCTCGAAGGCTGTACGGCGCCAAAGAGGGACGAGAATCAGCTTCACGCGGCCGTCGTTGAGCTCATTGCCCACAAGGACGCCACAATAAAATATTCCACAATACAGAACTGGTATCCCGGCAACGCCGAGGGAGAAGGAGGAATTTACAACTTCGTCACCAAGCGCGGCAGGTGCGTCGGCAGGAATTCACACATCTCGTGGACCCAGGTCGAGACAGGCTCCGCCATTACGTGGAAGTATCCGAGCTGCATACTGGAGGGGGACAATTCGGTAGGCGAGTTTTACTCCGTGGCGCTCACGAACAGGCGGCAGCAGGCGGACACCGGAACGAAGATGATTCACATAGGAAAGAACACGAAAAGCACTATAGTGTCCAAGGGAATATCCGCAGGACACGGTCAAAACACATACAGGGGACTCGTACAAATCGGCAAAAACGCCACGGGCTCGAGGAATTACACCCAGTGCGATTCGATGCTGATCGGGGATAAATGCGGAGCGCATACATTCCCCTATATCGAGGTAAAGAATTCAACGGCTCAGATGGAGCATGAAGCGTCCACATCCAAGATAGGGGAGGATCAGATCTTCTACTGTCAGCAGAGAGGGCTTTCCGCAGAAGATGCGGTCTCTCTCATCGTAAACGGATTTTGCAAGGAGGTTTTCCGCGAGCTGCCGTTTGAGTTTGCGGTTGAGGCCGAAAAGCTCCTGAGTGTGAGCCTTGAGGGTAGCGTCGGATAACTAAACCCCCTAAATCAATATCAATTACCAAGACTAGCTAAGGAGACAGGACATGCTGGAAATCAGGAATCTGCATGTGAGTGTGGCAGATCAGGAAATATTAAAGGGACTCGACCTGAAAGTGAATGCGGGCGAGGTGCACTCGATCATGGGCCCCAACGGCTCGGGAAAAAGCACACTTGCCCAGGTGTTAGCAGGGCGCGAATCATTCGAGGTAACCGAAGGGGAGATTATTTTCGAGGGGAAGGACCTTCTCGAGCTCTCTCCGGAAGACAGGGCCCGCGAGGGAATATTCATGGCGTTCCAATACCCGGTGGAAATCCCGGGCGTCGCCAATACATACCTGCTGAGAGAAGCGCTTAACTCCATAAGGAAGTACCGCGGAGAAGAGCCGCTGAAGCACGTGGAGTTCGCAAAGTTCGCCAAGGAAAAGATGGCGCTCATGGGTATGGCGGATACTCTGCTCAAGCGATCCGTGAACGAAGGTTTTTCCGGCGGAGAAAAGAAGAAGAACGAAATCTTTCAGATGCAGATACTCGAGCCCAGGCTCGCCATACTGGACGAGACCGACTCGGGCCTCGACATCGACGCGCTCAAGGTCGTGGCCGAGGGTGTAAACTCTCTCAGAAGCCCGGAGAGGGCATTCGTTCTGATCACTCACTACCAGAGGCTCTTAAACTATATAGTCCCCGATTACGTTCACGTGCTCGTGAACGGCAGAATAGAGAAGTCGGGCGGGAAAGAGCTTGCGCTCGAGCTTGAAGAAAAAGGCTACGGCTGGGTTGAAGAGGAAGCCAAAAAGGCCGTAAACGACTAAAGGAGATTTACCGGCATGAGCATTACCCTGAGCACTACTGAAAACGGTTACGAAAAAGGTTTTACGGAATTTAAAAAGACCGCCCCCGGAAAAGGAATCGGATGGCTCGAATCGATCCGGGAAAGCGGAATGTCTAAATTTTCAGAGCTCGGATTTCCCGGTCCCGACAACGAGGACTGGCGGTTTACGAACGTCACTCCCATAGCGAGAACGTCATTCGGCATGGACCGAAACGGCATGCCGCAGGTCACGCCGGACACGGTGAATCAATTCACATTCCCGGGGCTGAAATGCAGCCTGCTTGTGTTTGTAAACGGCTGCTATCAGCCGGAGCTTTCCGTCACGACGGAGCTGCCTGAAGGGGTAAAAGTGCTAAACCTCGCGCAAGCCGTCGAGAGCGACCAGGACTTAATCAAAGAAAGGCTCTCATCGTACGCCAATTTCGACAAGGAGGCGTTTACCGCTCTAAACACGGCATTTATGGAAGACGGAGGATTCATCTACGTGCCGGATAACACCGTACTGCCGGACCCGGTACACCTTTTATACATAACGACCGAGAGCGATCATCCGACGATCACGAACCCGCGGAATCTTTTCGTGGTGGGTAAAAACTCCGAGGCCGACGTTGTAGAGCAATATGTGACTCTCAGTGAAGGCGTCTACTTCTCAAACGTGGTGACGGAGCTTGTAATCGGAGAGAACAGCACCGCGGGCCATTACCTGATCGAGCGGGAGAGTAAAAAGTCATTCAACGTCTCGACCCTGCGCGTGCAGCAGGATAAACATTCGAACCTGAGGTCTCATTCCGTACTCCTCGGAGGGGCGCTCGTCAGGAACAACGTCCATCCGGTGCTTGCCGGCGAGGGGTGCGACTCGCTTATAAACGGCCTTTACATGCCATCGGGCAGACAGCATATGGATAACTACATGGTAGTCGAGCACGCAAGCCCGCACTGCGACAGCAGACAGTTCTACAACGGCATCCTGGACGGCAGGTCGAGAGGCGTATTTCACGGCCGCATCATAGTGCACGAGGACGCGCAGAAGACGGACGCCAAGCAGACCAACAGGAACCTGCTCCTTTCCGACAACGCCCAGATCGACACCAAGCCGCAGCTCGAAATCTACGCCGACGACGTCAAGTGCACGCACGGTGCCACGATCGGACAGATGGACGAAGACGCGATCTTCTACATGCAGTCACGAGGAATCGCCGAAGACGCTGCGAAGGAGATACTGCTTAGCGCGTTTACAGGCGGCACGCTCGAGAGCATGAGAATCGAGCAGATTAGAGAGTACTGCGAGAAGCTCGTTGCCGATTGGTTTGCCAAGAGAAAGCAGGCGCAGTAAGTTATATCACCCTTAAGTCACCCCAATCCTAAGGAATCTCAATATGGCCGAATTCGAGAAAATAGGTAAGGCATCGGATATACCGCCGGGCGAAGTAAGGTCTTACGTACTGGGCGCGGACATGATAGCCGTCTGTAACGTAGAGGGCGAATACTTCGCGTTCAGGGACGAGTGCACTCATCAGGCGTATCCGCTTTCGGACGGCGAGCTCGAAGGAAAGACGCTCACCTGCATCTACCACGGCGCGGAGTTCGACGTGGAGACGGGCAAAGCGCTCTGCCTTCCCGCGACCGACGACGTCGAGACGTATAAGGTGAAGGTGGATGGGGACGATCTGTACGTGCTGATTGAGGATTAGCAATTGCCTGCACGAAAGCCAGTGATTTATCCTTACTTCCGCTAATCCCCCCTACATCACTACAAACTAACCAAAAAAAAATATTTCCAATCAGCTTTTTAAAATAATCCCGATGGCCATAACGCTAAAACGAATCTATGACAAACCCGAAGATGAAGACGGGCTTCGTGTACTTGTCGAGAGGCTATGGCCGAGGGGGCTGTCAAAGAAAGACGCAAAGGTGGATTTGTGGGTCAAAGACGCGGCCCCGTCCACTGAGCTCCGCAAATGGTTCGGCCATGACGCCTCGAAATGGAAGGAGTTCAGGAAGCGCTATTACGAAGAGCTGGAAAATAAGCCGGACGTTGTGGGAAAATTACGGGAGATACTGAAGCGCGACGAACAAATAATATTCGTCTTCGCTTCGAGGGAAAGGAAATACAATAACTCAGCCGCGTTAAAAGAGTATCTTGAGTCCCGCACGGACAATCAAGCCGCCTGATTCACGGCGACGTTGATTCTCGTCTTGACGGTCCTGCCGAATCCCGGGAATTCTTTCAGATTTACACCGCTGCCATCGACGACAACGTAGTGACAGCTGTTGTCGCTCCAGCACCCGGTATTGAAGGACTCTACGCCGTTTTTCCCGATTCTGCCGGCCCTGTGCGTGTGTCCGCAGAATACGAATTTCGCGTCACGCTCGGAGGCGTAGTCAAGCGCCCCTTCATTAACGAGGCTCGAGGAGCGTTTCCACGACTCGTTCTCGAAGCAAAGCCTGTGGAACAGGTCGTCATCAAGCATGATGTCTATCCTTCGTAAAAGTCTGTACAGTCCCCCGGCGCAGGAAGCGAGGATGGACCTGTTTGTTGAAAACCGGTCGAATTGATGGCCGTGAATAGCGAGCAGCTTTTTACCGTTCACGCTCCACTCATATTCCTTCACCGCGCTTATGTTAAGGAGTGAAGGTATCGTATCGTAGAGGCCCTCGTCGTGGTTTCCCTCGACCCAAATTATCTCCCTGCGGCGGGACATTCCCTTCACGATGTCGAGGAATTCCCATTCTTCGTCCCTCAGGCCTTTAATACTCGGTTTATCGAAGAGATCGCCCAGGATAATCAGCCTGCTGAAGCTCACCGATCTGATAAACGCCGATAATTCTCTCACCTTGTTGAAGCTGGAGCCGAGATGAACATCGGATACTATCAGTGTAGTCATAAACATCCTCCTTTTTTATAGTCGCCGCACGGTAAAATCACGTTTACGGCATGTAGCGGCGACGTATATTTCATCCGCTGCATACTATATTTATATCGTGCGAACTTTAAGGGAGTTTTAGAATACGTTTAAGGAATTGTTAAAAAAGGGCAAAAAATGACTAAATATCCAATTTTCTGCGGATTCTACACAGAAAGTCTCATGTTATCTGTAAAGTTATGCCGGCTCTGAGCGGTCTAACGACGCGATAATGCGCACGTCCGGTATATATACGGCCATGTACTGGCGGTGTTTCTGGAGAACCGACGATTTTCCGGAACAGCGGAGACTATGATACTTCTCTATCGGTCACCGCGCCCTCGGAAGCGGAAGATACGAGTCTTGCGTACTTCGCGAGTACGCCTCTCTTAGCCTTCGGCTTTGGCGCTTTCCACTTGGCGAGCCTCTTTTTAATCTCGCTTGTGGGAACGTCGAGGTGAATCGTTCTCTTAAGAGCGTCTATGGTGATAGTATCGCCGTTTTTCACGACCGCTATCACGCCGCCTTCAACGGCCTCGGGCGTGATGTGCCCGACGACGAATCCGTGCGTGCCCCCGGAGAACCTGCCGTCCGTTATAAGCGCGACGTCGTCACCGAGTCCTTTGCCCATTATAGCGGAGGTCGGGGAGAGCATCTCCCTCATCCCGGGCCCGCCTTTGGGTCCCTCGTAGCGGATGACAATAACATAACCCTTTTTGACTTTCCCGCCGAGTATCGCTTTGAGACACTCTTCCTCGGAATTGAACACTATGGCCTTACCCGTAAAGGAATGGCCTTCTTTCCCGCTTATCTTAGCTACAGCTCCTTCCGAGGCGAGATTGCCTCTCAGTATCACGATATGGCTGTTTTTCTTGATGGGATTGTCCATAGGATGAACAATCTCCTGTCCCTTCTTATAAGAACCTGCGTCCTTCAGATTTTCCTTGACCGTCTTACCCGTTACCGTGAGGCAGTCTCCATGAAGAAGTCCTTCGTCAAGAAGTGTCTTCATAAGAGGCGTGAGACCGCCGATCCTGCAGAAATCGGCCATCATGTAATTACCGCTCGGCTTGAGGTCGGCAAGTACGGGCGCTTTCTTTCCGATACGGGTGAAATCATCTATGGAAAGCTTTACGCTCATGGCGTTCGCCATGGCAATGAGATGGAGGACGGAATTAGTCGAGCCTCCCAGCGCTATTACAACGGTTATCGCGTTCTCGAACGCCTTCTTGGTCATGATGTCGCTCGGGCGTATGTTGTTTTTGATAAGGTTCACGACGGCCGCACCGGCGTTTACGCAGTCCCTGCTTTTGGCATCCGAGACGGCAGCCTCCGCGGAGCTGTTGGGAAGGCTCATACCGAGCGCCTCTATAGCGGAAGCCATCGTATTCGCGGTGTACATCCCTCCGCAAGAGCCCGGGCCGGGTATCGCGCAGGATTCTATTTTCTTGAGCTTACGGTCTGAAATATCGCCGTTGGCGTGCGCTCCGACCGCTTCGAACACCGAAACCACGTCGACGGGCTTGCCCTCGCAAATCCCTGGCATAATGGTGCCGCCGTATACGAAGACGGAAGGACGGTTGAGACGCGACATCGCAATCACGCATCCCGGCATGTTCTTATCGCAGCCCCCTATAGCGACCAGCCCGTCAAAGCCCTCCGCGGCGGCGACGGTCTCTATTGAATCCGCGATCACCTCCCTTGAGACGAGGGAGTACCTCATGCCGGGCGTGCCCATCGATATACCGTCCGAGACGGTAATGGTATTGAAAATTATGGACTTTCCGCCTGCCTTATCGACTCCTCCGCCCGCCTTGACGGCAAGCTTGTCTATGTGCATGTTGCACGGGGTTACCATGCTCCACGTGGACGCGATGCCTACTACGGGTTTCTTGAAATCCTTATCACTGAACCCTACCGCCCTCAGCATGGACCTGTTGGGCGCTCTGTCGGCGCCTTCCACGACGAGCGACGAGTATTTGCGAAGCTTTTCGGATTTTCCTTTTGTATCCTGTTTCTTTTTCAAACTCGATCTCCCGGTTTAAGGTATAAAGATGATTGAATTAGTATCTATGCAATAGTTTTTTTGTCAATTTTTATCACTCCGTGCCGAATAATTACTTGAAAACAGCCTCATCCACACGCTATCATCTATTATAGACATATCGAAAGACGCGTCAGAAAGGTCCGATTACGACGCGATTCACATCAGGAGGTAAAAGAATATGGATGCATTCTTCGTCACGATCGTAGCCGGATTAATCGCTACAGTGTGCATGAGCCTGTTATTATGGATCATCACGCGCTCGCAAATAGCCAATGCGGAGATGATAAGGGCAATAGGCAGCATTTTCAGCAGCTCGTACGAGAATTCATTCCTGCCCGGTCTCATTATTCATTTCATAGTCGGGACTATAATCGCGTTTTTCTATGTCGCGCTGATAAACCTCTTCGCCCCTGCTTCTCTTGCCGGATCGATAGCCATAGGCGGGATGATAGGTGTATTCCACGGAGTCGCTTTCGGTTTTACACTCGTAATCGCAGTGGCCGAGCACCACCCGCTGGAACGGTTCAGGACGGCCGGCGTAGAAGTGGCGATCGCTCATTTCGTGGGCCACGTGCTTTACGGCATGATAGTGGGACTTATCGTGGGGCTTACGGGGATTAAGCTATTTAACTCGGCAAACATTTTCTAGTCGCTCAATTGCCTGAAAAGAATATAATGAGCTCAGAGCGAAGGGAGTATACCATCCACGGCTTCGAATAACATGAGTATTTCTTCTTCCGTATTGTAGAAGTGAGGAGCCACTCTCAGTGCCCCTCCCCTGTAATTGACCATGATATCGGCATCCCGGAGCCTTTCCCTGAGCAAAGCGGGATCGAAATTCCCGGAGAAAGAGATTATCCCCGCCCGTTCCTTCCTGTCGCGGGGTGTTTTTACATCGAAGCCTCTATTCTCAGCCTCACGGATTATCGAATCACCCAAGCCGTGGACGATGTCGCGTATCCGCTCGATTCCCGCCTCGGCCAGAAGGTCCAGAGAGGCGCCCAGGGCGTAAATGCCTATAACGTTGAATGAACCCTCCTCGAACCTGAGCGCGTTATCTTTGAGGACGAGATCGATTTTCTCGAACTCCGCATCATTCTCCACGCTCTTCGAGCCGATGAGACTCGGCCTGAGGGATTTTGCCAGATCCTTTCTGCAGTAGAAAATTCCCGTCCCCTCGGGTGCCAGCAGCCATTTATGCCCGTCGGCGGCGAGAAAATCAATGTTATATTCCTTCACGTCCATAGGGACGACGCCCAGACTCTGAATCGCATCCACGAAAAGAAAAACCCCCCTTGCGGCGCAGAGCCCGCCGAGTCCCTTAAGATCGATCATAAAGCCGTTTAAGGACTGTACCGAGCTCATGGAAACGATCCTCGTCCTGGAATCGATAACTTTTTCGATGTCTTCCAGAAAAATCCTCCCGTCTCTTAGCGGGACGAACTTCACTTCAACGCCCATTCTCGCGAGATCGAGCCACGGATAAATGTTCGACGGAAAGTCCTTTTCGAAAACAATCACGTTATCCCCTTCCCGCCAGTCGAGCCCTGACGACACTATTGAGATGCCGTGAGAAGTATTTTTTATGAATGCCACTTCTTCCGAATCTGCACCTATCAATTCGGCGGAAAGAGCCCTTACCTCGTCAACCCGCTTCATCCAGTGCTCGTAATTCATAAACGCTCTTTCGGAAGCTTCGGCGAGAAAGGAGTCAACCGCTGATCTCACTCTAAGGGAAACGGGAGCCACTCCCGCATGGTCAAGGTAGACGGCATTTCCGGAAACCGGGAACTCAGACCTGTACTTTTCCGTTAATTTTTTATTCTTTACCTGGTTCTTATCCATGCTTATCGGCGCATCAACTTATACATAAACCGCCAATTAAGCTTACGCGACAAAGCTTTATTATCAATCTTTACAGGCAAAATATTATTTGACAAAAGAAAAAAAAAGTGCCATAGTAGGTTTTGAAGTAGACTTTAGGAGGAATCTGTATTTATGCAGGGTAAAGTTAAGTGGTTTAATAGTTCAAAAGGCTACGGATTTATTCAGTCTGATGAAGTGGGCAAGGATGTATTCGTTCACTACAGCGTTATCGAAGGTGATGGATATAAGAGCCTGACAGAAGGCGAAACCGTAGAGTTTGAAATTACCGAGGGACCTAAGGGCCCCCAGGCAACTAAGGTTGTTAAGGTAAGTTCTGAGCCGATTGCTTAGTTTCATTATTATTTAGATAGCAACTAACTGGGTTTCTTGCTTTAAAAGTTTCCACTTATATTGCTTAACAGGATTGGTGCATTCATTCCAATGTGAGGAATGGAGACTGATAACCGAGCCTACTTGACATAGAAGGTTTCCGCCCGCAATACTTTATTAAATGCCAACAAGAAGGGAATTTCTGAGAACGTTTCTTGCGGGAAGCGTGGGAGTTCTTTCGCTTCCGCTTCTCGGATTCTTCGACGGATCCAAGTTTCAATTCACTCAAATAGCCTACGACGGGCAGTGGGACCCGAGGCCGAGGGCATACAAGAGGCTAATGAGCGCGCTTGAGCTCAGAACCAGCGTCGATACATCTTATGAAAGAAAGGTCGTAAGACTCGACGACGCCGATCTTTTCAACTATCCCTTCCTCTATCTGGCCGGAGCCGACAGCTTCGAGCCTTTTACCGACGAGCAAAGAAGAAGGTTAAGGAAATTCCTCAAGCTTGGAGGCACTCTGATTATTGACGACGTTTCGGGCTCGGAAAGCTCTCCGTTCGATTCGCAGATCAGGCAAGAGCTGTCGAAGATAATCCCCGAAATCCCGTTGACAAAGCTCCCTCAGGACCACGTCGTTTTCAAGTCGTTTTATCTTCTTTATTCCCCGAGCGGCAGAAAGATTGTGAGCCCGTATCTCGAAGGAATAACGTTTGCCGACGAGGACAGGACCGCGGTGTTCTATTCACGGAACGACCTCGGCGGGGCATGGTCTGAAGACGAGTTCGGGAAGTGGGCGTATGAGTGCATCCCCGGTGGTGAGTCTCAGAGAGAGCTTGCGTTCAGGATGGGCGTGAATATGATACTGTACGCTCTTACCGGCAATTACAAAAAAGACCAGATACATATACCGTTCATCAAGAGAAGACAGCTCTTATAGTAGGCACAATCCCGCTGTCTTCACCTTCCGTTCTGAGTAGCACCATAACAATAGAGATATTCCAACATGTTTAGGAAAATCCGAGAGCCCAAGAAGTATTCCCGCTTTATAAATCCGTCGTATCGTAGATGCTTACCAGCCGGTCGTTCATGAAGTAGAGGTAGTAGCACGGACCGCCGAAGAAGCAGTTGGAATCGTCGCAGTCCGGGAACTTGACGCACTCGTACATCCAGTACTCACCCTCTCCCCACTGTCCCGAAGCTCTTTTTATTACATCAGGCTCGCCCCAATACTCAAGCGCCGTCTCCTTCGTATCACCCAACTTAAGAATGGTCATATTCTTTCGCGCGGACTTCATCGAGCAGCCCGAGGAAACCAGAAGAAATATGAGAATCGGCAAACAGGTTTTTACGGCCATTCGCAAATAATATATGAAACGCCCCTGTTCTCTCTCTTCAGCCATTTTTCTTTCCGTGGCTAATTAGCCCTCACCTCACGTCATGCCAGCCGGTCAGCTTGCCGTTCTCGAAAAAAAGGTAATAGCAGGGCACATCGTAGTACCAGTCACAATCCTGCGCGCACGGCGTAAGGTACTCGCAGTTGTAGATCCAGACCGCCCGCCTCTTACCTTCTTCATACATGCGGCTTTTATTGTCGGGGATGCCCCAGCGCTCAATTACCTGATTTTCATTGTCTCCTGTATGGACAGCCGGGAAGCTCTTATCTTCAGCATATCCGTTATATGAAACGCATATTAAAGTAATAAGGACGGCCGCCGATATGAAAAATATTTTCATTGCTTTAGACCACGCCGATAAGAAATATTGCTCTATCTACAAAGTGTGGAAATTACATAGGTGCGAGCTTGATGATCGCGAATAACGCCCCCTGCGAGTCGCTCAATACCGCGAAACGCCCGACGTTGGGAATATCCGTGGGGGGATTAATGACATTACCCCCGAGCCCGGTCGTTTCATCAGCGGATAAGTCACAGTCATTGACCGCGAAATAGACTAGCCAGTTAGGGGGAACGTCGCCCGACTCCTCGCCTAGCTTTATCATACCGGCCGCGGGCTTTTCACCGTTCATGAAAATCGTGTAAGTCATGTCTCCCATATCCATATCCTGAGTGCTCCAGCCGAAGAGCCCGGTATAAAAGTTCGACGCTTGCTCCGTGTCTTTCGTGAGAAGCTCGTTCCAGCAAAGCGTCCCGTGCTCGTTTACCAGCCTCGCGCCTATGTGCTTCATCGGCTGCCACAGTGAAAATACTGCCCCTCCCGGGTCTACAATCGAAGACATTCTACCGGCGTCGAACACGTCCATAGGCTCGACAATGATCTGACCCCCGAGCGAAGACGCTTTGTTAACGGACTCTTCAATGTCCGCGACGGAAACATAATTGCCCCAGTGCGTAGGTACGCCCCGGCCCTCCTGCTCGGGCCACATCTGATAGAGCGCGCCCACCTCCTTCCCGTCAATCGACGCCATTGAATAGACCTGATCATTGCCGATCGGCACGTCGTTTATGGTCCATCCGAAGAGCTTCGCGTAAAACTCCTTCGCCGCGTCAGCGTCTGAAGCCACAAGCTCGGGCCAGCAGAATGTTGCAGGCGGATATTCGGTCATTTCACTCATTTTACTCCTCCGCACCGGGCCTCAGCCCGAATCTTTGCATATACAATAACATTGATAATAACACAGGAAAGTTAAAATTTTGTGAAATAAACGTCGGGTTTAAAAAGACTGGGGGTGATCGTCCGATCACCCCCAGTAGCCAAGAAGGACCCAAGGTGTTAGGGAGGGTTATGGCCCGGATAAAATGTGGCAGTATCAGTACAACACCGGAGGATTAAGGTTATATTCAGAAAAGGTTAATGTTGTGTTAATGTTTGGAATCACAGGTTGTTTCAGGAGCCGGGAATTACAGGTAATAGCCCGGGTTACGAGATTTTACGACCAGCCGGATACGCGTTTTCGCGCCGGTAATATTAACGAAAAGAAAGGAGAAACCACATGGTCGAAAGATGGTATTTATTAACTATTTTGGCAATCGTATGTTTTTCGGTGGGCAGTTTTCTTGGAAAGCTGGCTGCAATGAGGGATATTCCCTTCCGGGTCTACTTCTTCGAAGGCATCGGCACGCTTACGGTTTTTACGACGTTCGTCCTCTACAACAGAAGCACTATATTCAACAATTTCTCGTTCAACCTTCCGGGGCTCCTCATGGGACTCACCTGGGGAATCGGAACAGTGCTCTTTATCCTCGCGCTAAAGTACGCCAAGCTGGCAGTGATGGTACCGCTCACGGCCGTATATCCGGCGCTGACCGTCTTGCTCGCTCTGGCATTCCTGGGAGAGCGCCTGGGGCCGAGGGAAGTAGCGGGCGTGATCCTGGCTGTCGCTTCCGCGGCGCTGCTTGCTAAATCATGACGGGTGATTTTACGGACAATACTCAGGATCATGAAACGGACAGCTTCATTTAGCGACTTTATATTTGCTTTTGCCGCTCTTGGTTCTCTCAAGCTCGTCCTCAAGGCTTACGATCCTTTCTTCAAGCTCGGATATTCGATTAACAAGGTTTTCGACCGGGTCCGGGAGCTTGTTGTGCTCAAGCCCGGCGTAGATAGGGAAATCCTCCCTCGGTATTATTTTGGCCGGTATGCCTACTACGGTCGAATCGGCCGGCACATCCTTAATTACGGCGGAGTTAGCCCCTATCTTGCTGTTTTCCCCTATAGTGAGCGGGCCCAGGATTTTCGCCCCGGCTCCTATCGTAACGTTATTCCTAACGGTCGGATGACGCTTATCTCTGGTATAGTTAGTGCCGCCCAGAGTAACGCCGTGGTATACGGTAACGTTATCCCCGATCTCGGAGGTTTCCCCGATAACGACTCCCATGCCGTGGTCTATAAAAAATCCTTTGCCTATCCCGGCTCCCGGGTGAATCTCTACGCCGGTGAGAAACCGCGTGATATGGGACATAAGCCTTGCGGGGAATTTTATATTTTTTTTCCACATCGAATGGGCAACTCTGTGAGCGACCACCGCGTGAAAACCGGGCGAGGCGAATATGACATCAAGAAAATTCCTGGCTGCAGGGTCTCGCTCGAACACCGCCCTGTAATCCGTTTTTATGTCGCTCAGCATTCCCATTTGCAATAATTATCCCCGGTATGGTTAATATATTCGATACTCGTGCGGCAGTCACAGTTTCAGATCAAATCAGGCCTGTTAGTTACAACGCCGTGTACGCCGATATCAACCAGTGCCCTGCATCTTTCTGCTTCATCAACCGTCCATGTGAACAGAAACATTCCGCTTTCCTTTGCCCTCTCGACAAGCTTTTTCGAAACGAACCACCTGAACGGAGCGACGGCGTCGGCGCCGCACCTCTCCGCAAGCTTAACCGGATTAGTCGATGCTAATACTATCAATCCTGTTTTCATATCCGGGTCGATCTCCTTAATTACCCTCAGACGCGGCGATTTAAAAGAAACAATGAATGTATGGTCGGTCAATCCGAATTCTCTTACTCTTTTGACGACTTTTTCCTCGATTCCGTTCTCCTTTAATTCTATCACGAATCCGGTTCTACCCCGGCCCAGCTCGAAAGCCTCCTCCAATGTGGGTATTTTCTCCCCCATTCCGGCATCGAGCTCTTTTAACTCCCCAAGAGATTTATCGCTCACAAATCCCGTCCCGTCGGTCGTCCTGTTCACCCTGCGGTCGTGTATTACAACAAGCTGTCCGTCGAGCGTCTGCCTCACGTCGAACTCTATCATATCGGCTCCGATCTCGATCGCCTTTCGGAAAGAGCGGAGAGTGTTTTCAGGCTCATAGGCGCTTGCGCCGCGGTGAGCGATTTTAACAAAACTGCTTTTGCCGGTGAGGCTCATGTAATTAATATACACTCAATCGTAAGTCCTTTGCTATATTTACCAAAAAGAGTAGAATGCTTAAAAATGAAGGATTTCATCAAGGATATAGTTTACATCCTGAGACCCCAGCAGTGGGTTAAGAACTTTCTCGTGCTGGCACCTCCTTTTTTCGGCGGAGTGCTCTTTACCAGCCACGAGATGTTCATCAAGATGCTTCTCGCCTTCATTGCATTTTCCCTCGCCGCGTCCACAGCTTACATAATTAATGATATTGTGGACATTGCCTCAGACCGGCTGCATCCTAAAAAAAAGAAAAGGCCTATCG
>Ga0055481_10000237_pt1 | contig 16965 bp, 14 predicted proteins | sample Muzzi_PWC_D2_FD_57936 | JGI IMG/M metagenome (GOLD analysis project Ga0055481, IMG submission 57936) | Wetland microbial communities from San Francisco Bay, California, USA, that impact long-term carbon sequestration - Muzzi_PWC_D2 | ecosystem: Environmental > Aquatic > Marine > Wetlands ... | reverse complement strand
TCAGGTAAAACAGGCTGCCGATCACGGCGCGGTCCTCGCACAGGTGCAGCGCGCGGGCCACCGGAACTTCGCTACTCTGCAGCGCGCTGATGACCCGAAATTCACGATCGACCGCATGCGCCGACTTGAGCAATTCGCCGGGAGGCTGGCGGCGCAGCACGTAATCGCCGCCCGCAGCGTGCAGCAGAAAGGTCGGGTTGGATTGCCCGTCGCCGAATTTTTCGGCACCGAGCAGGCGGCCGATTCCGGGGAGCCGCGAATCGAAATAATCCCCTAGCCTGGCAAGATCGAGGTCCTCGCCACTCATTCGGGATCGCCCCCGAAGCGCTCGATGATCTGCTTGCCGAGGGCCATCTGGTGCACCTGGTCGGGTCCGTCGGCCTGCCGGCACCAGCGCGCGTAATTGAATGCCTCGGCAAGGAAAAAATCGCGCGACAGGCCGGCCGCGCCGTGCAGTTGCATGCAGCGATCGAGGATTTGCTGCACCAGCAGCGGCACGCTGGTCTTGCAGGCGGCGATCAGATCGCGCGCCTCGCGCGCGCCGACCTCGTCCATGCGCTGACAGGTTCGCTGCACCAGCAGCCGAAGCATTTCGATTTCGCTGAAACTCTTTGCGATGTCTTCCCGTACCGACTGGTGGCGAGCCAGTTCAAGGCCGAAGGTGCGCCGCAGTTGCACCCGCCGGCAGGTGATTTCGAGCGCGCGCTGCGCGGCGCCGACCAGGCGCATGCAGTGATGCATGCGGCCGGGCCCGAGCCGGCCCTGGGCAATTTCGAAGCCCCGGCCGGCGCCGAGCAGGACGTTTCCCGCCGGCACCCTGACCCGGTCGAAAACAATTTCCGCGTGGCCGATCGGCGCATCGTCGTAACCGAGCGTGGTCAGCGCTCTCGTCACTTCGACGCCGGGGGTATTCATCGGCACCAGCAGCTGGGTTTGCTGGCGGTGCCGGTCCGGGTTGTCCGGGTCGGATTTACCCATCACGATGATGATCCGGGTACGCGCGTTCATCGCGCCGGTAATGAACCATTTGCGACCGTCGAGCTGCCACTGGTCGCCGTCGAGCACCATGCTGAGCTCGATATTGGTGGCATCGCTGGACGCGACCTGGGGCTCGGTCATCGCGTAACATGAGCGGATTTCGCCGGCCAGCAGCGGTTTCAGCCATTTTTCCTGCTGCTCCGGACTGGCGTAATTCATCAGCGCTTCCATGTTGCCGCTGTCGGGTGCGTTGCAATTGAAAACCTCGGCCGACCACAGCACTTTGCCCATGGTTTCGGCTAGCGGGTAGTAATCGAGGTTGGACAAGCCGCCGTGCGCGCTGAAGTCGCCGTGGCTTTCGGGTATGAACAGGTTCCACAGGCCTTCGGCCTTCGCCTTTTGCTTCAGATCCTCGATCAGCGGCAATTCGCCGAAGCGGTTTTCGGCCGCCGCTAGCTGCGCGGCGAATACCGTCTCGCCGGGATAGACGTGCTTCGACATGAAAGCCTGCAGCTGCTGTTGCAGCCGGCGGGATTTTTCGGAGTACTCGAAAGACATGGATTGACCTGGCCAAAAGGCTTCGTTGTGCGGATTATAGGCGCCGGGAACAGTTATAAATACCCCGCCGAGGTCTCGAACTAGCCTGTCGACCGCTTGCCCTTGATACGTTCGACATGCTCTATCAGCGTATCGACGGTTTCACGCAGAAGGTCGAGCTCGTCGACGTCGAGCTCTTCGAGCTGTTCCAGGTTGTACTCGATGGTTTCGATGATCTTCTTGTGCGGGCGTTGCATCGGGCGCATGAAATACGCCGTCACGGTGGCGACGATGGTGCCGAAAAACAGCACCGAGCCGAGCACGATCCAGACCCCGCCCACGACCCGCCCGGCGGCACTGATCGGCGTATCGGCGATACCGGCGGTGGAAAAGGCCGCGACGCCCCAGTAAAGGGCCTTGCCGTAGCTATCGATGGTCGACGATTCGGCGCCGCGCTCGGCGAGATAGAGACCGGCGGCAAACGCCAGCCATAGAGATACCAGCAACAACACCATGCCGACGAAGGGCGTATGCCGGTTGATATCGATGACGAAGCGCAGGAATCGTGCTTTGTGCTCTGGTTTTTTCATCGCTGCCCGACCCCTGGCCAAAACCGATTACGGATAGCTACCAGGATCCGCGCGGTTTCGGCTTACCATCCGCTAGAACTGGATATCGACCTCGATCGCCTCGATGCCTGCCACCGCGCAACCCTCGTCGACACTCGGATTTGGCCCTCCGGAAACACCGATTGCGCCGACCAGCGAACCGCCGGCGTCGATAACCTTGCCGCCGCCAATCATCATCGCTTCACTGATCTGCCGTAATCCTTGCTGCTGTGGGTTGTCGGCGATGAACTGGACTATCCCGCTGGTATCGGAGCGGAAACTGGCCGCCGTCCAGGCCTTGCGGCGCGCGGTATCGAGCGTATGCGCACCGGCGAAGCGGTCGCGCAACATTACCTGCAACAGTCCCGCGCGATCGACTATCGCGACGGAAATCTGGTAACCGCCCGCGCGACATTTTTCAAGCGCAGCGGTAGCTGCCTTGAGCGCGATTTCGGGCACCAGCGACTGGGTACTGAACAGCGCCTCGTCCTGGGCCGCCACCGCTCCCGTGCCGAGCGACAAGTTCAGTATTACTACAATTATGACAGGAATTGATTTCATCGTTTCTACCTCCTCGGTTTCGAGGTTGACAGAATACACCCCGGCCAGCCCGGTTTTAATCAAGCTGCGAGGATTGCCTGATCCGCATCGATAAACCTGGCGGAATGAGCCGCCGCGGCAACGCTAAACCGCGCCTTCCCGCGACTGTTCCGTGTGGCGCATCGATAGGCCGGCAACCGGCAGCAGGAGCGTAGCCGCGAATATACTCGCCGCCGCGAAGGCGAGAATCTCGAACAGGCGCTCGAATCCCCAGCTGCCGTGTACCCAGCCGATCAGCGGCACCGCCGAGGCCATGACCGAAAAGGTGACCACGTAACGCAACGCGTAGGCGCGGCTGCGCCATTCGCTGCGCGTGACGCGCCCGACCAGTACGTCGTTGATCGGAATCTGGCCGAACACCGCGAACATGAACGCAATCGCGACCAGTAACGCCGCAAGACCGTTCAACTGCGTCATCGCGAATAAAAAAACCGCCTGCATCAAGGCCACGGCGGCAAATACGGTGCGCAGCGAATGCCGGTCGACGAGATAGCCGACCAGCAATTGCGCGCAGGCGGCGAGTGAAAATACCATGAATGCGTACCAGCCGATCTGGGTCGCTGTGGCGGCGAAATCGCCCAGGCGCTCGGCGAAAATCTTCGGCAAGGCGAAGGTCGTGCTCTGAAAGATCAAGCCGCCGACCGCGGTGGTGAAAAAGATGACCGCAAATACCCGCAGCAGGGTTCGCCGCGACTCCCCATCGGCGCCACTGGCCTGCCCGGCGCCGGCCCGGGCCGCGGGACTTTGCGGGCCCGCAGTCTCAGGCGTTTCGCCGCGCAGGAATACCAGGTAGGAAAGCCCGAGCAGAATCGAGACCGCGCCCGGCACGAAAAACGCGCTGCGCCAGCCGGCCGAATCGATCAGCAAACCCGTCAACAGCGCCGCGGTGGCCACGCCCATGTTGCCGAACACTCCGTTGACGGCCAGCGGGATACCGGTGCGCTGGCGATTGTGGACCACCATCGCGAGACCGACGGGGTGATATATCGCCGCAAAGATCCCGATCAGCGTCAGACTGGCGGCGATTTGCAGCGGGCTGTTCGCGAGGCCGGCGAGAATCGAACTCAGGCCGATGCCGATAAAAAAAATCACGATCATACCGGCCCGGCTCCACTTGTCGGCGATCCAGCCCGCGAATATCGCGCACAGCCCGAAAGCAATGAATCCCGGGGTTGCATAGGGAATCAATTCGGCATAACTGAGTCCCCATTCGGCGGTCAGCCGCAAGGCCGCGACCGAGGCAAAAATCAGCATGAACAGATGATCGAGGAAATGTCCCAGATTCAGATAGAGGAAATTGACCTGCCTGCGTTGTATCGGCACTGATTGTTACCCCCATGATAAACGATGCTGCGAGCGCCACCGCCTCGCATCGCCTGATGGAGATTACCGTATCGTGCCGGCGGCGGCCAACGTTTTCGCACCGGGTGAGCCGGCGGAACCGGGGTCAGTTATGCGCCCGGCGCAAATATTCCGCGAGGGTTTGCACGATCGGACTGGAGCGCTTGTCGTTGCAATAGAGCACGATCGAGTGTTCCGGCAACTCAGGCAAATGACCGCCGTGATCGATGACTTCGCGGCCCGGCAGATTGGCGGTCTGAAGTTCCGCGCTGACACACAAATCCGCGGCGACCATCGCCTCGATGGCGATCTCGTTTTCCGAGATTACCTGGTCGCTCCACGGGATGCCGGCGGCTTCGAGCGCGGTGGTCACGCCGGCGCGAAACGCGCACTTACTCGCAAATCCGAGCGGCAGCGGCCTTTTCTTCCACGAACTGCCATCGATGGCACCGGTCCAGACCAGCGGGTGGGTAACGATGACTTCGCCGCCCTCGCGTGGTCCCTGCTCGGTGGTCAGCACGATATCCTGCAAACCCTGTTCGTACTCCCGGATCAGCTTGTGGGTACCCATGGTGGTAAATTTGACCTGCACGCGAGGGTAATCGCGGGTGAAGGCTTTCAGCACCTGCGGAATTTGCGGATAGACGATGTCGCCCGGGACCCCGAAGCGCACCAGCCCTTCGAAGTCCGGCGAAGTCAGCCGCCCCATGGCCTCGTCATTGAGCGCAAGCATCTGCAGGGCAAATATCAACAATTGCTCGCCTTCGCCGGTCGGCGCCATGCCGCGCGCCGAACGCTCGAAAACACTGAACCCGAGGCTGGCTTCGAGGCGCTTGATTTGCATGCTGATCGCGGATTGGGTCAGAAACAGCCGCTCCGCGGCGCGCGTCATGCTGCCGGTTTCGGCGATGGTGACGAAACTGCGCAGGGTCGAGAGATCGAGGGTTTGTGGACGATTCGTAGTCATCAGATTTTGTGAAGTATTTTATCAAAAATATTCGTTTTACTTATACTCCCGGTTTCTCCTATAGTCAACTTCCGTGAAGTTACATACCATGTTTTTCACTTTTACTGATAGGAGAAAACGATGAATACCCGAGTCGAAAACTACACCCCCGGCGTGGCCGCCGCCAATGCACTCGACACGCTGCTGCAAAAAGTCCGTGGTTGGGCGCAGCGCGAAGCCCTGAAATACCAGCTCAGGCAGGAACGCCGTCAACTGGCGGAAATGTCGGACGCAATGCTGCGCGACCTCGGCATCGACCGCGCCGACGCACTGGCCGAAGCCGTGAGTAGCGATATCCCCGCCGAACGGCTGAACTACAAGTGCAAGAATTAATGCCAGCCCCGAAATAAGCCGCCGGTTACAGACGACCGGCGGCTTCCGAGCTTCTCCCAATCTGCCCCAAACTTTCCCGCGCCGCGGTCGTAACGCCGCAAGCCCCCCGATCTCCAACCCCTCGGATGTCATCATCCACGACCCGATACTGCCCGGGCTCGACCGCTCAGGCGTATTGTTCGGTATGGCGATTTCCCGGGTGGCTATTTCTTATTGTTCAAATTCTGCTTGTTCAATTCGTTTTCGAGAATCAGCTGGTATTCGCGAATCCGGTCGACGTAGCGCACCGGTTCGTTGCCACGCGCATATCCGTACTTCAGTTCGCTGTAGTACTTCTTGTCCGCCAGCAGCGGTAACACCTGCTTGATGTCGCCCCACAGGTAGGGATTGAGCCCCTGCTCGCGCGCCAGCGACTGCGCGTCGTGCAAGTGGCCGCGGCCGACGTTGTAAGCGGCCAGCGCCAGCCAGGTACGGTCGGGTTCGTCGACTTCGTCCTCGAAGCGGTCGTTGATCAGGCTGGCCATGTACCTGGCGCCGCCGAATATGCTTTGCCTCGCGTCCAGCCTGCTGTCGACGCCCATCGCACGCGCGGTATCGAGGGTCAGCATCATGATGCCGCGAACCCCGGTCGGGCTCTTCGCATTGGCACGCCAGTGAGACTCCTGGTAAGCCTGAGCCGACAGCAACTGGTAGGGAAGCCCGAATTCTTTCGCCGCCGCTTCGAAATACTTGCGGTATTGCGGATAGCGCTGGCGGATTCGGTTGATGAATTTGCGGGTATCGACATAGTCGAAGACTTCGAAAAAGCCGTAGTACTTTTCCCGGTAAGCTTCCAGTGCGCCGCTTGCCGCGTAAGGCTCGAACCACTCCGCTATCGCCTTTCTCAGGTCGCCGCGCTCGCTCGACATCATCCACCCCAGCGATTCGGATCGATGGATATTGAAAGGAGCGATCAACTCCGGAAAGTAACGGCGGTTGATATCCACGATGTTCGAATCCGCAACCGTACAATCGATCTTTCGCTGCCAGACCGCGCGCAGCAGTTGTTCGGTATCCCGGTCGGCGGTTTCCTCCCAGGCCAGTTGCGGGTACTGTTCGCGCAACGCGGTCAGCCGCTCGACATAGCTGCTGCCGGCGATGACGACGAGTTTCAGGCCGATCAGATCCTCGACGGAATCCGGCTGCACATTGTCCCGGCGGCAGACCACCTGCTGGGTGACATCCAGGTAGGCGGGACCGAAGAGAAACTTTTGCTGACGCTGCTCGGTAATCGTCAGGCCCGCCGCGGCCAGGTCGCCCTCGGCGTTTTCGACGCCGGCAATGATTTCCTGGATCGTCGACCGGGTCTGGTATTCGACTTCGACACCGAGCATGTCGGCGAAAGCCTCGACCAGTTCGAACTCGGGACCGGTCTGCTTGCCGTGGCGATCGATATACAGACTGGTCGGCGCATTGCGGGTCAAGACCACCAGCTTGCCGGATTCGCGGATCTGCTCGAGGCTGCGGGTCGGTTTCTGGGCCTCGTTGGCTGCCTGGGTGCAGGCCGCCAGCAGTAAGGCCAGGCCCGTCATCCAGCCTGTCGCCGGCTTGAAAATTTTGAATGGCATGTAATTTATTATCGAATCCCCACCGCATTAAATGAGAAATTGTCGCAAAGTGCAATTCGTCGGGAAGGCCTGCCCGATTCGAGAGCATCGATTCCGATTGCCAATCCACCGCGCCGCATTCGATAATAGCTGCCCGGCCCCATCCGCAATTCAGGCGCGGGCCGAACCCACTGGAGAGTTGCTTTGAAGCTATTCGACGTTAGCGTGAAGGGTTTGAAAAAGATCCACGATCTGCCCGACAGCTGGAGCGAGACGGACTACCGAGACCTGCTCAGGGACCTGGAGATCGACGGTGTCGACGATCTCGGCGGCAGCGATCTGTACGACGTGCTGTTGATGGCGCTGCAGGACCACGGCGCCGAACAGGCCGGCGAACGCGTGCTGGCTTGCCAGCTGCAACAACGCGTCAGCCGGGGCGTGCGCGAAAATATCGTGCAGGATTTACTCGAGGGCCAGCGGGCCTGGGAAGAAAACTCCAATATTTACCTGCACGCCGACATTTTTGCGGCCTCGGTTCTGCTCTATGGCGCGTTTCCCGCCGATTACCCGAAACCCGACATGATGCGGCTCGACCTGCACCTCTGGGCCGCCGGCTCGGCCGGTAAAAGCCTGCTGACAGAGCCGCCCGAACCCGCCTTCGTGGCCCGCATGCTGGCCGACGGCATGAGCGAGAAAAGCATCCTCGAGCGCCTGTTCGGCAAGCAGCTCGCCGGACGCAGCTTTCCCGAGGCCGAGGCAATCATCTGGCGCGCCGAGTTCAGCGAGCACTCCGCCGACGGCATCGAGGCGATATTGACGGTATACTCGTCGCGCCACTGGCTGCAGGCAATGGCGGAAGTCGACGACTTTCCGTCGAGTGCCTGCGGCGACCGGCCTGAAGACGAAGACGAGGACGAGGATTAGGCCCCATGCAGGAGAGTTCGGATGCCAATTATTGAACGCGACCCCTGGCGCATGCAGTACTTCGAGCAGGTCGACTGCCCGCCGGAGGTCGTCATCCCCACCGACGACGAGCACGCTTACGAGTTGTACCCGGATCACCGCTGGATCTACAACAAGTTGCTGATCTGCGATACCCAGAATTTTGGCGGCGCACCACACGGCGTGCCACCGCCCGGGTTCCCGGTTTTCAGTAAGCCCATTTACAACATGCAGGGCATGGGCGTCGGCGGCAGAATCATTCACACACCGGAGGAACTGGAAGCCAATCTGACCGCCGGCTACATGTGGATGGCGCTGGCGGAAGGCGAGCACGTGAGCAGCGATGCGGTCGTCATCGGCGGCGAGGCCCAGTGGTGGCGCCATACCGTCGGCATGGCCCTCGGCGAGGGCGTGTTCGATTACTGGACCGTGCAGGCCGAAGAGCGGCCCGAAATAGAGCAATACTGCGGCGACTGGCTGCGCAGGAATCTCAGGGGCTACAGCGGTGCGGTCAATATCGAAACCATCGGCGGACGGATCATCGAGGTGCACCTGCGATTCGCCGATCAATGGCCGGACCTTTACGGGGAGGGATGGATCGAGGCCATCGTCGAACTCTATCGCCGCAGGCGCTGGCGATTCGACGATGCCGATCGCCGCGACGGCTACAGCGTGGTGTTGTTCGGTGCTCACGGCGTGCCCTATCGCCACCCGCCGCCCAGGCTGGTCGAGGAAATCGCCGCCCGATCCGGGGTATCCAGCGTGCAAATCACCTTCCACCAGGACCTGGCGCCCGAGTTGCACGCCATGCCGCCAGGGGGATTTCGGCTGGCGATCATCAATTGCCGGCAACTCGAAACCGGGCTCAAGGCACGCGAGGATCTCGCGCTGGCCCTGTGGTCTACCCACGCGCTGGGTAGAGATCGCCGGGACGCCGGCCAACAGGCTTCCGGGTAAAGCCCCGCAATGGCACCCAGGCAGCGGCGGAGTTTTCCGCGCCCGATACAGGAAATCGAGAACCTGTATATCCCGCTTGCCGACGGCACTCGGCTCGCGGCACGCCTGTGGATGCCGGAGGACGCGCGGCAACGCCCGGTGCCGGCGATCCTCGAGTATATTCCCTATCGCAAGCGCGACTTCATGCGCATGCGCGACGAGCCGATCCACCGCTATTACGCGGGTCACGGATACGCCGCGATTCGCGTCGACCTGCGCGGCACCGGCGATTCGGATGGCGTGCTCGAGGACGAATACCTGCCGCTCGAGCAGCTCGATGCGATCGAGGTCATCGAATGGCTCGCCGCTCAGCCCTGGTGCGACGGCAAGGTCGGCATGACCGGAATTTCCTGGGGAGGCTTCAATGCGCTACAGGTCGCCGCGCACCGTCCACCGGCCCTGAAAGCGATCATTACGCTGTGCGCGAGCGACGATCGCTATGCCGACGACGCGCATTTCATGGGCGGCTGTCTGCTGAACGAGAACCAGATCTGGGGAACGGCATTTTTCAGTAACAATGCGCTTCCGCCGGACCCGGAACTGGCAGGCGAAGCCTGGCGTGAAATGTGGATGCAGCGGCTGCGCGCCAACCACCCGTTCCCTGCGCTCTGGCTGCGCCACCAGCGCCGAGACGATTACTGGAAACAGGGATCGATATGCGAGGATTTCGGACGCATCCAGAGTCCCGTGTACGCGATCGGCGGCTGGGCCGACGGTTACAGCAATGCGGTGCCGCGCCTGCTCGCCGGCCTCCAATGCCCGCGTAAGGGGCTGATCGGCCCCTGGGCACACACCTTTCCGCATAACGGCATACCCGGACCGGCGATTGGTTATCTGCAGGAGGCGCTGCGCTGGTGGGACCGCTGGCTCAAGGAGATCGACACCGGGATCATGGACGAGCCCATGCTGCGGGTGTGGATGCAGGACTACGTCGAGCCGGAACCCTTCCACGAACAGCGCCCGGGGCGCTGGGTGGCCGAAGCGGCCTGGCCGAGCCCGCGCATCGAGGTTCGCGACTGGTATTTGACCGGCGGCGCGGGTCTCGAGGACGTCCCGGCCGAACCCGTTGCCCTGACGCTATCCTCGCCGCAGGTCACCGGTCTCGCCGGCGGCGACTGGTGCGGCATGGGTAGCGAGGGGGAAGCGCCACTGGATCAGCGCAGCGACGACGGCCGTTCGCTGGTTTTCGACAGCGCCCCGCTCGAGGAAGATATCGAAATTCTCGGTATTCCCGCGGTGACGCTGCGCCTGCGCAGCGACATGCCGGCCGCGATGCTCGCCGTGCGCATCAACGATATCAGTCCCGACGGCGCCTCGGCGCGCGTCACCTTCGGAATTCTCAATCTCAGCCATCGCGACAGCCACGAACATCCTCGACCCCTGACGCCCGGAGAAACTACCGAAGTTCGCGTCGAACTCAACGCCATCGCGCACCGTTTCGCCGCCGGACAGGTCATCCGCCTGGCGATATCCAACGCCTACTGGCCGATGGTCTGGCCGTCACCCGAAGCGTCCACGCTCGAGTTCGATACCGGCGGCTGCAGTCTCGAGCTGCCGGTTCGTCCGCCGGACCCGAACGACGCCTCGCTGCCCGATTTCGAACCCATCGAGGCGGCGGGATCGAGCTCGACCCGAACCCGGCTCGCCACCGCGGGCTTCAGCCGCTCGATCGAACGCGACCTGGTCGGCCACGAAGTGACTTACCGCATGATCAGCGAGGGCGGCGATTTCGGTGACGCGAGGCTGATGCGTATCGAGGATATAGGGCTCGAACTCGGTCACCACGTCGAGCACCGTTTCAGTATCGACGAGCGCGATCCGCTTTCCGCGCGCACCGAAATCGTCGAACACCTGACGATGCGCCGCGACGACTGGGAAGTCCGGGTCAGTGCATCGATACGGCTCACTGCGACGCGTGAAAGTTTTTTACTCGGCGCCCGGCTGACCGCGCGGCAAGGCGGCGATGAGGTATTCGACCGCGAATGGGACGAACGGATCGAACGCGAGCTCGTTTAGCCGCGCGAGTCGCCGCTAGCCGGCAACGCGAAAACAGCGCTTGCGCGCGGCCTCGATGATCAACGCCAGCATGCCGCTGTGCCGCAATTCCTTCAACTCCGCCATGTGCGCGAGCTTGCCGTCCCAGCACCAGGCCGGGTTCGGATTGACTTCCATCAGCCTGATGCCGCCGTCGGCGGCGGTGCGGAAATCGAAACGCGCGTAATCGCGCAGGCCGAGACGCGCAAACAGCGCCGCGCACCAGTCGCGCATTTGCTGCTGGGTGCCGTCGTCGAGGCGGGCCTGACGAAAGCGGATATCGGACCAGTAGGGAGATTCGGGGTCGGTTTTGGAGCCATAGTCGAGCAGTCGCGGCAGCGACGGGTCGAGCGCCGAGTAATCGACCTCGAGAATCGGCAGCCGGTCGAAACCGTCGCCGGGATTCCCGATCATGCCGACACCATACTCGTCGCCGCTCAGGAATTCCTGGACGACTAGCGATTCTCCCGGCAGCAGTAGCCGAAGCTCCTGCACACAGGATTCGGCTTCACCGACATCGGCTACCAGGCTGCGAGTCGTGATCCCCACGCTGCCGTCTCCGCGGTTGGGCTTGATGAACGCCGGGTACTCGACATCGGGCAGGGATCGGTCGGGGAGCAGCAGCTTTTCCCGCGGCACGGGCACGCCGATCGACTGTGCAGCCGCGCGCACCAGCCCCTTGTCGTAAGCCAGGCCGAGCGCCGCGGGCCCGCAACCGCTGAAGGGGATCGCGAGCATTTCCAGGTAGGCCGCGACATGCTGTTCCAGCGTGGCCTGGTTGCGGTAGCCGGTATCGCAAAAATTGAGCACGAATTCCGGTGGGCTGGTGCGCAGATCGTCGAGCAGGCGGGCGTGATCGTCGAAGTATTCGAAGCGGTATTCCGACAGTTCACCGAGAGCCGACTTGAGCCGTACCACCTGGTCCAGGTCGTCGGCGGTAAAACGGCCGCCCGGCTTGCTGACATCGGGCAACCGGGGATCGCCGAGCAACACAGTGATCAGGGGTTTCATGGGACTGGTCGATTCCGCAGTGACAATGATTGCCAACTATGCCATTTGCGGCGGCGGCCCGGCAAAGTTTTTTTACGCAGTCCGCAAGCGGATTCCGGCCTCAGGGGGCGGGCGCCTCGATCCGTGCGGTGTCGCAGGCGGTATCCCTTAGCCGCTGTCGGCGGGCGCACAAACCGGCCAGCCGGGTTGCCCTGATTACCTGGTAATTGCCGAAACAGCAGGTACTGCGCTCGCTGTCCCAGTCATCCAGCCTGTTCATGCAATCGATCGGGTCGTGCGTATCCCACAACGCCAGACCGTAGGGTTCGAAAACCTTGAAATAAAGCCAGCCCAGCATGCGCAGCAATGTGTTATCGGGACGATGAAATTCGGCCAGATAAAATTTTCCGCCCGGCGCGAGCACGCGCCCGGCCTCGTCCAGCGCGAGTTGCTTGAGGGGGTGCGGTAATTCGTGCAGCAGGAAAAACATGACATTGACGTCGACACTTTCGCTGTCGAGCCACAGGTCGGTCGCGTCGGCTTCGATGAACTCCACCTTGCCGCCGTGATCGCCGAGCTTGCCGGCGGCGTGGATGAGTTCGTTCTCGATGAGATCGGTAACCAGGATCCGGCTGGCACCGGCCTGCAGCGCCGCGCCGACGATTTCGGGAATTACATTGCCGAAGGCGCAGGAGGTTATCAACACGGTCTTGCCCTCGAGGTTCGACTGGCGCAGATCCGCGACGATGGCCGCCACCAGACGGTGGTACTGGAACAGCAGAATCGCCGAGATGATGAACTGGTAATCGACCAGCTTGATCAGGCGCATGTTCGAGTAAATCGGGTAGACATGAGAGGATGCGTCCTGCCCCGCGGGCGAACAGGCGCGCAGCAGCAGGGCCCCGCGCGTGAGCATGAAGAAAAACAACGCAATGGCCGTCAGCGAGACGACCAGCAGCAGCGCCGCATCGATCAGCAGCCCGGGCATCAAAACTTTAAACTCATCGACAGTTTGACGACGTCATTCTCGTAAGACGGACTTTGCTGGCCGGTGGCGAGCAGGTTATCGACGGTATCCGGATCTACACCATCGAGCGCCCAGTCGCTGCTATCGTATTCTTCGTGCCAGTAGGCCGCCTGTAGTAACAGGTTCTCGTCGAAGCGATAGTCGGCATGCAGCTTGAGCGACTGGAGGCTGGTGCTCAAATCCGGAAACGGCGAGCCCGTATCGAGCTCGACCCTGCCGACGGACCTGGAAACACTGAGGTCCAGGCCGATAGTGAGCTCGCCCTCGATCAGGACGTGGGTCAGGCCGAAGCCGGCGAGCTCGAAGGTATCGTTGTTTTGCGCACTCCAGTCGGGCGTGGCAAAGGCCTCGCTACCGTTCTGGATCGAGCGTATGGTCTGCCGCCCGACATATACCGTCAGGGTGGTCTCCTCCGACAGCATCGACGTCAGGTCGAGATTGACACTGTTGTCGGTACTCTCGGCGAGGCCGATCGACGAGTTGTCGTAGTCGTCACGGGCGTAATCCAGGCTGAGGCCGAACGAGTAATTGGCGTCCGGCATGTAATTGGCGAACACCGACAACGAGTTGCGGTCCCGGTCGGCCATGTTGTACTTGCGCATGAGCGAATTTTGCGGCGGATCGACCGCCGCCACGAGGTCGTAGGAGGCAACGTCGCGCTGGCTCATTGCCACCTTCAGATCGACGAACAGGTTACCGAAGTTACGCAGGCGTATTGTACCCCAGAGTGTATCCTCGTCCGTCTTTTTGGCCTCGAGAAACGTGCGTTCGTGCTTGTCCGTGTCGTAACCGAGTCCGAGGCTCGCGCCGGCGCCGTAATCGTAGTCGGCCTCCAGTTTGACCACAGTCCGGGTGAAGCTGTAGGGCAGGTTAGCGCGTTGCCCGCCGACGAAGGCATCGGTCGTGACCCAGTCGTAGAGCAATTGGGGCGTCTGGTTGTCCCGATCGTCGTACTGGTAGGCCAGGCTGAAGCGAAGCCTGTCGGTCGGACGCGAAATGAACTTGAGCCGGGTATTGGTGGTATCGACCTCGGCGTCGGCCGAGTCGGCCGGCAGCGGCACGAGCAGGGCCGGGTTCAGCGTCGTCTGCATCAGCTTTTCGTCCTGCTTCATGTGGCCGACCGAAAGATCGGCGCTCAGATGATTGCGGTTGTCGATCTCGTAGGCGGCCGAAAGCGTGAGCTGCTGGAACTCGTTGTCCGGCGGCAGCGCGAGTTGTCCTTCGAGGGCGCCGGGTGCTGCCGGAGGCGGCGTGTACGCGTTTTCCCAGCGCAGCGAATCGTTCGCGTTGCTGAAAGTGGAGACGTAGTACGCGAGCTTCGCCTGCAGACCATGGCGGGTATAGGAAACCGAGGCGTCGATCTCGTCGGTGACGTAATCGACGGGCTCGACCAGCTGCGCGGTACTGAAGGCGATAGCGCCGCCGCCGAGCTTGCTGCCTTGCTTATCGTCGCGGCGCAAGTCCAGTTTGTAGCTCCACGGCGACTCGGTGGTAATCGACAGACCGACGCCAAGGCGCTTGCGCCTGGTCTCGAGATCGACGTCATGCAGGCTCGCATCGAGCGCGGTCATCGACCCGGTTCCGCCCGCGGCGACCCACCCCGCCGGCAAGCTGAGACTGTCGCCACCGCTGCCCAGGTAGGGAGTCGACGCTGAATCGGAAATGTAATGCGGAATCTCATCGTAACTCAGCTGCAGGTCGTAGCTCCCCTGCCTGCCGCCCTCGACCAGCAGCGAGCGCGAATCCAGCCCCAGGTCCGACATCGTGATATCGATATATGCGGCTTCGTCGCCGCGGTAACGGGCGGTGCCGTCGACGATCGCGAAAGCGCCCTGTTCCTGCAGCCCGTTGTACTCGCCGAACTTGTAGGAGTCGTCGGACACGCTGCCAATCCCTAGCGTTAGATCGGTATACCAGCCTTCCTCGAATGCGCAGTACTCGCACTGCCATTTCGAAATGTCCGGCGCGCGCATTTTCGCATCGTCCGCTTCCTGCGCCGCGGCGCCCGATAACTGCAGCGCCAGCAGGCAGCCGGCAAACACGGAGAAAGGTTTCGGGTCGTTTGACAGGCTGCTACCCCGGAGAATTCTGTTGGTCTTTTCCATGCGCGGAGTCATCTCATCAACTTGACCCCGGAGGGATGATTCGATCCGTGGACCTGAACGTGGCAATTGACGCAGCCGCGGCCCAGCAGCAACGCGCTCGGGGTGCCGCCCGGCAATCCGGATCCCGAATTGGCAACGCTCGGATGACCGTTTTGCGAATGGCACTGCTGGCAAAGTAGCGGCGCACGTTTCTTCAATAGTGCGGGATGAATGGAACCGTGCGCGTTATGGCAGAGGCTGCAATCCTCGCTGACCGGGGCATGTTCCCACAGCAGCGGGCCGCGTTTATCCGCATGACAGGTGTAACAGGTTTGATTCAGCGTCGGCCGCACCAGCAGCTTTTCACCGAGCCCTCCGTGCGGCTGGTGGCAATCGCTGCAACCCAGTTGTCCGAAGCGCACCGGATGCGCCGAGGGTTTGGCGAATTCGAGGCGCTGCTTGACATGACAGGTATAGCAAACCGGAGGCTGGGTCCTGGTCTCGAGCACGGGATCGCGAGCCGCGTGCACCTTGTGGCAGCTTGCGCAGGCTACACCGCTATACTGGTGCGTGCTGCCTTCCCAGTTGACGTGCGTCTTGCCGCGGTGGCAATTGGTGCACATCGCGTTTTGCTTTTCGACCGGGACGTGCGATTTCGGCCCATAGGCGATGATTGGCGGCCGTTCCTGGCCGCTCCGCACGCGCCCCGTGTGGCCGCCCTTCTCGATCACTTCGGCCATCGCGTCCGGCCCGGCGATGCCGGGTCCGTGGCAGGCCTCGCACTGCAGGCCGGCGAACGGCGAGTGCTTGTCCCCCTTCTGGCCGTGCTTGGTCTTGAAGATATCGAATACCGGGTACTCATCGTCTTCGTCGTGGCACTTGATGCAGGTATCGGCGCCTTCCTCGGTATAGGTGCCCGGCTGCAACGTTGCATCGACGTTGACGTTGATTTCCTGGGCCGGTAGTGCGCCGCTCACGCCGAGATACAGGCCGAGCGACAGCACCAGCAGGCGCGTTGGCTTGTTTTTATACATTATCCTCGCCACTACCCCAGTCAGGTGAAAGCCGCGCAACCCCCCGATCGCGCGGTGTCGGGCTGCCCCGGAACGCTCCCCGGGGCAGGCCTTTTCAGGTGCGTGGCGCACGGAGACCGATTACTCGATTTCGTGCACCACGTTTAGATCGGCGATCTTCCCTGGACCGTGGCAGATCGCGCAGGTCTCCAGGCTGCCGTCGATCGTTGCCTTGTCCGCCGAGAACTTGGCACCGCCGAGATATACCATGTGCTCTTGCGCGAGCGCACCGTCGTGGCAGGCCGAACAAACCGCGGCGGTTGGCGTGGTGTACAGGTCATCGGTCTGGTCAGCCGCATCGGCCCCCGATGAAATGGTGCTCGCCAGGATGCCGTTCTGCAGCGGCATCTCCCACTTGCCGGAGAGCTCGTAGGTGCCGTCGTTATGGCAGGTCGTGCAGTCGTTCAGAATGCCCGGGAAGCGGACGTGGCTGAAGTCGTTGGTACTGCCGCCGTAGCCGTAGATCACTATGCCATTTTCACGGAACCCGTGCTCATCGCGATCGGCCGCGTGAATCGCGTGGATCAGGCGCTTCATGTCGATCGATTCCTCGAGCTTGCCGTCGATGCCGACACCCGACCGCTGGCTGATATCGGTATTGCGCGGGTTGTGGCACATGACACAGAGCTGGGCGTTGTCGGCGCGGTTGTTGCCGTGCAGGCTCAGCTTGTCGTGGCAATTGTCGCACTTGTCGGCGATATCGACCGCGACGCGGCGCTCGACCATCGGGTCGCCGTTGATACCGAAATAGGCCACCTCGCCGCGCACCGGCACGCTGATATCGTAGGTCCCGGAACCAGGATCGGACTCGCCGCGCGGATGACCCTCCA
>Ga0055481_10000233_pt1 | contig 17053 bp, 15 predicted proteins | sample Muzzi_PWC_D2_FD_57936 | JGI IMG/M metagenome (GOLD analysis project Ga0055481, IMG submission 57936) | Wetland microbial communities from San Francisco Bay, California, USA, that impact long-term carbon sequestration - Muzzi_PWC_D2 | ecosystem: Environmental > Aquatic > Marine > Wetlands ... | reverse complement strand
ATTATCGGCAAATACATCGGAGAATCCGGCGGTCCGACCGTGATATGCATCGCCGGACTACACGGCAACGAGCCCGCCGGAGTGCTTGCGCTCGAAAGGGTTTTCAGCCGCCTGGAGGAATGCAGGCCATCATTCAGGGGAGAGCTGGTTGGCATTGCCGGCAACATACAGGCGCTTCGAAAAGGCGCAAGGTTTATCCAAGAGGATCTCAACCGTATGTGGCAGCCGGATGTGATTGCGGGACTGTCTTCCTCTGGGGGGAGATCCGGTAATTGCGTATTCGAGAGAGCCGAGAGGCGGGATTTGATAAACGCTCTTGTCGAGTTGTGCTCCGGTAAAAACACTCCCCTCTATTTTTTGGACCTCCATACTACTTCCGCGGAAGGGGGGCCGTTCATGACAATCGCCGATACGCTCAGGAACAGAAAATTCACGGATAATTTCCCCGTGCCCAGAATTCTCGGCATAGAAGAGCAGCTGGACAGTACGCTTCTTAACTACATAAATGAGATCGGGTATGTTGCGGTCGGGTTCGAGGCGGGACAGCACGAAGCGCAAAGCTCTGTAGATAACTGCGAAGCCGCTGTGTGGATCATGATGGCGAGCTCGGGCTTGATTCCCGACGGTGACATCAGATTGTACGGGGATCCTTATCATACTCTAAAAATAGCCGCCGCGAATAACTCAGGAGTATATGAAGTGCGCTACAGGCATGACGTGAATACAGGGGACGGGTTTTCCATGAACCTGGGCTTCACTAACTTTCAGCGGATTAAAAAAGGAGAACTGTTGGCGCACGACAAATCCGGTGAGATCAGGGCCGGGGAGGGAGGTAATTTGTTCATGCCTCTTTATCAAAAGCAAGGCAATGACGGTTTCTTTATAATCAGGCTTATAAATCCTCTATGGCTCGGGGTATCGGTCATGCTCAGGAAATTACGATTGGAGAGATATTTGACATATCTGCCGGGTTTTGAAAGTTTGGACGGAAGACCGGGGGCTCTCACGGTGGATTTAAATGTCGCCAGATGGAATGTGATCGAGCTTCTCCATCTCCTGGGGTACAGAAAGAAATTCACCTCGAACGGAAAGCTGTACGCGAGCCGGAGAAAATTCGACATCGATGAGCCGTCGGATTACAGATTTCCCATAGGTGATCTATGATCTCGACGAGTCGGAGTTGGTTCGCAATCCGTCAATATTGAGAATCGGATAAAAAGTCCTATGAGAGTGTAGTTTCTGTATTATTCTTAATTGTATGACCAAAGGCGGCTCTGCCTTATATAAAGGCCTATATTTTGTATTTATTGCTGTCGTTCTGGCGCTGATTTTCTACATCGGATTCGGAGTGTTGTCCGGATACGAGCAGCCTTTTTTTAATCTCACACTTCTACCTGTGTTCATGGCGTCAAATGTCATACTGAGCATAATCGTTTATGCGGTTTCGGTCCGTGATGTGCCGGAAGACAACGGTGCGGCTTTAGCAGCCGGAATGAGACGGCCTGTCATAATACTGGTTTGCGCGCTGGCGCTTTCCGCCGTATTCCCGGCAATATCTCTAATAGGTCTTTATCCGGTTTATATGGCCGTGTTCCATCTCATCATACTTTTTTATGCTGGCATTTCACTCTGCGCTGTCATTATCGCAGACGTCATATTCCTGAGAAGGGCCGGAACAGCGCTCACGGGATATAACAGATATATTTTCCCTGTTGCAGTGCTTATATCGCTTGGTATATCTTATATGACGCTGCACGTCTTCAGATTGCTTACGTTCAGCTGACTATATAGACTTTAATACTGCTTGGGAGATTCGAAACTATGCGCAGACATTTAAAAATCTTTACTTTACTTGCGGTTTTAATTCTGGGCTTCACGGGCTGTAACGCGATAAAGGGTCTTTTCAATCCCTTTGCGGGGAAGTGGAAGTCCGGAATGATCGAGGTCGATTTCAAGAGCGACAAGACATTTAAGTTTGTAATAGGGAGTACGATTTCCGTTAACCTGAAGGGTAATTATACCTATGACGACGACACGGTCGTGCTCAGCTTCGACAGCGGAAGCGACGTGACATTTTCGTACGAGTTTAAGGAAAACAGGAACAAGCTGGTTTTGATTCCGCAAACGGAGTTCGACTATATCAATACCAGGATAGAACTTACAAGAGAGTAGATAAGTTATCTTTATTCCCGGTGCTTCTCTTACATGATACAGCTCAAGGACATATGCCTTTCTTTCGGGTCGAGGGAAATCTTTAAAGACCTGAACTGGAATATAAAAGACGGCAAAAGGATCGGACTTTTCGGACCTAACGGCGAGGGAAAGACGACCCTTCTGAATATAATCGCGGGATTTACCGCCCCCGACAGCGGCTCCGTTATCATGCCGCCTTCCAATGTCATCGGCTACCTTCCTCAGGAGGTCGAGGAGACCGAGTCCGATAAAACCGTAGTCGAAGAAGGTATGACGGCCTTTAGGGATGTGCTCGACCTCGAGCGGGAGGTAGAGACGGTAAGGAAAGGCCTGGACCTGATAAACGATAAGGACTCGGAAGAATACCGCAAGGCCCTTCATAAGTTAGACGCGCTCCAGAACGAGCTTAAGGCGAGGGATTCCCACACTGCCCTGTTTCGTACTGAAAAGCTCCTGACGGGTCTGGGCTTCGAGACGAATGAGCTTAACAAGCCCTTAAGCACGTTTTCCGGTGGATGGAGGATGCGTGTTGCCCTCGCGAAGCTGCTGCTGGTAAATCCGGACATACTGCTTCTCGACGAGCCCACAAACCACCTCGATATCGAGAGCATAGACTGGCTCGAGAATTATCTCTCCGAGTTCGGAGGTAGCGTGGTGCTGGTATCGCACGACCAATATTTTCTGGACCGCATGGTGGACGTTATAGCCGAGCTTAACATGGGGAGTATCACCGAATATACGGGTAATTACACTTCATATTTGGAACAGCGGAAGTCGCGCCTCGAAATCCATAGGTCCGCGTATGAAAATCAGCAGAGGAAAATACAGGAGACTGAGAGGTTTATTGAAAGATTTCGATATAAAAACACGAAGGCCAAGCAGGTGCAAAGCCGGGTAAGAATGCTGGAAAAGCTGGAGCGTATTCCTCCGCCCCCGTCAGAAGACGCCGTAATGCATTTTAAATTCCCCGAGCCCGAGCGCTCGGGCAAGGTGGTAATGGACATATCCGAATTCTCGAAATCTTATGAGCGGGAAGATGGCGGAGCCGTGGATGTATTCGTCAAGGCGCGCCCGCTCACAGTATCCCGCGGCGATAAGATCGCCCTTATCGGAAAGAACGGAGCTGGAAAGAGCACTCTTGCCAGAATACTGTTGGGTACAGAGCCGTTTCACGGAGACAGGAAAGTCGGACACAACGTCGAGGTTACTTACTTTGCCCAGCATCAGGCGGAAACGCTGGATCCCGGTAAGACCATTCTCGAGGAGATGGAATCCGAAGCGGCGGCGCAGAATGAAACAGAAATCAGGTCACTTTTGGGCGCTTTCCTGTTCTCGGACAACGAAGTATACAAAAAGGTCTCCGTATTATCGGGCGGGGAAAAGAGCAGGGTTGCGCTTGCCAAGACTCTACTCTCTCCAAAGAATTTCATGATACTGGACGAGCCGACAAATCACCTGGATATACAGTCCAGGAAGGTGCTTATCGAGGCTCTCAAGCAGTACAAGGGGACATTCGTGGTCGTCAGTCATGACAGGCATTTCCTCGATGAAGTGGCGAATAAGATATGGTATGCCGAAGGCTCTAAGGTGGTGACGTATCCCGGCACGTATTCCGAGTTCCGCTATCATCAGTCTCAGAAGCTCAAGAGCGATTCTGATGACGGCGGAGAAGAGGCAGTCAGAGAGCGAAGCGGAGCGTCGGGGTTAGAATCGGAACCGCCCCAGAATTTATCCTCAAGGGAACTGGAAAAGAAAAAAGAAGCCGAGAAAAGAAACAGGCTTCACAGAGAGCTCAGGGACCACGGCATCGAGAATATGGATAACTGGTCCGAACTTACAAGCAGCCAGCTTTTAAAAGCCCTTTCCGAGCTTGAGAAGAAGATACATGAGCTGGAAGACAAGAAGACCGAGCTTGAGACTTTTCTTGCCGACCCGGATAATTTCAGGGATCAGAGCCGTTCACAGGAAGCATCACGGGAATTCAGTCTGATAGGCGAAAGACTCGGCAGGTTGTATGAGAGGTGGGAGGCCGTTTCCTCTCATCTGGAAGAAATGCCCGCCGATTAAGCATTCCCGCCGTGAGTCGTATCGAATACATATACTCTCGTTTAATCGTTACCGCGGCTTATGCGGATATACCGCCCGCCATTGCCTCAAGCCTTTTAATCCGTTCTTCCATAGGCGGATGAGTGCTGAAGAGGGAAGAAAGCCCTTTGCCCGAAAGTGGATTGGCAATCATCATGTGAGATGTGCTGTCCGCTACCTGCTCGCTTACGCGGAGCGGTATTCTTCCCGACACGCTTCCAAGCTTCCTGAGCGCATTGGCGAGATATATCGGATTCCCGCATATCTCGGCCCCGCCCTTGTCGGCGCCGTATTCCCTCGTTCTCGAGATGGCGAGCCTGATGACCGTCGCCGCCAGAGGAGCGAGAATCGCCATTGCCAGGAGCGCGAACGGGTTTCCGCCCCTGTCTCTTCCGCCTCCGCCCCCTCCGAATATGGCTGCGAACTGAGCCATGTAGGCCAGGTAAGTTATAGCCGTTGCGATAGTGGCGGCTATGGAGCCGATTAATATGTCTCTGTGCTTAACGTGGGCAAGCTCGTGCGCCAGCACGCCTTTTAGCTCCTCACGACTGAGCAGCTTCAAGATTCCCTGTGTGACGGCAACCGCCGCGTGACTGGGGCCTCTTCCGGTAGCGAAAGCATTGGGCTGTTCCTGGGGGGTTATGTAGACCTTCGGCATCGGAAGCCCGGCGCTTTGAGCGAGCTCCTGTATGTCGCCGTAAAGCTCGGGCGCGTCTTCGTACTTGACCTCTTTGGCGCGGTACATGGAAAGAACAATTTTGTCACTCCACCAGTAACTCGCGAAATTCATGACCATAGCTATGCCGAAGGCGATCATGAGTCCGTTTTTTCCTCCGATGACTCCCCCGATCCACATTAATATGGCCGACAGCGCGACCAGCAATACAAGACTTTTCAGAGTATTCATTTTCTTATCTCCCGGTGTTGAAAACTGCGGATGTCATTTCTAAGTAAAGTATATCTGATTGAATAATTACGCGTTACTTATGCATACCGTAATTCCAGTGATATAATGAAAATAATTATTTCAGGGCGAAATTCAAGCATAAATCGCGTTACCTCTGAGCAACAGGCCGGAAAAATTATGGATACGCTGATGATGTGGCGTCTCATAGGCGCTTTTGTTAATGTAACGGTGCTTTCACGAGGCCTTCAGTGGCTACTCAGAAGGTGGGTTTCCGGACCTTACAGGCGCGCCGTGCTGGTCGTAGCCCTGGTGACGGTAATAGACTTTATCGGGGTGTGGAATCTGTACGGCGATCCGGCGGCGGGAGCTTATATCATGCTCTTTTACTATATTCCCCTCCTGCTAATGTGGTTTCTGAAAGATATTTTGGATGCGGCAAAACAAAAGCGGAGCGCGGAAGGCTCTTAACCCGGCATATCGATGGAGAATGTATTCGTCAGGCGCATGAAAATAAAAGAGATAGTATCGCTTTATTCCGGGTTCTTGGGCGAGCTGACGACTTCTCTCAGGAGCCAGCGGGCTACGATTGACATCCGCAATGTCGAGTCTCAGGCCTTGAAGATACTGGAGGAAAAACTGACCGACAGGGAACTGACGGCGATATTGGAAATAGAAGGCGATCCGAGCGATAGATTCCCCGGCGTAAGGAATCGTATAAAGCAGCTGCTCAGAAAAGAAATAGCCGAATCGCTGCTTCGGGATGACTTGTAACGTTGCGTCTATTCGGCATTTAATTATCCTATATGTTGTACAGTAACATCTCTATATGTTTCGTTATCGTAAAAAAGTGAGATTCGGAAAATGAAAGAAAACCAGATAGTAATGAAGACCGATTTCGAGGGCGTGAAACCACCTGTAAGGGGCAAGGTGCGTGACATATACGACCTTGGCGATAAGCTTCTCATCATAGCCACGGACCGTATTTCCGCATTCGATGTCGTGCTGCCCGAAGGCATTCCCGGTAAGGGGCGGGTGCTCAACCAGATTTCCAAATACTGGTTTGGACGGATGAGAGATATAATACCGAACCATCTGATTTCCACTGAAGTGGACGATTACCCGGAGGCATTTCAAAAGTACGGAGACATTCTCGAAGGAAGGAGCATGCTCGTCAGGAAAACGAAACCCCTTCCTATCGAGTGCGTAGTCAGGGGATATATCACCGGCTCGGGATGGAAGGAATATCGGAAAACAGGCTCGGTTTGCGGAATTCGCCTGCCCGAGGGACTTGTCGAGTCCTCAAAGCTGAAAACTCCTATTTTTACCCCCGCAACCAAGGCCGAGGAAGGGGAGCACGACGAGAATATATCGTTCGAAAGAGCGTCTGAGCTTATCGGCGGTGAGCTTGCCGAGAGAGTGAGGGATATAAGCATAGCACTTTATACGAAAGCCAGGGATATCGCCGAAGTCAAAGGCATCATCATTGCCGATACCAAGTTTGAGTTCGGAGTAGACGAGAAGACGGGAGAGCTGTTGTTAATCGACGAGGCGATAACGCCTGATTCATCAAGGTTCTGGCCCAAAGACGAGTATAAGGCAGGAGGGCCTCAGAAGAGTTTCGACAAACAGTTCGTAAGGGACTATTTGAACTCTCTTGACTGGGACAAAAGCCCTCCTGCGCCGTCACTACCTTCCGACGTTATCGAAAAGTCGTCGGAGAAATACAAAGAGGCTCTTCACAGGATAACCGGTTGATCGAGACTGGTATGTTCACGGATGAGCCGTATGTAGGCATGTCTGTCCGGGCGGATGACATTCCCTATGCGAGATGGAGATGAAGTCAGGAAAGCCGAAGACGATCAGCATATTGGGATGCGGGTGGCTGGGCCTTCCTCTGGCGAAACATCTGCTTCAAGCCGGCTACAGGGTCAAAGGCTCGACTACCGCAAAAAAGAATCTGGCGCCGTTCAGTGAACAAGGGATCGAGCCGTTCTATCTGGTCCTCGATCCGGAGATGAGAGGCGACGGCGTCGATGACTTCTTCTCGGCCGATATACTTGTCGTGAACTTCCCGCCCGAGAGAAGAGACGATATCGTCGAATATCATCAGGCTCAGATACATGCGCTTATATCCGAAATTAAGAAATCCCCCGTCAAAAAAGTTATATTCGTAAGCTCGACTTCTGTATATCCCAATCTGAGGCGGGACGTATTTGAGTATGAGGAAGCTCCCCCCAAGAAAGCGTCAGGCCTGGCTCTCCTGGCCGTTGAAAGGCTCTTCACTGCATGCCCGGATTTCGAGACCACGGTGCTTCGTTTCGGAGGTCTTATAGGGTATGACAGAAAGCCCGGCAGGTTCCTCTCGGGGAGAAAAGAAGTGAGGAACGGAGACGCCCCGGTGAATCTGATACACAGGGACGACTGCGTGGCTATCATTCGCAGTATCATCGAGAATAACGTGTGGGGGGAGATATTGAATGCATGCGCGGACTTTCATCCGCACAGAAAGGACTATTACATCTCTCAAGCAAAAAAGATCGGCGTTGAGCCTCCCGCGTTCAGAGAGGGCGCGGATACGGATTTTAAGATCGTCAGAAGTGACAAATTGAAGCAAATTCTCTCGTATGAGTTCAAATATCCGGATCCCTCAACAATTGAATAGAATTTGTATTAGAATTAAGTTAAGAATATTGGGATTTGACTCTCGTTCTGTTATAATATTTGACATAAGTGGTTTAAAAATACTGTCTGTTACAGATTATATATTTGAGAAATAAGACTCAAAAAATTCAGCTTAAATGGAATTTATTCCATCCTTATAGCCCATTTCTTCGGACAATAGCGCATAAATGACATTATTTTCTATATCCGAGTTATACAATCCCGTACTAAAAATTATGTTTTCCGGAAAAATCTGTCAACCAGCGGGAGGGAACCATATAAAAACATGCAGGAGACAATGAGAATCCAAAACGGAACGGCGGGGAACCTGGAGTTCGAAGACAACAATCTCGTAAAGGAACTCTACGGGGAGCATAACGAAAACCTGAAGGAAATAGAAAACCTGTATGACATTAAAATCCACGCCAGGGGCGGCAAAATGCATCTGGAAGGGCAGGCTCCGGAGGTAGAGTCCGCAGACAGGTTTTTAAGAGAGGTCTATAGCCTGTTGGAAAAGGGATACAGCCTCGACCCCGCGGATATAGAGCTTGCGTCCAGAATCGTAAATGAAGGAAAGATCAGGCTCGAAGATGTTTTCCTGGATACGGTATGCGTATCTACCCGGAAAAGAATTATCGCTCCAAAAAGCATTACACAGAAGCTCTATATCGAATCTATCAGGAAGAATGACATTGTGTTCGGCATAGGTCCCGCCGGAACCGGAAAAACATACCTCGCCATGGCTATGGCCGTATCGGCATTCGTAAATAAAGAGGTGAACAGGATCATACTTACGAGACCCGCGGTGGAGGCCGGAGAGAAGCTCGGGTTTTTGCCGGGAGATATATCGCAGAAGGTAGACCCGTACCTTAGGCCTCTCCTGGACGCTCTCTACGACATGATGGATTATGACAAGGCCTCCCGTCTGGTGGAAAAAGGCGCAATCGAGATAGCCCCGCTGGCGTTTATGAGAGGCCGAACGCTGAACGACGCATTCGTCATACTGGACGAGGCGCAGAATACCACCTCTATGCAGATGAAGATGTTCCTTACGAGGCTCGGTTTCAATTCGAAGGCGGTCATAACCGGAGACACGACACAGGTTGACCTTGCCGCAGACGAGAAATCGGGACTTCTCGAGGCGGAAAGACTAATTAGAAAGATTGAAGGAATTTCCTTTGTATACTTCGGTAAGAACGATGTGGTAAGGCACCCTCTGGTAAGAAAGATTATAGAAGCGTATGAGAAAATTTCCGAGTGATTGTGGTATAATTCAACCATAACCGTCATACAGACCGGAGGCTTTTCGTATGGGAAATTTCTTCAATGTTTTTCTTCTCGCAGCGCTCGTACTCGTAACTTCAGCTTGTTCACACAAGTGGCAAGATCCCGATACTGCGATGCCCGCTCAAAACGTCAGTATCCCAACTATTCTTGCAAGTCCCGACGCATATGACGGCTCCGGCGTCATAGTAATCGGAAAAATATGGCATCTAAAATTTGAAAGCGCGGGTGTAAATGAACTCGGACAGGAAGAAATTTACACTACATTTTTGCTCGCGGACAGAAACGGCATAGGAATCGACGTATTTATTCCCGGAGAAGCGCCCCTCACTGAAGGTGAGTTTATTAAGGTTGTCGGATTGTACAGTAAAACTTTTCAGGACCGGGGGCAGTATTTTTACAGCAAGATTGACGCTGTCAGGCTTGAAAGCTGGAGTCCCAATCTGAAATACTGGATTAGGGAATACGAGTTCGATTGATCCCTTATTGAAACAATTCGCTAATGAAAATGATTTTCTCTCTGGAAGGCCCGAGGGATACCGCGTAAATTGAAACCCCGGTAACTTCCTCTATCTTTTTCAAGTAATCCTGCGCCTGAACGGGCAGTTCTCCGAAATCAGTTACAGCGGAAATATCTTCCTGCCATCCGTCCGTTTCCTCATAAACGGGCTCGCAGTTTTTGAGAACGTTGTTGTTAGAAGGGAATTCTGATAGGACTTCTCCCTTATGTTTATAACCCACGCATATTCTCAGTTTCTCGAATCCGGTCAGTACGTCCAGTTTTGTGATGGCGAGTTTGGAGATTCCGTTCGTCATTGCGGCGTATTTTAGTGCGACGGCGTCGAACCATCCGCATCTCCTTGATCTTCCTGTGGTAGCGCCGTACTCCCCACCGGCTTCTCTCAGGCGCTCTTCCAATTCTCCTCCGATTTCAGACGGGAAAGGTCCTTCACCTACTCTTGTAGTGTATGCTTTCGCTATGCCGAGGACTAAATCGATCTTTGTCGGACTCACACCGGTGCCTGTACAAGCGCCTCCGGAGCCGGCGTTCGAAGAAGTAACGTAGGGGTAGGTCCCGAGGTCGATGTCCAGGAGCGCTCCCTGAGCGCCTTCGAATAATATATTTTTGCCCTCGGAATTCGCCCTGTTCAAAAGCTCCGAGACATTGCAACAAAAGTCTTTGAGCTCATTCGCGTACTCCAGATACTCCGTATAAATCTGTTTGAAGTCCAGAGGTTCCTTCCCGAGAACCTTCGTGAGATAAGAGTTTTGCTCCTCAAGGGAATGTTTGAGCCTATCGTGAAAATATTCCGGGTCCAGAAGGTCCGAAAATTTAATTCCTCTTCTGGCGGCTTTGTCTTCATATACGGGCCCGATTCCCCTGCCGGTAGTGCCGATTTTCCCGGACCCCCTCAAGGATTCGCGGGCAATATCGATCTCCCTGTGGTACGGCATAATAAGATGGGCTCTGTCGCTTATCTTTAAGTTCCCCGAGTCGGCCCTGTATCCGGCCTCTCTTAGCTCCCTCAGTTCCTGTATAAGTACTTTCGGGTCGATCACGACGCCGTTCCCAATTACCGAGACCTTCCCTTCGCGGAGTATTCCCGATGGCAGATGATGGAGTATGATTTTCTGATCGCCTATGACTATCGTGTGGCCGGCGTTATTGCCCCCCTGGTAGCGGGTTATGATATCCATCTGTTCGGAGATAAGATCGACGATTCTCCCCTTGCCTTCGTCTCCCCATTGAGCGCCTATTACAACAACGTTGGGCATGCTCAAATCCCTCCTTTGAGAAGCTCCTCTAGATTCGAGAATTCTTTGCAGGCTCCTCTTCTGGATTCTATAAGCTTGAGTTTTCTCGGGGTCTCGAGAAGAATTACACCGTAAAAATTCGAATCCCGGTTTTCCTTGATTCTGAGCTCCCTTTGCTCAGGGTCAAGGTTCAGGTCCAGCACCACCTTGAAACCGCTTGATCTTAACCACTCCGCAAGCCTGATGGCTTCGCGCCTCAAGCCCGATTTTTTTGGTATGACAACGAAATGTATCTGGCTGCTTTCGAGGTTCTTCTTGTAGGTGTTGAGCAGAGTCTCTACGTCTACGGCAAAGCCGGTCGCTGGAGAGTCATATCCGTATTTGCCCATCAGCTCGTCGTACCTGCCGCCCCTTATTATCGGCGCCGGTATATCTCTGGAAAGCACTTCGAATGTAACGCCGGTGTAGTAGTTAAAGCCCCTTATCTCGGATAAGTCGATATTAATATCACACTCAGACTGGTAATCGCCAACGACGCTGAGAACTTTTTCAAGCTCGTTTACATATTTGGTTATGGACCTGATTTTCTTCGCCTCGCTCAGGACTTCAATTCCGCCGAACAGGGAGGGGAGGACGGTTAATGTGTCCTTGACGCTCTTTGAGGCTTTAGATTTTTTAATTGAGTACGCGAGGGCTTCCTGGTCTTTTTTTTTAAGCGCCTCTTCGATTTCTCCCCTGAGGTCGCCGGTCTGCGCAAGCAGGTGTCTTAATATCCCCGTGTGTCCTATATCCAAGACCAGATTTTTTATGCCTGACTTGCCCAGTGACTTTATACCTAGGGCGATAATCTCGGCGTCAGCCTCGGCTGATTTCAGCCCGATCAGCTCACAGCCGACCTGAAATATCTCTCTTTCCTTCCCGCTGCCTTTTTCTTCGAACCTTACGACCCGACCGTTGTAGCACAGCCTGAGGGGAGCTGGCTTATCCTTTAACTGCGTTGCGACTATTCTGCCGACCTGTGGAGTAATATCTGGTCTGAGTGCTACGATTTCCCCTGAAGAGGGATCGACGAATTTCATGACTTTATTCTTAAGCTCGTCCCCAAGCCCCACGGAAAGCGGCTCAAGATATTCGAACAACGGGGTTATGATTTTTCTGTATCCCCATCTGCCGAATTCCTCGAGAAGCCCTTCTTCTATCCTTCTGAGTTCCTCCGCCTTCTCGGGAATGTAGTCTTTCACCCCTTGAGGCAGATTTAAGCGGTTTATCATTAAAACTTGACCTGAGTCACGGAAATTATATCCGGCAGCTTAGATATTTTTTCGATTACCTTGTCGGACAAGGGAGAGTCAACGTTCGTAAATACTATCGCGCGTCCGCCTATAGCCTCTCTTCCGAGATGCATGAGCCCAATGTTCACGTCGTTCTCTCCGAGTATGGCTGTCATGGCAGCTATAAAACCGGGCCTGTCGTAGTTCTCGCTCACTAGCAGATATCCCTTGGGTACTACGTCAATTGAGACCCCGTTTATCCAGACGAATCTCGGCTCTTCCTTGCCGAATATGGTTCCCGAAACGTGGCTTTCGCCATCTTCCGTTATTACCTTAATTGAAATTAAGCTTGTAAAATCCTTTGTTTTCGATGACTTTGACTCAATAACCTTGATACCCCTTTCCTCGGCGATCACGGGTGCGTTAACGTGGCTGACCACGACGTCCATCATGGGCGAGAGGAAACCCTTTAACGCCGCTACGGTTATAGGGGAAGTGTCGAGCTCGGAAACTTCTCCGTCGTATTCGATGTGAATCTCCTTGACCCCTCCTTTGCAGAGTTGTCCCTGCAGGCTCCCGAGCTTTTCGGCGAGGTTTAGATAAGGCCGCATGACCTTCAAAACCTCCATACTGACCGAGGGCATATTGACGGCGTTTTTAACAACTCCGTTCAACAGGAAATCGACTATTTGCTCAGCAATCGCAACGCCTACCTTGGTCTGTGCCTCCTGCGTCGATGCACCCAAGTGAGGGGTAAACACAATATTATCCTCAAGCGTTAGAAGCGGATTTCCCTCTTCGGGAGGCTCATTCACATACACGTCGAATGCGGCTCCCGCCACTTTACCTGATTTTACTGCTTCCGCTATGTCTTTTTCATTTGCGACTCCGCCCCTCGCGCAGTTGATAAGAATCAGTCCTTTCTTGGTTTCCTCGAAGGTTTTTTTATTCAGCAGGTCTTTCGTCTCGGGCGTAAGAGGCGTGTGTATGGTAATGATGTCCGATCTCTTGAGCAGATCATCCAGGGGAACGAGCTCAACACCGAGTTTGTCCGCGGCATCCTTGGACAAAAACGGATCGTAAGCTATGACGTTCATCTTGAGCCCGATCGCTCTTTCGGCAACCAATTTCCCTATGTTCCCGAGGCCGATGCATCCGAGTGTCTTGCCGTAAATCTCTATCCCCTTGAATTTGCTTCTTTCCCATTTCCCGGATTTGAGCGACGCGTGAGCCTGCGGGATCTGTCTTGCGAGCGAAAGCATAAGCGTTATTGTGTGTTCCGCCGTGGTAATCGCATTGGCTTCGGGCGTATTCATGACCACGATGCCCCTTTTGGTCGCTGCCTCGACGTCAACATTGTCGACACCGATCCCCGCCCTGCCTATTGCTTTCAGATTAGTACCCGCCTCGATAATGTCGGAAGTTAATTTTGTCGCGCTCCGTATTATAACTGCGTCGTATCCGCCTATAATTTCCATTAATTCTTCTTTAGGCGTACCTTTCCTAACGTCAAGCTCGAGTCCTTTGGCGGCCTCGAGTATCGCTAGTCCCTCCTTGGACATGCCGTCTGTGATTAATACCTTCAATTTATCCTCCAAAAGCCTGCTGGAATGAATTTAACGGGATAACAATATATGCGAGCGATGATTTGTTGTCAATTTAACGGGGTATTGATCGAACCGCTTTTGCGGTTTTTGTGCGGGGGTATCAGGCTTCTAAACCGCCGCGGTGTCAAGATAGCACTTTCTCTCCCGCAAGATTGAGAACAAACGGTAAGTAAGTTAATCTTTTGCCCCAGCATGAAAGAATCAAAAATGCCCTTCTTAGAACATTTGAGCGAACTCCGGATGAGGATACTCTGGAGCCTGCTCGCGGTCGCAGTTCTTTTTATCCCGGCCTATTACTTTTCGACAGAGATTTTCGATTTTCTCATGCAGCCGATTATAGCGAACCTTCCCGAGGGAAGCTCTCTGATATTTACCAGACCGGCAGAGGGTTTCATGACGTACCTAAAGGTCTCTATCTTTGTTGCGCTCGTAGCAGCGGTTCCGTTCATGCTATACCAGATATGGAGGTTCGTTGCTCCCGCGCTTTATCAGCACGAGAAAATGATAATCGTTCCTTTCATACTATTCGGGACGGTATTCTTTCTTCTCGGAGCGGCTTTCTGTTATTATGTCGCGGCCCCCAAGGCATTTAACTTCCTGCTGAACGAGTATTCGTCCCAGTACGTAAAGGCGTTCCCGTCCATAAAAGAAGCCCTTTCTTTTCTCATGGGACTCATGTTCGGCTTCGGAATCATATTCGAGTTTCCTCTGGTAATATTCGTTCTTGCCAGGGTAGGTATAGTCAACAGCGGCTGGCTAAGACAGAAAAGGAAGTACGCAATTCTTCTAAGCGCTGTGGCAGCGGCTGTCCTCACACCGACGACGGACGCCATTTCGATGATGTTTATGTTCGTCCCCATTATCATTTTTTACGAGCTTGGGATACTCGTTGCCTGGATGTTCGGTAAGAAACGGGAACCCTCAGACGCCGGTGAAGACCAAACCTCCGAAGAAGAATAAGATAAACGTTATATGGCGGCACTCTTTAGATCGACTCAAATGTCGCCTTGACTTTTCCAGATAAAAAAATAAAGTAGAAATTGGAATATCAGGGGGGAATTGTTTTTTGTGTAAGGCCAAGCAGTTACAGGCCGGCAATCTATTGAATCAATCTACTCCAAGGGGTAACAAATATGGCTGCTAAATCAGTCCGTACAAAGATCAGGGATTTAAGACACACTATCACGTATAAGAGAGAAAACGGAAAATTTGACGTAGAGTGGTACTTGAACCTCGATAAGAAGAACTGGGTGCTGCCTAAAATTCTGAAACTGCAGGCAAAGAAGTTGGGTAAAAAGCCGTTCCTTCAGTTCGGCTACGGAAAGCCTCTAAGCTTTTTCCAGACTAACCAGCTTGCGAACAAGATCGCTAACGGGCTTCTTGCTCTCGGCATAGAAAAGGGCGATAAAGTCGCGGTCTATATGCCCAACTCGGACGACTACGTTATTACCTGGTTCGGGATACTGAAGATGGGTGCGGTTATGGTTCCCATCAATACGGCTTACAAGATGGACTTCCTTCAATATATTATCGACAGCTCAGACGCGAAGGTTCTTTTCATCGCCGAGGAGTATCTCGACAGAATGCCGCCCATAGCCAAGAAGATACCTCAGCTGAAGCACGTAATCGTGTGGACGAGGGACGGGAGCGCTAAGTTCGATAAGCACGGCTTTAGTTTCAGAAAGATGACTTCCTATTCGAAATTTATTAACGCTCAGAAGAGTTCGGACCCGGGCGTGGATATCACGTTCATGGATTACGCGCGCCTGATGTATACCTCCGGTACTACGGGAAGGTCAAAAGGCGTGATGAGACCCTGCGCTGCGGATTATTCGAGCGCGAGGAATTACGCCGAGATTATGGACGTAGGTTCCAAAGACGTCTGCTTTACGTGCCTCCCCCTCTATCACTCAAACGCGATGGTTATGTCCGTATACCCGGCTCTCATTAAAGGGGCCAAAATAGTCGTAGAAGAGAAGTACAGCGCCAGCAAATTCTGGAAATGGATAAAGGATCACGGAGTTACGAAATTCAATATCGTAGGTACTATGGCTTATTTTATGTGGAACACCGCCCCTGTGCCTGAAGAAAAAGAGCACAAGGTCAGGCTCGTCCTCGGCTCTCCCGCTCCACACGACATAATTGAGGACTTTATGAAAAGATTTAATATTAAGTTTATGGAAGGCTACGGACTCACGGAAATAGGGCAGTGCACATGGATGCGTCCGGGCGAACCCTTCAGAGTCGGCTCCTGCGGCAAGGAAGCCCCGGGGTATGAAATAAAAATAGCCGACCCGGATACTGACGAAGAGGTCCCGAGAGGGCACATAGGTGAAATTATCGTCCGCCCGAGAACGCCTAATATAATGCTTCATTTCTACAACAAGATGCCCGAGAAAACGGTACAGGATTTCAGGAACTTCTGGTTCCACACGGGTGATGCCGGAATGATGGATAAACAGGGATACATATACTTCGTCGACAGGGTCAAGGATTACATAAGAAGAAGAGGGGAGAACATAAGCTCATTTGAAGTCGAGAAAATAGTGAACTCGCATCCGGAAGTCGAGGAGTCGGGAGCTATCGGTGTAAAGGCCGACGCCGGACGTTACTCCGAAGATGAAGTGATGATAGTGGTGGTTCCAAAGAAGGGCAAGAAAATAGACCCCAAGAAGCTAATGAAGTTTATGGAGGCCAGAATGCCCGCATTCATGCTGCCGAGATTCATACGCTTCGAGACCGATCTTCCCAAAACCGGGACTGAGAGAGTGCAGAAAAATAAGCTTCGCCAGAAAGGAATCACAAAAGACACATGGGACAGGGAAAAAGCGGGCTATAAAATCAAGCGCTGATGAAGTACATTTATTTACGAATACTAATTATCACAAAAGCTAACTAAAGGCTTCATGACTCTTTGTTCCGCCGGTTACACAAGGGAGGGAAAATAAATGAGAATATCAATCACGCCTACGGTACTTCTGATACTTATCTGTTTCACTGCGGTAAGCTCACAGGCGGGTGAATCTTTGAACGTCACCGAGTTCCGGAAATTGTATGACAGCATACTTTCCGGAAAGACGCTTGTAGTAGAGACCGAACAGGACGGAATGACGGTGAGGAAAGAGAGAAAATACGGTAGGGCACTCGATTTGGGCGACGGTGATTTCGAGATTCCCGTCGAGCAGGTCATAACATACACCAAGGACGGCAAAACGGAGAGCGTGGTTACTCTCGACATAGTGGATAGGGTTAACGACCTGGGAGGGAAGGCAATAATTGAGGAAGAAATC
>Ga0055481_10000225_pt1 | contig 17224 bp, 12 predicted proteins | sample Muzzi_PWC_D2_FD_57936 | JGI IMG/M metagenome (GOLD analysis project Ga0055481, IMG submission 57936) | Wetland microbial communities from San Francisco Bay, California, USA, that impact long-term carbon sequestration - Muzzi_PWC_D2 | ecosystem: Environmental > Aquatic > Marine > Wetlands ... | reverse complement strand
CCGAATTTTCGCTTTATGGGGGAATACTCAATTAACGGCCGATACATCCGGCACATTACAGGGTGTAGTGCGTGATAACCAAGACCAGCCCATTAAAGGAGCATGGATTCTGGTGGCTCGCCGTGATGGTAGCACTTACAGCACTCGCAGCGATGCCACCGGCCATTATAGCATCGGTAACATTCCGCCGGGAACTTATCGACCAGTAGCTAGCGCCCCCGGCTTTGACTCAGTTCAATTTGGTAGGGGGTTATTCAACCAAATCAAAATCAGAGCGGAAGAACAAACCACAGCCGATGTAACGTTACCTCCTGAACCAACACATATAGTCACTCCCGGACAAGACTTCCGGCTGACCGAACCAACCACACTGACCTGTACCCACCCCTTTGAAACCAGGGCCACCCGGCGACAAATTCATTTCAAAAGTGGCGACCAACCTAATCAAGCCGCCTTTTATTACACCCCAATAACAGCAACCACAACCAGCCAATTACCAATGCTTCTGGCTATTTATCCTGGCCCGGCTGACAGTTGGGAATGTGCCAGTTTACCCTTGGCCACCGCCGGTTATGCTGTCTTAGCTACCGGCCCGGCCTACAGTTTTGACCTGGAAACCGATATTGATGAGTTGGAACGCTTGCTGAACTTTATCCGCGAGAAACGGTTTCCGGGCAGTGATGGAAGCCAAATTGCGATTCTAGGGGGCAGCTATAGCAGTTTGCACGTCCAACGTCTGCTGCAGCGGGGGCAGAAAGTCAATGCCGCCCTCTTACTCGGGCCGCCAACCGATCTGTTTGACATGCGCCGCCGATTAGAGAATGGCTCATATATTCCTCCCTTCGGACTTGATCAGGCTCTCATTGCCTTAGGCTTCCCTGATCGTGAGCCACTTCGCTATTATCGTTACTCTGGCGCTTATCATGTTCGCAGTGATTTCCCGCCGCTAGCCATTCTACACAGCCGCAGCGATGAGGTGGTTCCTTACCAACAGAGCGAGTTACTGGCCGACTCCCTCGATCAAGTTGGGGCCACATATGAAATCCATTTCTTTGATGGCGCCAGTCACTACCTCCTGGCCGAAGGGGCAGATGCTGATACCTTGAAGATATACCAGATTACCCTGGATTTTCTGGCTCAGCATCTTGAGCAGAATCATTAGCTCTGGACTCGACCTTAGCTTTGAGCTATGATAGAATTTGACAGGCTTACCTCGCCATGACAGGGGAGAAAATAGATGAGCGACGACTGGCTCGACGAATTGCGCCAACTGCATGAAGCAGACAAAGCAAAACATCAGGCCGAAGCTAAGTCTAAGAATCAACAGGAACAAAAGGAAAAGGCCCAGCAAGATAAAGCCATCGCCCTCTTGCGGGAGAGTCAGGCCCACGAGTTGCTTCGCCAGGTGCAAAGAACTCTCCTGGCCGGGCAAGGCACGCTGGATATATTGGACGGGGCCAGCGATTATGAGCGAGTTATTACCCTGGTCTGGCAAGGGCCAATCTCCGCTGCCCAAAGGCCAAACCCCGAAGACCCGGAAGATTACAATTATGTATTGGTTGGGGTGCGGCGGGGCAAATTGTGGGTTAACGGCAAACGTGTATCTTCGGCTACCCCGAAGGCTCTAAAAGCGGCTCTGCTGAGAGCTTGTAAAAATCCCGGGCGAGCAAAACAACGCGATTTTGCCAGTGGTAAATAACTCATGGTAGACAATACACTGCCCGATAGCTCTAGCAACAAGAAACAACTCCATCTCTGGGAACAAGCCGCTCGCCGACAGCAGGCAACAGCTATAGCGCATCCCAATATTGCCTTTATCAAATATTGGGGAAATGAAGATGATGGCCTCCGTCTCCCGGCCAACCCCTCCCTCTCAATGAATTTGGGTAGCTTGTACACCAAAACTACTGTCACCTTTGACCAGAGTCTGCCCAACGATACACTCACCATCAATCATCAAGCTGTGACCGGGCCTGCCTTAAAACGCGTAACCACCAGCCTCGATTTAATTCGGGCAGAAGCAAGCCTGCAATTGGCGGCCCACATTGAGTCGGAGAGTAATTTTCCCATCGGCTCCGGCATCGCCTCCTCGGCAGCGGCCTTTGCCGCCCTGAGTGTGGCCGGTGCAGCCGCAGCCGGTTTACACATGGATGAGGCTGCGCTATCCAGGCTGGCCCGGCGTGGGTCGGGGTCGGCCAGTCGCTCCGTACCGGCAGGCTATTGTCGCTGGGATACAGGCACCGACCTAATTTCAATCGCGACCAGTATTGCCCCCCCGGAATATTGGGGCTTACGCGATTTGGTGGTGATTGTCAGTCAGGAACACAAAGCGGTAGGGTCAACCGGAGGACATCAACTGGCTCAAACAAGCTCGTTACAAGCGGCGCGGGTAGCTGGAGTCGCAAAACGGCTGCAAGTGTGTCAGGAGGCATTACTGGCTCGTGATTTATCAACGATGGGGCCAATCATTGAGGAGGATGCCATTATCATGCATGCGGTGATGATGTCCAGCCGCCCACCGCTCTACTACTGGAATCCAACGACGATGGCGATTATTCAAGCCACTCAGCAATGGCGAAGCGAGGGATTAGGAGTTTACTTCACCATTGATGCCGGACCTAATGTCCATCTTATTTGTGAGGCCTGTCAAGCCGAAGCCGTAATTGCCGCCGCCCGTAAGATTCCGGGGGTAAAAGATGTCATAGCAAGTGAACCAGGTGGTTCAGCGCGGTTGGTTGCCTAAATTGTTAACAATCAGTATCGACTCACTTGGTTTTAAGTATTTTATGAAAGAATCTTGGTAATATCCTAACAGTAAGTGATGATGACGGAGTTAACCCCGTCACCATTACTTTAATACACGCCTACATCTATCGCGTCTAGTTGGCAAGAGTGGCAGGTGTAGGTATAATCATTTCTATAGTTCTTGCAATTGATTTCGAAAGGGTCAGTCAGTTTTGATTACAATTATCGCGTTTATCTTAATCTTAAGTATCCTCATTTTTGTCCACGAACTGGGACACTTTATTGTGGCTAAGCGCTCCGGCATCACCGTCGAAGAGTTTGCCATTGGTTTTCCACCTCGCGCCGTCAAGGTCTGGCAAGATGAAGGTCAAATCACGCTTGATGGTCACGAATTTACCATTCCTCGAGACGTTACGGTATCTCGTAAGATTCAACCAGGAACCCAGATTTATGCCGAAACGGATGTTGATGATAAAGGACGCCCCATAGTTGTCCGCTTACAGCCCATTGAAATAAATGAAAACGAACCGGACGGAAAGGCCAAGGCCGACAGCGAAGCCAGATTTTTCAATCTATTCAGCTTTGGCTCGCGTAAATCTAAGCAATCTGCTCCAGCCGATTTAGGCCCGACAGTTACAGTGGATGCCCTCACCCGCCCCACAGAGTATTCAATTAACTGGATTCCATTGGGTGGTTATGTTCGTATGGTAGGCGAGGAAGACCCAACTGATCCGGGAAGTTTTGCCAGCAAAAGCAAGCGGGTGCGTTTGGCTGTGTTGGCCGCCGGGTCTATTATGAACTTAATCGCCGCCGTTTTCTTTTTTACCCTCACCTCCATGTCCGGTGTACCCGAGACAGTAGTTGGAACTTTGATTACTGACATTGTCCCCAATACACCAGCCCAAGAAGCTGGCCTCCAAGCAGGGGATGTTATCATAGGCGCAGATGGGGTTGGGTTCAAATATGATGGAGATTTAATCTCCTATGTTGAAAAAACCAAAGGAACAGAAATCACACTACACCTTGAACGAGGTAGCGAAATGGTAGATGCTGCTGTTACGCCTCGTGTCAATCCACCAGAAGGACAAGGCGCAATTGGTATAGCTATTAAATACGAACCCTTGGCACAAATTCTTGTTAAGGATGTCAAACCCAATACTCCAGCCCAAAAAGCCGGACTACAACCAGGTGATATTATTCTTGGGGCAGGCGACACTGTATTCAAGTATATGGATGGCCTATCGAATTATCTTGAAAAGACCAAGAAGACGGAAATCACTCTACACGTAGAGCGAGACGGTAAAGCGAAACCTGTATCGCTTGTATTTAGCAATCCACCTGAGAGTCAGGACGAGTTGGGTATTGATTTTGATTTTAACCTTGATACTCGAATTAGCCATTACTCGTTCCCCGAGGCTTTCGTGAGGGGTACAACGGATACCGCTCAATATGTTAGCCTGGTTTTTTACCTGCCCGTTGCTATTCTCAGAAATATCGTCCCAGCAGAAGCCGCTCGTCCCACCGGCCCGGTTGGTATCTACCAGCAAACCGACTCGGCGGTGAATGCAGCGGTATCGTTGAATTGGTGGTTTCCTGTACTTTGGTTAACCGCAATACTCAGTACGGCCTTGGCTGTAACTAACTTGTTACCACTGCCCGCTCTCGACGGAGGGCGTATCTTGTTTGTTATCATAGAAGCCCTGCGCGGCAAAAGGATAGCACCCGAAAAAGAAGGCGCTATTCATTTTATCGGGTTAGCTCTGCTCCTCTTTTTGATGCTGGTCATTAGTTACTATGATGTCAGTAATCCCATTCCAGCGATAGACTGGGCTAATCTGTTCTAATGTCAAATGGGCCTGTATGCTCCCAATGTGGGGAAGCTATTCAACCAGGTTGGCACATCTGTCCGAATTGTGGTCACAAACAGGCACGGGCATTACGCCAGATTCGCTGTCGGGTTTGCAGCCGACGGGCCAGAGTATCCTTAAAAATCTGTCCTCATTGTGGGGCTGACCTAGAAGCCAAACCGTTCCCTGTTTTGCCGGTCAGTTTTGCCACAATTATTATTGTGGTTTTAACTTATGGGATCGGTCAATGGGGTTCGACGCTTCTCAACGACGCTGAACAGGTTGCCTTGCTCATCAACCCACCAACCGCAACCTCCACACCTACGACCACCCCAACGTTCACCCCAACATCTACTGCTACCCCCACCTCAACCCCTACCGAAACTGCAACGCCCACGCCTACCTTCACCTTCACTCCAATTCCACCCACCACCACAGCAACGCCAACCGAAACCCCAACCGAGGCTCCGCCTGGTGTTCCAACCGCCACGGATACACCAACCATTACGCCCACTCCTACCCCAAAATATGGCAAGCCGCAATTATTAGGGCCAGAGGATGGGACAATTTTTGGGCGTGAACAACAACTTATGCTACAATGGGAAAATATGGGGCCTTTGGCTCCTAACGAATTTTACGCCGTTCGTTTAACCTGGCAACAAGATGGACAACTTGCCTATGGTGGTACAAATATCAAAGAGAATTTTTGGATAATTCCGCCCGATGCCTATTGGAGTCTGGCCGATGAATTTACTGGCCGCAAGTATGAGTGGTATGTCTACATTGAAGAAATCACCACTGATGAGGCCGGTCAGCAGGTTGGCAAGCCGGTCAGCGAAGTGAGTGATACCCTTAGTTTTTTATGGCAATAACTACTATGAGCAAAACTTTTAAAAACACCCTACAACAAATAGCTTCTGAGCCAAAACTGCTTACCAACGGCCTCTTCATCCTCTCAAGAATGGACAAAGCAGCTTTGGAAACCTTTAAAAAAGTCTGGCCTGGCATTCCTGTTGAACGCCGCCGAATCATTATGCAGGAACTATTAGAGATTACCGAGGTTAATTTTGCGGTTGATTTTGATCCCGTTTTCCTGTTAGGAATGGGGGACGAAGACGCAGAAGTTCGCATGACTGCTATCAAGGGTTTGTGGGAGAACGAGAGCCTGACCCTGATTCGACCCTTAATACACCTGCTCAAGACCGACGAAGCCACTATCGCCAGAGAGGCCGCTGCCACGGCGCTGGGGAAATTTATATATTTGAAAGAGTTGGAAGAAATCGACTGGGATGAAGGAACCCTGGCCGAAGAGGCGCTCCTGGAAACCATTTATCACGCCACAGAAGAGATCGATGTGCGGCGACGAGCCGTAGAAGCTCTCGGCTTTTCAAGCGACGCTCGTGTCACCAAAATCATCGAGTCCGCTTATTATGATGACAATGATAAGATGCGTATCAGCGCCATTTTTGCGATGGGACGCAATGCTGATGCTCGCTGGATTCCGCAAGTGATAGAAGAGCTTGATAATCGTGAGATCGAGCTTCGCTTTGAGGCGGTTCGGGCCTGTGGCGAACTGGAAGCCAAAGATGCTGTGACCAAATTAATATCTTTGATCGAAGAAGACCCCGATTTGGAAGTACAGGAAATGGCAATCTGGTCGTTGGGGCGCATTGGTGGAGATTTAGCGCGGGAAGCCCTGGAAGCCTGTCTCGAAAGTGATGATGAAACGCTGGCGATGGCAGCTCAAGACTCGCTGGATGAGCTGAATCTGTTTGATGATGCCTTGATGCTATACGACTTTGACGACGAGGATCTGATGGAGTTTTTAGATGATGATTTCGATAGCGTCAACGGCAAAGACGGCGAAAAAGATCATTTTCATTAAGAGCTATTGACTTTCAGATTCAACAAGCTCTGATGGGCGCAACTTTGGAATCTTGGCCATAACATAGGCCGCCACCAAAGCCGCTTCGTGCGGATAGCACCCAATAAAATAGGTGGCGAACTCCTCACCCTTGCGTTGAATAGCAATGCCATCAATGTAAGCCTGCACAGCCGTTACTTTTCTATCCAGGCGAATAAAGGTAAAGCGGTCACTCGGTAAAACGAGCCGGTGAGTTGTACAGAACAGATTCCCTTCATCCTGCCATTCTATACCCTTTTGCGAAGCTTTCTGGGTAGGTCGATACCAGCTCTCCTCGGTTAGTGGCTTGCCATGCCCCCGCCGCAAATCAGCGACATTGATGAAACACTCCTCATTGAGTTGCTCTAAAATTATCTGAGCCAAGATTGTTCTAACCGGGCTGATGACCTCTATATTTCCGCTGGCGATATCAGCCAGTTGTTCATCGCTATAAATATTACCAATGACGATTTTGAGCGTATCGGGTGTGAGCACTACATCTTTAAGCCCCTCTTGAGCCAGGGCAAACTCCTGCTGCCCAAAATCGGTAATGCTAAAATGTCCCTTCTTAAATAAACCCAATATAGAGCGCTCTTTCAGAGTCAATCCACACGCCTTACATTGGTAGACCCCATCCCCCTTTAATTCAACGGGGGCTTGGGTGCATAAGGGACACTCTTTGTACAAAGTTTGCTGCACCATTACTAAAACTCCTCTTCTTAATGATTGAAGATGCAGCAAGCATACTCGGTCAACCTTATTTTAGCAAAAGTTAAGCCTATTCAAGATGAAAAACTGTAACCATATTGTAATGTTTCTAGCAAACAATTTGTGGTAAGCTGGTAAAAAAGAAGTTGCAAACTGTACCTTTACAAACATCATCTTTCTCCTATAGGAGTACCCCCATGCCCACAATTCTCTACGCCGACGACGAACAGGAACATCGCGCAATGATGCAGGTAATTCTGAAAAATCAGGGTTTTGCCCTGCTCGAAGCATCTAACGGTGAAGAAGCGATTGAAGAAATAAAACGTCAACGCCCAGATTTAGTTCTCCTAGATTTGTTCATGCCAAAGGTAGATGGTTTTGGTGTGTTGGAAGCCGTAAAAGCGGATCCTACCACACAGCATATCCCTGTTATCATCCTTTCGGCCTGGTCTACTGGGGACAATCGCCAACGAGCCAAAAATTCCGGGGCAGCTGATTTTCTCGCCAAACCCTATGACCCTCTTCAATTAATGAAGGTAGTCAAAGAGCATTTATCTATTTCACTCTCGCAGCCCTAGCCCAGATACCACACCCAGCACAGCCACGCCAGCGATGAACCAAAAGACGGTCTGGTAGGCATGAATCGGCAGTAAAGATCGGTCCAGACCCTGTTGTAGAACAACGCCCCCCACCGTTGGCCCCAACATTGTGCCGGTAAAACGAACCATACTGTAAAGCCCTGCCGCTAATCCAGCTTCTTCTTGCGGAATTTGGCCCATCGAAGCCCGGTGTAGAGCGGCCAGAGAGAGACCAGCTCCCAACCCGTGGATGATAATAATCGTCGTAACTACCCCCGTGGTAGCTGTATCGGGCAACGAAGCAAAGCCCATCATAGTGCTAACTTGTACTGCCATCCCGATAGATACCGGCCAGCGACTAGTCCAACGGTCGGCAAGCTGCCCGCCGATACGCATTGTCAACAGCATAGCCCCGGCGTGAATCATCAATACAACACCGGTTGATGAGGCACTGAAACCATGAACATCGGTGAGATAAAGTGGCATCAGAAAGCCTATTCCACTCATTGTAAACATACGTATCCCGACGCTGAATGAGGCTCGGCTAAATGTTTTATTGGCAAAGATGTTTAAGGCCACATAGGGGTTGGCCTGCCGCCGTTCCCAATAAATTAGCAGTCCAAAAAGCAATAGAGTACTTGCTAATAGTCGCCAATCCCTTAAAGCCGCCACACCGGTAATTGAAGGGCTAGACAAGTAAAAAGTCAGCATCGTAACCGCGCCAGAAAGCATAACTACCCCACCCCAATCAAATGTGCGTAAAATGCCAGATTGAGGTCTGACCCGCCTGTAGGGGATTTGCTCTCGGATAACCCAAAAAGCAGCCAGAGCCGCTAATATAACGGGGCCAAAGATGGTTCGCCAGCCGATGTAATCAATCAATAAGCCACTCATAAATGGGGCGGCAATGCCTGTAAGGGGGCCAACAGAGTTCCATGTCCCCATTGCTTTACCTCGTTCACCCACTGGAAATATCTGAGAAATGATAGCCATACTCAGGGGCACACCACCTGCCGCGCCCAACCCTTGGATGGCGCGTCCTAGCATAAATAATCGCAAGTCGGTGGCGCTAAAAGCGATAATCGTCCCAATCAAAAATGTTACAATACCGATTAAAAATAGTCGGCGTTTGCCTAATTCATCGCCTAACCGGCCATAAAGGGGCATGGCAATCATGAAAGGGAGCGTATAGATTGTGACCACCCAGCCGACCACATCGGCTTGAATCTGGAAGGTCTCGCGGATTTGGGGGAGAGCTACCGAAAACACCGAAAAGTTAAGCACAACCATCATCATTGGAACCATTAAGCCAATTAAGATTATCTGTCTGTTTTGGCCGGTAAATTGTTCCCCGTTTCCCGATTGAGGCTGCCATGGTTTGTTATGCGAGGGGGATTTCATCTGAACGGGGAGGGATGCAGGTTTCATTAACTTTACTCCATTTTGTATTTGAGGTGACAGTCACTTTTTTGCTGAAAAACTTAGCTGTTTTTTAAAGTTCTTATTTTTACGCTATCCAAGTGACCGTCACCTTTAAGGTCGAATTTGTTGATTGTAGAACAAAAAGTTTCAATATATTACATCAAAAAAAAATTTGCGGTTGCTCCAGCAACCGCAAATGGGGGGCAATCATTAAGGTTGTATAATTGAACTAACTGTTTTGATTGATAGTTACGGGTTTATGAACATTAAAAATCTAATTAGGCGATAGACCACAGTGACTCTACCCCTTCCGGCTCCCTGATAGGAGGAGAATCGATCTTCTTTTCCCCTTGTAGGAGGGATTGAGGAGGTAGAGCCGCTGGATACCTAACAGAGTATGGACATACTTATCCAACAGCCTTCTAAGCCAACAAGAAGCGATGCTTTAAGCCGCTTCCAGTATTAAAAGCAAGAACTTTCTCATCCGGGTTTATCCAGCCGGTTTCAATCAAATGTTGCAACGCGCCTATCGTCGCTGCGCCTTCGAGCGAGGCAAAGACTCCTTCTTTAGAAGCCAGTAAGGATTGAGACTCTCTTATTTTATTGTCGGATAAGGCAACGGCTGTGCCATTGGTCTCTTTCAAGGCTCGCAGCATCAAGCGGCTACCGATAGCCACCGGAACCCGCAAGCCACCGGCTAAGGTGTCTGCATTTTCCCACGGCTCGGCTACATCAGCCCCATCGTGAAAGGCTTTAACAATCGGGGCGCAGCCATCAGATTGAACAACCACCATTCGTGGTCGATGGCTATCAACCCAACCTAATGCTTCCATCTCGTCAAAAGCCTTCCACATCCCAATTAAGCCCGTACCGCCACCGGTGGGGTAAAGAATCACATCGGGCAATTTCCAGCCAAACGCTTTGGCTAACTCGTAGCCCATAATCTTTTTTCCCTCAATGCGATAGGGTTCTTTTAGGGTGGATACATCAAACCAGCCGCCTTCTTCAGCCGCTGCCGCTGCTTCTCGACCGGCATCGTTGATTAAACCATTGACCAGATGTAAATCCCCGCCGGTCATTTGTACTTCCAAAATATTGATGAGAGGTGCATCATTGGGCATGTAAACATGAGCCGGAATTCCGGCGCGGGCCGCATAAGCAGCCAGCGCCCCCCCGGCATTTCCAGCCGTTGGAATCACAAATTCGCGCGCTCCTAACTCTACGGCCCGGCTGACGGCAACCGCCAGACCCAAAGCCTTAAAACTGCCTGTTGGATTTTGGCCTTCATCCTTGAGATAGAGTTGGCTGAGACCAAGCTGTCGGCCCAGTTGCTCTAGTTTAAGGACGGGTTTACCCCCTTCCCCCAAAGAGACAATGTGACGCGGGTCGCGTACTGGCAACAATTCGCGATATCGCCAAAGGGTCGCCGGTCGGCGGTTTAATTCGTCACGATCCACTTTGGTAGCCGCCTTTTCTAAGTCGTAACGGGCCAGAAGTGGATGGCCTGCTTTGGAGAGCCGGATGAGTTGATCTGCATCGTAACACTCTCCGGTGAATGAACATTCGAGATGGGTTAGATAACTCACAGAGATTCACACTCCTTTATTTTGTGGTGGTCGCCCTGTAACGTGTTGCTGGCTAAATAAAGTGTGCAATTTAACCACGGAGGCACCGACGCAAAACGCACGGAGAAATACATAAAAAACTTTTGCACTCCTCCGTGTCTCCGTGGTAAATTCGCCTAACAACATTTAAGAGGGAGACTATCGATTTTGTTAAAGGTAAGCTACTTTATTAGATGTGCCTAAGAATTGTCGTAATACCGCCTGAATTTCGGGGATGGTGGCCGGTTTGTTTAAAAACCCATCACAGCCCACTTCCTCGGCTTTGCTCTTTAACTCTGGATTACCATAAGCGGTTAACACAACAATTGGAATATGGGAGAGTTCGGGCGTACTTTTGATTTTTCGGGTTAGTTCAAAACCATCTATGCCGGGAATTAACAAATCCATAAAAATAAAATCAGGGCGTTCGTTGACCACGATGTTCCAGCCAACTTCACCATCTGCGGCTTCGAGCATTTCATGGCCCTCGGCGCTGAGGATGCGCCTTACCAGTAGGGCGTTGTTGGGGTTGTCTTCAACATACAAGATACGTCGCTTCATTATCTCTTATCTCCTGAGGTTCGCTTTGTCAATAAATTTTAGTATAACATTCTATCGTCTCAGAAACGTTGCAACAGCGTTGCAACAACAATCGACAGCCCAAGATTTCCTTTTTAAGCCATTTGGGATAGAATGAAGACGGGGAAGAAAGGTTTGATATGTCCAGGCTGGCTCTATTTTTGTTTGGTTCGCCTCGGGTCGAACTTGACAACATACCCGTTAAAATAGATCGCCACAAAGCTATCGCCCTCTTAGCTTATTTAACTATCACCGCCGAAACTCACAGCCGCAATACCCTGGCGACATTACTTTGGCCTAATTATGACCAGAGCCGAGCGCGGGCCGCCTTGCGCCGGGCCCTGGCAACCCTTAATAAAGCAGGGCTGGCCCCCTGGCTTGAGGCCGACCGGGAGACGATTGGCCTGAGACAAACCCCGGAGTTTCTGGTGGATGTGGCTCAATTCCGCCATTTACTCGCTACCTGTTTAGCCACAAAAGAAGACTCCGATGTGATTTGTCTCTCGCTCTTAACCGAGGCCTTAGCTTTATATCACGCCGATTTTATGCTTGGCTTCACCCTAAAGGACAGCCCCGACTTTGATGAGTGGCAACTTGCGCAAGAGGAAAACCTTCGTCGTGACCTGGCAAGCACCTTAGCTCGCCTAATCCGCTGTCACATAGCCAATGAAGATTTTGAATCGGCTATTGTTTATGCCCAGCGATGGCTCAAAATTGACCCCCTCTATGAGCTTGTCCACCGTCAACTTATGCAGTTATATGTATGGAATGGTCAACGGGCGGCGGCCCTTCGCCAATATCAGGAATGTGTCCGTATTCTAAAGCAAGAGTTAGATACACCGCCCTTGGAGGAAACGACAGCCCTTTACAAACGTATTCTCTACGGAGATAAGCTGCAAGAAAGTGAGCCATTAAGAAAGCAGTTCATGGCTCCGCTCCAAACCACCACCCCCTTGCATAACTTCCCAACCCAGCCTGCGCCTTTTGTTGGTCGCCGGAAGGAGCTACCCAAGATTATCAAGCGCCTCCAAGAGCTAGATTGTCGTCTCTTAACCCTAATCGGCCCCGGTGGCGGCGGCAAGACCCGGTTAGCGGTTCAAACAGCCATTGAGTTGGGGCAGGCATTTTCTGATGGCATCTATTTTGTTCCGTTAGCTTCCGTTAGCTCCCCCGATTTTCTGGTCTCTAGTATTGCCAAGAGTCTCAATTTTTCGTTGAACGGTCACACCGATCCAAATCACCAACTGGTTAACTATTTACGCAACAAGACTATGCTGTTGATTATGGATAATTTTGAACACTTGACGAAAGAAGTTGGTTTGTTATTAGACATCCTGCACCAGGCTCCGATGGTGAAAATTCTTGTCACATCACGCGAGCGGCTTAATGTGCAGGCAGAGTATGTATTTGAGGTGAAGGGTCTGAGCTATCCAACGGACAGCACTACCAGCGAGATAGAAAGTTACGGCGCTGTCGCCTTATTCTTACAGAAAGCGTACCGGGTTCATTCTGACTTTTCGCTCACCGAGGCAGAGAAGCCTTATATCATCCGCATCTGCCAACTGGTAGAAGGTCTTCCTTTGGGTATAGAGTTGGCCGCCGCCTGGGTACGGGTTATCTCCTGTCAAGAAATTGCCGAAGAAATTGAAAATTTGTACGACACTCAACATAATCTTGACTTTTTAACGACGACCCTCCACGATGTCCCTGAAAGACATCAAAGCCTGCGTGGTGTCTTCGAACATTCCTGGCAGCTCCTTTCGGAAGAGGAAAAGACTGTGTTTAAGAAGTTGTCCGTATTTAGGGCTGGGGGGAGTAGAGCAGCTTTAGCGTGGGTTGCAGAAGCTGACCTGACTCTTATATCGACCTTAATGGATAAATCCTTACTCACCAGAAGCGCGTCTGGTCGCTATGCGATGCACGAACTTTTGCGACAGGCAGCTACTGAAAAGCTGTGGCAGTCTCCTCCAGAAGCTGAAGCGGTTCATGATCATCATTGCGAATACTACATGATGTTTCTTCGGCAGCGGGAAAAGCGGCTAAAGGGGAGAAAAGAAAAGGAAATTCTGGCCGAGATTGCTAAAGAAATTGAAAATATAAGGGTGGCCTGGTATTGGGCCATCTCCCAGGGAAAGATAGCAAATGTTGAGCAAGCCCTCGATAGTCTATGGTATTTCTATAGTATGTATGGTTGGTTTCAAGAAGGGGTAGAAGCCCTTGAACAGGCTGTGACAACGTTACAGGAGTTAGAAGACAGCGGGAGTCGCCTACAAAATCTCTCCCTAATGGGCCAAATCCTGGCCTGTCAGGGATGGTTCCTCTTACGGCAGGGGCTTTATGAGCCAGCTAAAGATGTGTTGCAACGCAGTATAGATGTCTGCCAGCAACTCGATGACCGGGAAAATATGGCCGCTCCTCTTCATTATTTGGGAGTTTTGGCCGGAGAGTTGGGCCAGCCACAAGAGGCGACAAGGTTAATTCAACAGAGTTTAGCAATCTACCGAGAGGCCAACAATCTGTGGGGGGTTGCCTGGGCTTTGAGTAATCTAGGTTATCATACCGAAAAGTTAGATAAAGATCACTACTTAGAGGCCCGGCAATTGCTCGAAGAAAGCCTGGAAATTTATAAGTCCATCGGCAACAAACAGGGCATTGCGGTTGTTTTAAACAATTTGGGATTTATCACCTATAAGCAGGGGGATTATATCTCAGCCAAAGCACTTTTTGAGGAAAGTTTAACCCTGCGTCGTCAAATTGGCTACCCCAGAGGTATTTCAGTAGCCTTAAATAATCTGGGGCATGTAACCGCCGCCCTAGAGGATTTTGAGGCCAGCGAAGCCTATTACTACGAAGCCCTGAAAATCGCCATAGATATTCAAACTATCCCCGTGGCTTTGGCTGCCTTAGGTGGACTGGCTGAACCTATTGCCCGTCAAAAGAAAAATATGGAGCGGGCTTTGGAATTGGTCACCATTGCCCTTCACCACCCGGCCAGCAACAAAGAAACTCAAGATAGAGCCAGAGAATTTCTGGCTAAACGACAGCCAGAATTGTCACCTGAATTGTTTGCTATCCACCAGCCCGGAGGGCAAGATTACGCCACGCAGTTGGAGTCGCTCGTAACGGAAATTTTGGCATCCCAAAATTAAGAAGTATCTTCTACCAACAGAAATTTACTTCTAGTCGTTCTACCCGTTCTATATGTCCCACTCGTACGCGATTTCAATCAATATGTAGTTTAGAATATTACTCTGTGGTATAATGCGGTTCATATTAACCTATCATTTAAAAAGGACATTGGCTAACGGACACACCCTCGATTTGCCAAGAATTCTGCCACCCGTGACCGCCGACCATCGACCCATTCGACAGGCTCAGGATAAACCGCTGACCGCCAACACCTCGCGTGCCAAGTTCAGTTTTTATTTACAGCGGTCTGCCGTCTATCGTCAGTCGTCTGGCGGCTAAAAGGTGATTTCGGTGGCTACTTTATCTCAAATTTAAAGGATGCCCGTTAGCAAGAAAAGGATATTCCAATGTACGAACCAAAACCCGAACATAAATTCACCTTTGGTCTATGGACCATTGGCAATGTTGGCCGCGACCCCTTTGGCGATGCAGTTCGCGAATCACTGTCGCCTGTCAATATTGTAAACATACTGGCCGAAGTCGGCGCGTGGGGAGTCAATTTTCATGATAATGATTTGGTTCCCATCGACGCCACCGCTGCCGAACGGGACAAAATTGTCGCCGATTTCAAAAAAGCCCTGGATGATACCGGCATCGTTGTGCCGATGGCAACGACGAACCTTTTTTATGACCCGGTTTTCCGTGATGGCGCGTTTACCAGCAACGACCCCAAAGTGCGGGCCTACGCCTTGCAAAAAACGATGCAAGCCATGGATTTGGGGGCAGAGTTGGGAGCCAAAATCTATGTATTTTGGGGCGGGCGCGAAGGCACCGAAACCGACGCCGGTAAAAACCCGCTTGAGGCAGGCAAATGGTTCCGTGATGCCCTAAACTTTCTATGCGAATACAACATAGATCAGGGCTATGGCTTCAAGTTCGCTTTAGAAGCCAAACCCAACGAGCCACGTAGCGACATCTACCTCCCTACGACGGGAGCGATGCTTGGCTTCATCGCCAGGCTCGACCATCCCGACATGGTAGGGGTCAACCCGGAGATGGCCCACGAGCACATGGCCGGACTCAACTTTATGCACGCCGTGGCCCAGGCCTGGGATGCGGGTAAGCTCTTCCATATCGACTTGAATGACCAAAAATTTGGTCGCTACGACCAAGATTTTCGCTTTGGCGCCGAGTCGATTAAATCTGCCTTTTACCTGGTTAAATTTCTGGAAGATGTCGGTTATAATAGCAGCCGCCACTTTGATGCCCACGCCTACCGCACTGCCGACCTCGATGATGTTAAAGAGTTTGCCAGGGGCTGTATGCGAACCTATCTAATTCTCAAAGAAAAGGCCCAACAATTTTACGAGGATGACGAGATTCAAGATCTGTTGGCTGAAATCAAAGCCACTGATGGCTCTATGGATCGATTTTTGGGCGCTTATTCTACCGAAAAGGTCGAGGCCCTGAAAGCTCACACCTTTGATCGAGTGGCGATGGGCAAACGCGGCCAGCCATACGAAAAGCTGGACCAGTTGCTCATCGAGTTATTGTTGGGCGTCAGATAACCTCAAAAATAGAAGTTTTGGGCTTTCTGTTTCACACTTTATATCTTTGCATGTTATACTTGGTACAGGTGTAGGGGTGTTTGGCAAACGCCCAAATTTGCTGGATAGGTTGGGCGAATGGTATTCGCCTCAACAAATTAACCTGCCAATGTAATACTGACGAATCAGATATCATCATCCAGTTAAGGAGCGCGTAAATGCAAGGCACCTTCCGTTTCTCATTTGGCCCGTGGAATATCCATGAAGGGGCCGACCCTTTTGGCCCGCCGGTGCGACCAACCATTCCTTTTGCCGAAAAACTAAAAGTGTACAAAAAGTTGGGCTTCGAGGGCGTTCAATTCCACGATGATGATGTTGTTCCCAATCTCAACAGTATGTCCATCGCTGAAGTCAAAAACACGGCCAGGGATGTGTGTAGCGTATTGGATGGTGAGGGCTTGGTGGCCGAGTTTGTTGCCCCACGTTTATGGGAAGACACACGAACTATCGACGGCGGCTTTACCTCCAACAAAAAGGCCGAGCGCCAATATGCCATCGATCGCACGTTGCAATGTATTGATATTTCGAAAATTTTGGGTACAGATAAAATTGTTCTTTGGCTAGCTCGTGAGGGAACCTACATTCGTGAGGCCAAAGATGCCCGGGTGGCTGTGGAGCGTTTGGTCAGAGCGATTAACACCATGTTGGCTTACGACCCTAATGTAAAAATCTTAATCGAACCCAAACCCAACGAACCGATGGACCTGGCCTACATTCCCACGATTGGACACGCCATTGGCCTGGCTTACCTGACGGATGATCCGAGCCGGGTGGGCAGCTTGGTCGAGTCGGCCCACGCTATTTTGGCCGGTCTGGACCCGTCAGATGAAATGGCCTATGCGCTGGCCCATAATAAACTCTGGAGTGTTCATCTTAACGACCAAAATAGCCTGAAATTTGACCAGGATAGAGCCTTTGGCGCGGTGGATTTGCGTCGAGCCTTTATGCAGGTCTGGGTCTTGGATCACAATGGCTATGGCAATAACGGCGAGTTTGTGGGCTTGGATGTAAAAGCCATGCGAACCCAAAAAGCCGATCAAGCCACGCAGCATCTGGCGAACAGTCTAGAAATCTTTCAGACCCTTCTTGATATTGTGCGGGG
>Ga0055481_10000221_pt1 | contig 17362 bp, 14 predicted proteins | sample Muzzi_PWC_D2_FD_57936 | JGI IMG/M metagenome (GOLD analysis project Ga0055481, IMG submission 57936) | Wetland microbial communities from San Francisco Bay, California, USA, that impact long-term carbon sequestration - Muzzi_PWC_D2 | ecosystem: Environmental > Aquatic > Marine > Wetlands ... | reverse complement strand
ATGACCAAGCGGCCTGGGGAGCGCTTCGATGCGCTCGTGCAACGCGCCGTTGCCGACCCGTTGGCACGTGCGGTCAAGATGGCCGACCTCCGCGATAATCTCTCGGGTTGGGAACGGGGCCGACCATCCGCGGAACGGCGGGAGCGAGTGGCCCGCTATCGCCGCGCACTCGCGGAGCTCAACGCCCCGGGGGAAGTCGCATGACCCCGCACTGGAAGAGCACATGGGCCATCACCCTGGCCACCGCGGCGCTGGCGTGTCGTCCGGGATCGCCGCCGATGAACGATCCTCCGGTTACCATCATGACCTTCAACATCCGCTACGGTAGCGCCGAGGACGGGGCCAACGCCTGGGACCTCCGGCGCGAGCTCCTGGCGAGCACTATCCATGAAGCCCATCCAGACCTCCTCGGCCTCCAGGAAGCGTTGCGCGGGCAGCTGGACTACCTCTCGGAAACCTTCCCCGAGTACCAGGAAGTCGGCGTGGGACGGGACGATGGGAAGGAGGCGGGTGAATACTCGGCGATCCTGTATCGCGCCGAGCGGTTCGCGGTGGAAGACACGGGGACCTTCTGGCTGTCGGACACGCCCGAGACCCCGGGATCGCTGTCGTGGGGCAACCGGATTCCGCGGATCGCGACGTGGGTCCGCCTCCGGGACCGATCGACCAACCGGGCTTTCGTGGTCTACAACACCCACTGGGACCACGAGTCTCAACCATCGCGGGAGCGGAGCGCGGCCCTCCTCAGGGAACGCATCGAGGCCAGCGCCGGCGACAGCCTCCCCGTCATCGTCACGGGTGACTTCAACGCCGGCGAGGACAATTCCGCCTTCCGTGCACTCCTGGGCGGCTCCCTCCGGCTCCGGGACAGCTACCGAGTGGTCCATCCCGATGCCGACAGCGCCGGGACGTTCAACGGATTCACCGGCGACCGGAGCGGGGACAAGATCGACGCGATTCTCGTCTCGCCGGCGTGGGCGGTCCTGAATTCGGCGATCGACCATCGCGGCGAGGGCGGACGCTATCCGTCGGATCACTTCCCGGTCGTGGCGTCGCTCAGCCGCCAGGCGGGGCGCTAGTAGTGACCGCAGGTTCGGGAGCGGGCATACGCCGGGCCCATCTGGCCGTCGGCATCGGGTTCCTGGCCATCTTCGCCCTCACCGGGGCATACCTCCGGCGCACGTTCCCGGAGGCATACCACGGGGATCCCGGCATTCGCATGATGTATCGGGCCGGGCACATCTACATCCTCTTCGCCGCGCTTCTCAACGTGGTGCTCGGCGTGTACTTTCACCGGTCGCCCGCGCAGGCCGCCCGACAACGGCGGCTTCGGACCGTCGGATCGGCCCTCCTCCTTGGCACCCCGGGGCTGCTGACCGTGGCCTTCTTCGTCGAACCGGCCGGAGGGGGCTTTGGCCGCCCGATCACGGTGCTGGCCGTTTTCGCCATCGCGCTCGGCGTCGTGGCCCACCTCGTCCCCGCGCCGGGAGGGCAGTGATCATGCCTCTTGCATCCGCGCTGGCCCTTTTCCTGGCCGCGACCCTGACGCTCCTCCTCATCCCCGGCCCCGCGATCTTTTATATCGTGTCCCGCAGCCTGGATCAGGGCCCCACCGCAGGGATCGTCTCCGCCCTCGGCATCGCCTTTGGAACGCTGTTCCATGTCGCGGCCGCAGCCCTCGGCATCTCGGCGCTCCTGGTGGCCTCTGCCACCGCCTTCAACGTGCTCAAGTACGTCGGCGCTGCGTATCTGATCTACCTCGGCATCCGGACCCTCATGCGCCCGGCGGAGGACAGGGCCGTCACGCACGTCGCGCCGGTGCCGCTCCGGCGTCTGTTCTTCCAGGGCGCCTTGGTGAACGTCCTCAACCCCAAGACAGCGCTATTCTTCTTTGCTTTCCTCCCTCAATTTGCCGACCCGACGCGCGGCAGTGTGGCGGGACAGATCGTGGTACTCGGCCTGATCTTCATCGCCGTGGGGGTCGTGACCGATGGCGGGTACGCCCTCCTCGCGGGGAAGGTCGGCGGCTGGCTGCGCGGGCATCCCGCGTACGCGCGGATCCAGCAGCGCGTCTCCGCCGGGGTCTACATCGGCTTGGGGATTGCCACGGCATTTCTAGGGCGGCGAACCGCCTCGTAAGCGAGCGGCAATGGGCGGTCACGGCGGTGGGGCCTTTCGATTCCGGTCCCTGCGTCGCCTTCTGCTCCCCTCACGACCGTTTTCGCCCTCAGCCTCATCCCCCTACCGCCCACCGCACTTCCTGCCGCACCGCCAGCCCGAACGCCTTGATGCCCGTCAGCAGCGGCGAGCCGCCGCAGTAGGCCGCTGCGATGGCCCAGAGGGTCCGGAAGGAGAAGGTCGGCTCGAGGGAGATGGCGTAGACGGGCTCCCACCTGTCCGGTGCGAACTTGGCCTTGAACGCCTCCAGCCCTGCGAAGTTGTAGAAGCGCCGCCCATGCGCTCGCTGCCAAGCTAGAACGTGGCGGAGCCACGGCGCCATGGCGTCCGTGCCGGCCCGCTCCGACAGCGGCGCCACTCCGAGGGCGACATACTCCGCACCGGTGGAGGCGAAACGTCGAAAGGCGGTGTCCGCCATGAGTTCTGCCGTCCCGTTGGGAGCGCGCGGGTGGCGGACGATCTGCTCGAGGAGCCACCCGCGACGGAGTGGCACCGGCGACGCGACGAGGAAGCCGACCACGTCGTCGCGCCGTCGCGCCACGAACACCCGTCGATCCTCAAGGGCCCCCAACGTGTCCGTCTCCACCAGGAAGTGGAGTGGCGGCAGGCCTCGGGACGCCAGCCAAGCCTCCATGCAGCGCTCCAGCTCCGGATGGCGCGTCGCCCGCTCTGGCGGCCACTCGGCCACCTCGACGCCCTTGTTGCGCGCCCGGTTCAGCTGTTGCCGCATGGAGGCGTGATGCGCCAGGCGTGCCGGCCATCCGTGCGGATCGAGGACCGGGTGGGCGCCCAGGACCACCCGACTGTGGTGCGGCGAACCGCGGAGGAGGTCGGCCAGGCGTGCCTCTGCCGCCAGGTAGCAGACCCGGAGGCCCGCCACCCCCGCCGCGGCTTCGAACTCCTCGACCACCGCCCCCAGTCGCTCTGCAGGACACACCGGTTCACCGGCGACCACGCGGACACGGCCGTGATCGGTGTAGCCGACGATGGCATCCCCCTCGGCGGCCCACCAGATCGCAATGCCGGGGTTGAGGATCTGGTAGGCACTCGGGTGGTGGCCGTAGTGGAGGACGAGACTCCGGGCAGGGTTGGCTAAGGTGGTCGTAGGCGGTAGCAGGCGGTAAGTGTCGGGAGGAGACGGTATGCCTCGGGCCATTCGCGCCGCGTGCAACCGTGCCTCGCGGCGAGCCTCGGTACCCCATCCCATTCGAGATGCGGCAATCTTAGGGCATGGACCCATATGAGCAACTCGAGGCGTGGCCCGCTGTGCTACGCGCTCGACTTGGCTGTGGACACCGTGATGGGTCGCGTGCTCAATGATGAACGAGACGAGCTCGTGTCCCAGGCGCGCCGTTCAGCCTGTTCGGCGGCCGCCAACATCGTGGAGGGGTCCGCCAGCCACGGAACGGCTGAACTCAGAAGATCCCTGACCTTCTGGCACGGATCCCCTGCGGACTTGTCGTATGCGCTGTGATTGACGTTGGATCTCGGAATCATGAGCCCCGAGGAGTGGAAGCAACTGGAGAATACCCGCACTCACGCCGGGGTTGTCACGTGGAGGCTCTACCGCTGGGCCGGTGCAAGAAACCGTAGGGGTCCGGATCGCCGGAACAGCACTCACCGTCCTCTGCCGTTTCCAACCGTCTCTTACCGCCCCTTCCCGCCCACCCGCACCACCACCCCCGCCAGCTCTCCCGTATGCCCACCATCCCGCACCGCCCATCGACCATTCACCATCACATGTGGAATGCCTACCGGATACTGATGCGGGTTCTCGAACGTGGCGCGGTCCGCCACGGTGTTCGGGTCGAACGCCACCAGATCCGCAAACGCCCCGGGAGCGATGCGGCCGCGTCCCTCGAGTCGCATCCGCCGCGCGGCCATCCCGGTCATCTTGTGCACCGCCGTCTCGAGCGACATGATCTTCCGCTCGCGCACGTAGTGGCCCAGCACGCGGGGGAAGGTCCCGAACGACCGCGGGTGCGGAGTGCCGCGCGCCAACTCTCCCTCGACAGAAAGCGCCGAGCCGTCCGAGCAGATCGTTCCGCGTGGGTGTGCCAGCATCCGCTCGGTGTTCTCTTCGCTCATTCCAAAGCCGACCATCCCGCCGCCGCCGCCGTCCCCCTCGATGAGGGTGAGGAGCAGCCGATAGGGCTCCACGCCTCGCGCCTCGGCCAGCCTCCCGAGCCGCTTGCCGCGCGCCCACGCCAGCGAGTCCGCTCGAGTGGAGGTAACCTGCACCGCGTCCCACGAGCCGAGCTTGGCCACCTTGTCACGGACTGCAGCCTCGATGCGGCCCGCATCCTCCGGGTCTCGGAGCCGGCCGAGGAAGGCCTCGGTGCCACCGTCCCTCGACCACAGGGGGAAGAGGTTGCTGAGGCCAGTGCTGTACGCCACGTAGGGGTAGCGGTCGAACGTCACATCCATCCCCGAGGCGCCGCCGGCATCGAGGAGGTCGAGCGCCGGTTGGGCCTTCCACCAATTGCGCGACTCCTGCGCCTTGAGATGGCTCACGTGCACCGGCACCTCGGCCACCCGCCCGATCATGAGCGCCTCCTCGATGGCGCCGAGAAGTCGATCATCCTCATTCCGCATATGACTCGCGTAGGGGAGCCCCGTGCCGCGAAACGGTCGGGCCAACGCCACGAGCTCGCTCAGCTCGGCAAAGCCGCCGGGGACGTATTCGAGCCCCGAGGAGACACCGCAGGCCCCCCCGTCCCGCGCCTCCTCGACGAGCACCACCATCCGCTCGAGTTCCTCCGCAGTCGGCGGCCGGTCGTCGTTCCCCATCACCACTCGGCGGAGCGTGCCAGCGCCGATCATGCTGGCGACGTTCACGGCGATCCCCTGCTTCTGGTACTGGGCAAAGAGCCCCTCGACGTCGCGCACGCGCTCGTCCTCGGAGTCCTCACCACCGCGCCACGGCCCCACCGATCCCCCGTCCTGCCCCAGGATCTCGCACGTCACACCCTGGCGGATCTTCGACTCGGCCCGCGGGTCGACGACGAGTGCGCGCTCGCTGTGGGAGTGGGTGTCGATGAACCCCGGTGCCAAAGCCAGGCCCGACACGTCCACCACCGTCGCGCCCCCCGGGGACAGACTCGGTCCCAGCCCACTGATCCTATCGCCGGTCACCGCCACGTCCGCCTGGACCGGCGGCGCCCCCGTGCCGTCGTAGACGGTGGCGCCCCGGAGGAGGAGGTCAGCCTGTCCGGGGCTCCGCCACCAGCTGGGCTCGAGGGCAAAGGAGGGGACGGCCAGGGCGGCCACCGTCCAACCAGTGTTGTGGACGAAGTCACGACGCTTCACCGAGCTGCCTCGCGGGTGGGGATGCCACGAAGATCGGGCGTCTCTTCGCTTTTGAGAAGGGGGTTTCGGGGTGCCGAAACCTATGTAGCTTTCTACTCGTCCTATGTAGACTACTACACCGAGGCGATATGAGCCCACGATACCGTATCACCCACGCGTCCGCTCTCATCCTCCGCGCCATCGCCGCCGGCCACGGCTACGGCTTCGACATCATGGACGCGACGGCTCTCCCTTCGGGGACAGTGTATCCCGCCCTCCGGCGTCTGACCCGGCTTGGTCATCTCAAGGCCGTCTGGGAGGATAAGGATGCTGCCCGCGAGGCCGGCCGGCCGCGACGCCGCCAGTACCACCTGACCCCCTCCGGCCGGGAGGCGCTGGTGGAGGCGGACGCGCGATTGGCCTCCTCTCGTCGGCTTCTCGAGGAAGGGACCGTTGCCGAAGCCTGACGGTGCCGCGGCGCCGTGGCGCCTTCGGCTCGCCCTCCTCCTCGTGCGCCTGGCCGGGGTGATCGTGCCTCGCGCCGACCGAGAGGATTGGCGCGCCGAATGGGAGGGCGAGCTCCGAGCCTCGGCGGCAGGACCGGAACCAGCACTGCGCCGGCTTCGGGCGGTTTGGGGCGTCATCCCCGACGCCTACCACCTCTCGCGGGAAGGACTCAGCATGGGGCAGATCGCCGGCGACATTCGCTATGCCTTTCGCTCCCTTCGGAAGCGGCCCGGCTTTGCCGCGGTGGCGGTCGCCACGCTCGGCATCGGCATCGGGGCCAACGCGGTGCTTTTCTCGGTCGTGAATGGCGTTCTCCTATCGCCCTTCCCGTATCCGGAGGCGGAGCGCGTGGTCCGGGTGGTGGGCTTCTGGAAGGAGCGATCGGACATCGGCGGAAACGTCTCCTACCCCAACCTCTCGGACGTCGATCGATTGGCCTCTTCGTTCAGCGATGTCGCCGGCGCCCAATTCTGGCGGCCGGCGCTTCTCCTCGAGGGGAGCACCCGGGTGCTCATCGGCAGCACCGTCACCGGGAACTACTTCGACGTGTTCGGGATGCCCCCGGCGCTGGGACGCCTCTTCCGCGATGACGACGCCGGCGGCGGGCGGGCACCGACGGTTGTACTGGGATATCGCCTCTGGGCCACCGCCTTCAATGGTGATTCGGGGATCGTGGGACGGACCATCACGCTCAACAACACGCCCTACACCGTCCTCGGCGTCACGGCCGAGGCGTACGAGGATCCGGAGTTCTCCGCGGGACCGGGGGAACATGTGGAAGTCTGGCGGACGGTGGACATGAATCCGGCCGACGGCTTCCGCTCGGGGCGCTCCTGGGTCGGCGCCGCGCGTATTCGACCCGGCGTCGGACGGGAGGCGGCGGAGCAGGAACTCGGGGTAATCATGGCCCGACTGGCCGAGGAGTACCCGGAGGAGAACGCCAAGCGCACTATGGGGCTGACCGACCTCAAGGGCGATGTCGTCGGGTCGGCCCGACCAGCGCTCCTCCTTCTCCTCGGCGCCGTCGGCGTCGTGCTCCTGATCGCGTGCGCCAACGTGGCCTCTCTCCTCTTGAGTCGCGCACTCGAGCGACGCCACGAGATGGCGATCCGCATGGCGTTGGGTGGGCGGCGGGCACGACTCCTCGGTCAGCTCATGGTGGAGAGCATCCTCCTGGCCGCCCTCGGCGGCACGCTCGGCCTGGCCATTGCCGCCGCCGGTACGTCGGCCGTGGTGACGCTGGCGGGCACAGCCTTGCCGCGGGCGGAGCACGTGCACCTGAGCCTTCCGGTCCTCTGGTTTACCCTGGTCGTTGCCATCGCCACGGCGCTGGTGTTCGGACTGGCGCCCGCGTACCACGCCGTTCGGGGCGCGGACTCGGCTGCCGCGATGGCCGTGCGCACCTCGGCGAGCAAGGAGACGCGCCGCCTCCATCGGGGCCTCGTGGTCGGGGAGATCGCCCTCTCCATGGTCCTCCTGGTAGGTGCCACGCTCCTCGTCACGACCCTCCGGCGCCTGACGACCACCGACCTGGGTCTCGACCGGCCGGGGGTGATTGCGGTGGGCCTCCATGGCGCCGGGTGGTGGGACTTGGAAAACGACGCAGCGACCGTGAGGTACCGGGAGATCCTCGAGAGGATCGACGCCCTCCCGGGGGTGGAGGGCGCGGGCGCGATCGACATCGTCCCGCTCAGCTCGGGATTCTCCTGCGACGGCGTACGCCCGGAGGACCGACCCCCGCCTGCTCCCGGCGAGGGGCATTGCGCCGAGGTCCGTGCGGTGATGCCGGGAGCGACCGAGGCGTTAGGGATTCCCCTCCGCGCGGGTCGCCCGCTGGCCTTCGCGGACGACGAGCACAGTCCCAGGGTCATGGTCGTCAGCGCCGGGATGGCGGAGTCATTCTGGCCGGGGAAGGACCCGATCGGCGAGCGGGCCAGCATCCACGGCGAGTCGTTCGAGGTGGTCGGCGTTGTCGGGGACATCAGCACCTTCGGCCCCGGAGAAGCGGCACGGCCGATGGTCTACCTCGCCGCCGCCCAGGAGCCGTGGAACGGGAGTGCCCGAGGGCTCAACCTCCTCGTTCGCGGCGCAAGCGACGTGTCCGCGCTGGTAGGGCCGATCCGCGAGGTGATCCGTTCCATCGACCCGACCATCCCGCTCTTCGGGATTCGTACCTTGGACGACCTCCTGTCCGAGCGCACAGCCGGTGCCCGCTTTCGCTCGGTAGTCCTGAGCGGCTTCGCGGGCGTCGCCCTCCTTCTGGCGGTCGTGGGCATCGGCGGGGTCTTGGCGTACGCCGTTCGCCAGCGCTACAAGGAGCTGGGGATTCGCCAAGCACTCGGCGCGTCTCCCGGGCGGCTCCGCGCCATGATCGTCGGCGAAGGCCTCGGGCTCGTCCTCGTCGGAGCGGGAGTCGGCGCCGTCGCGGCCCTGGGGCTTTCCAGCCTCCTCCGGCCGTTCCTGTTCGAGGTGAGCGCCAGGGAACCGGTCATCCTCCTGGGGGGAGCGGTCTTCCTGACTGCGACCGTGCTCCTCGGCTGCTACTTCCCCGCGCGGCGCGCCGCCCGGATCGACCCGGTGGCGGCCCTCCGGAGCGAATAGCGCCGCAACCAACATCCCGATCCCCGCGTACTATTCAGGACTAGGCCGCCGCCATGGCGGCCCGGGAGCCCTTTGGGTTGGGGTCCCGCTCATCGTCGCTGATGGGGGATCGTGGTGCCAGCATCCCACCTCCGGGGTCTCGGCACGGTGGTGGGAATCGCGGTCGCTTGCCTCACGGCGATCGCCCCACTGCCCGCCGCCGCCCAGAACCGCCTCGTCGACCCCACCCTCCTCCGGTCTGGGCCGCGGGACGACACGATTCGTCGCGAGTTCTACTTCACCCGCGCCGTGTATACCGCGTTTCGGCCGGGCAACTGGACCGTCGACTACCCCAAGGCCGACCGCCAGTTCATGATCGGGCTCAAGCGGCTCACCAACATCGACGCCTCCGGGCTCGAGAATCCGGTTCGGCTGGACGATCCGGCGCTCCGCCGCTACCCCATTCTCTATATGGTGGAGCCGGGGTATCTCTACCTGACGGAGGCCGAGCGGACCGGGCTGCGCGAGTATCTCCTGGCGGGCGGCTTCCTCATCGCCGACGACTTCTGGGGCACGGCAGAGTGGAGGAACTTTGCCGATCAGATCCGCCATGTCCTCCCGGAGTATCGGATCGTGGACCTCCCACTCGACCATCCGGTCTTCCACGTGTTCTACGATTTGACCGAGATCGTCCAGGTGCCCAACGTTGGGTTGGGGAGGGCCGGGGGCCGCACCTTCGAGAAGGACGGAGTCGACCCGGCGGTGCGGGGAATCAGTGACGAAAAGGGCCGCCTCCTTGTCGCCATCGTCTGGAACAGCGACCTGGGGGACGCCTGGGAGTGGGCCGAGGATCCATACTATCCGATCCGGTTCTCGAACTTTGCGTACCAACTGGGCGTTAACTTGATCGTTTACGCCATGAGCCACTAACGACCGTGCTCGAATCGATCTTCACGTTCCTCTTCCGCTACCGCCCCGTCGTCTATCAACGGGGGCGGTTGCTGTTCGAGTCTGGGGGAGCAGCCACCGCCTGGCTCGTCGGCCTTGGGGTGATACTCCTCGTCGCGGCGGCAGTCCTCACCTGGCGGCAGCGTGCGCGTGCCGGCCGTGCAGTCACCGTGCTCCTGATCGGCCTGCGGTCGCTCACCGTGGCACTCCTCGTCCTCGCCCTCCTCCGTCCCATCCTTCGACTCGCCACGGTGGTTCCGGGAGAGAATTTCCTGGCGGTTCTGGTGGACGACTCCAGGAGCATGCGGCTCACGGATGAGGGTGACGGCTCTCGCGCGGACTTTGCCACCCAGACGTTTCTCGATCCCGCGAGCCCAGTCCTCAGCGCCCTGCGAGAGCGTTTTACCGTCCGGACCTTCCGGTTTGCGGAACACCCCAGCCGGCTGGCGCTGGGGGATAGCCTGGCCTTCCTGGGAAACGCCACCCGACTCGGAGAGGCGCTGGACTACGCCCGGCAAGAGCTGGCCGGCGTGCCGCTCGCCGGCGTCGTTGTGGTGAGCGACGGGGCCGACAATGCCGACACGACCCTGACGGACCCCCTCCTCCGCCTCCAATCGGACGGCGTCCCCGTCTACGCCGTGGGGGTGGGTCGGCAGGAATTCACCAAGGACATTGAGATTGAGCGAGTCGAGGCCCCCCGGATGGTGTTATACGGCGGGAGCTTTGCCGTCGACGTCTTCATTCGCCAGCATGGCTACGCCGGGCGAAACCTGTCGCTCCGCGTCGAGAGCGGCGGCGGGGTAGTGACGGAGGAACCCTTCCGCCTTGAGGGCAGCCAGGCGGCCACGACGGTGCACCTCATGCTCACCGCCGAGGCGGCGGGCCCCACGGTCTACCGTTTCTTTGTGCCGCCGCTCGCCGATGAGGCGGTGGCGGAGAACAACGCCCGGGAGATCCTCCTTACGGTGGAGAGCCGGCGAGAGAAGATCCTGCACTTCGAGGGCGAGCCACGCTTCGAGGTCAAGTTCCTTCGGCAGGCCGTCGCCGACGATGAGAACCTCCAAGTCGTCACCCTTCAGCGCACCGCCGAGAACAAATTCCTCCGACTCGGCGTGGATGACCCTGCCGAGCTCGTTTCCGGCTTCCCCAAGACGCGGGAAGAGCTGTTCGCCTATCGGGGCCTGATCCTCGGGAGCGTTGAGGCCTCTTTCTTTACTCTCGACCAGCTGAGGATCATCGAAGAGTTCGTAAGCCAGCGGGGCGGCGGCCTCCTCGTCCTCGGCGGCCGGCGGGCCCTCGAGGAGGGCGGTTATGCGGGAACGCCGGTGGAAAACGTCCTCCCGCTCGTCCTCGACGCCGGCGACGCCGACACCGCGTTCTTCCAGGAGGTCCGCGTCCGGCCGACCCCTGCGGGGATGGCGCATCCGGTCACCCAGCTCGCCGGCACGGCAGAGGCATCGGGGGAGCGCTACGCCACCCTCCCCCCCCTCTCCATGGTCAACCCAATCACCCGCGCCAAGCCGGGGGCCACCGTTCTCCTCGAGGGCGCGGACGAGAACGGCGAGGACTTCATCGTTCTCGCGTACCAGCGGTTTGGCCGGGGGAAGGCCATCGGCTTTCCAGTGCAGGACTCGTGGATCTGGCAGATGCACGCGGACGTCCCCCTCGAGGACATGTCCCACGAGCGATTGTGGCGCCAGCTGCTCCGCTGGTTGGTCGCCGACGTCCCCGACCCGGTGACGGCGTCCGTATCCGCTGGTCAGGTGGCGCCGGGGGAGTCCGTGACCATTACCGCGGACGTCAGCGACTCCTCCTACCTTGGTGTGAACGGCGCCCAGGTGGTCGCAACAGTCACCGACGCCACCGGCGCCCAGCGAGATCTCCCGATGGACTGGACCGTTGAGAAGGACGGCGAGTACCGAGCCACCTTCACGCCGGCGCTCGAAGGGCCGTACGCCGTCACCGTTCGAGCGGTGCGGGCCGGGACCGTGGTGGGCACGGGGTCGACCGAGTTTCGCGCCAATCAGTGGCCACGCGAGTACTTTGGCGCGGAGATGCGCCGGCCCCTCCTCGAGCGAATGGCGGAGGAGACGGGCGGGCGCTTCTACACGGCCGCGACGGCGGGCAATCTCGCCGAGGACGCACGCTTTACCGAGAGCGGCAACACGGTGGTCGAGACCTTCCCGCTCTGGAATCTTCCGGTGGTCTTCTTCCTCCTGCTGCTCGGGGTCGGAACGGAGTGGGGGGTGCGGCGGTGGCGGGGCCTGGCGTGAACCGGCTCTTCCTTCTTGGACTCCTCGGCGTCGCGGTGCCGCAGATGGCCGCGCAAACCACCGTCGTGGTCGTGACCGGAGTCGGCGGCTCCCCGGGGTATGACTCGACTTTCCACGCGTGGGCGACGACGCTTCTAGACGCCGCCACGCTTCGATATGGCGTCCCGCCGACCCAGACGATCCTCCTCGCGGCGGACACCGCCCGAGCGGACGGGCGGGCAGCCGGACCCTCCACCAAGACACGCCTGACGGAGACCCTGGCGCGCATCAGCCGTTCCCTCCCAGCCGACGGTCAGCTGGTTCTCGTCTTGATCGGGCATGGGAGTTATCGCGACGGCGTCTCTCGCTTCAACATCCCCGGCGCGGACCTGACGGCCGAGGAATTGGCGCGGGCCCTGGCGGCGTTCGGCGATCGGGAGGTCGTGGTCGCCAACCTCTCCAGCGCCTCCGGAGAATTCCTCAAGGCCCTCTCCGGGCCGCATCGGATTGTCATTACCGCCACCAAGAGCGGGATGGAGCGAAACGCCTCGATGTTCGGCGGCCATTTCGCCGAGGCCTTTGCCGGCAACGACGCTGATGCCGACAACGACGGCCGGGTCTCGATCCTGGAGGCCTTCAACTACGCGGCCGCGGAGACCGCTCGCGAGTACGAGCGGGATAAGAAGCTCCTGACCGAACACGCCCAGCTCGACGACAACGGCGACGGCAAGGGGAGCGCCACGCCCAGTCGCGACGGACCCGACGGGATGCGCGCGGCAGTGCTACTCCTGTCCTCCGGTGCGGTGGTGGCCGCGGCGCGTGGCGACTCCGCTCTCGCCGCCCTATATAAGGAGAAGCAATCCATCGAGCAGCGGATCGCCGAGCTCCGCCAGCAGAAGGCGCAGCTGGCCGATGCCGAATACGAGCGGCGTCTCGAAGACCTCCTCGTGAGCCTCGCCCGGGCCAATCGCGAGATCGCCGAGCGGGAAAAGGAAGTCCCGTGACCGGCCGACTGATTCTCGGGTGGCTTGCCTGGACCTGCGCGGCCGCGGGCGCCGGTGCCGCACAGACCCCGGCCGACGCCCGAGACCAGATTGCGGTGGGTCGCTATCGCGAGGCCGAGGCAGTCATTAGGCGGCGCCTCGCCGCGGGCCCGACGGTGGGCACGTGGCATATCCTCCTCGGCGAGGTCCTCCAGCGGACGGGGCGCTGGGATGAGGCGGGGCGCGCGTATCAGGCGGCGCGGGAGGCCGGTGGCCCCGATACGCTCACGGCGATCCTCGGTGCTGGAGAGGTAGATCTCCGGCTGGGCCGCACCGACGCCGCCCGGGCCACCTTTCGTCGGTTCATCGTCTGGTACAACCGGGGGGTGGCGACGAGCTCGGCGGACCTAACCGCGATCGCCGCTGCGCTCCAGCATCTCGGCCGGCGCGACCATCGCTTCCTTCGGGACGCCCTCCGTGCCTACGACGAGGCGATCGCCGCGGATTCCGCCAACATCGACGCCTACATCCGCCTTGGGGACCTCTTCCTGGAGAAATACAACGGCTCCGACGCCCGGGCGATGTACTCGACGGCCCTGGCACGGAATCCCGGGCACGCCGGCGCGCTCCTCGGGATGGCCCGGAGCCAGCGCTTCGACGGCCAGAGTGATCCCGTCGCCACGGTCGAACGGGCCTTGCAGGTCAATCCCAATCTCGTACCGGCGCGGGTCTTCCTGGCGGCCCAATACCTCGAACTCGAGCGCTACCACCTGGCGGCCGAGGAGGCCGAGAAGGCGCTGACGGTAAACCCCAACGATGCGCCTGCCCTGACCATGCTGGCGGCGGCCGGCCTCCTCCGCGGCGACGAGGCGGAGTTCGAGCGGCGCCTCGCCGCCGCCCGGGCAGCCGCGCCCGGCGACGCGGACGTCTTCGTCACACTGGCGGAAGTGTGCGCCAGGAATCGCCTCTACGCCCGGGCGGTGAAGCTTGCCGGACGGGCCATCGCCATCGATTCGCTCTCGTGGCGCGGCTACGCCGTACGCGGCACCAACCGGCTCCGTACCGGCGAGATCGCCGCCGGCCGGCGCGACTTGGAAGTAGCCTTCGAAGGTGACCCCTACGACGTGTGGACCAAGAATACGCTCGACCTCCTCGACCAGGTCGACGAATTTCGAGTGGTGCGCACCGACCGATTCGAGTTGGTAATCCCGTCGTCCGAGGCGGATCTCCTGGCGCTGTATCTCGGCCCGTTGGCCGAGCGCGCCTATGACAGCCTGTCGGCCAGGTACGGCGTGACGCCGCCGACGCCGATCCGAATCGAGGTGTATCCCCGGCACGCGGACTTCTCCGTCCGCACCGTCGGCCTCGTGGGCCTGGGCGCGCTGGGCGTGAGTTTTGGCCCGGTGATCGCGATGGACGCCCCCTCCGCACGCCCAGCGGGGGAGTTCCATTGGGGGGCCACCCTCTGGCACGAGCTGGCGCACTCGTTCCACATGGCCGCGAGCGACTTCCGCGTCCCCCGCTGGTTCACGGAGGGGCTCGCCGTGTTCGAGGAGCGCCGGGCCGGGGCGGGGTGGGGCGACCGGGTGACCCCCGAGTTTCTCCTGGCGTACAAGGAAGGGAAGCTGGCCGCGGTCACGGACATGAATCAGGGCTTCATGCGGCCCAAGTATCCCCAGCAGATCATCTTCTCTTACTACCAGGCGTCGCTCATCTTCGAGTACATCGACGACGACTGGGGCTTCGACGCGATCCGTGGCCTTCTCGCCGCCTTTCGCGGCGGCGCGGACACGCCGACCGCCGTTCGGGACGTGCTCGGCGTGGGCCTCGACGAGCTCGCCGACCGATTCGACCGCTGGTTCCGGGCGCGCTTTGCCGGCCCGCTCGCGGCGCTCAAGCCTGCCGAGGACGCCCCGCTCACGCTGGAGGCGCTCCGGGCGCGCGTGGCGGACACGACGGATTTCCTGGCCCAATGGCGGGTGGGGGAGTCGCTCTTCCGTGCCGACGATCTCGACCGTGCCGTCCCCCTCCTGGAGCGGGCCCGCCGGCTCTTCCCTGAATACGCCGGTGGGAATAGCCCGTATTGGTTATTGGCCCAGGCATCCGCCAAGCAGGGGCAAGCCACCAAGGCGGTGGCTGAGCTGAGCGCGCTCACGGCGCTCAATCGGGGCCACTACCCTGCCTTGATGGAGCTGGCTCGGAGACGGGCCGTCATGGGCGACACAGCCGGGTCGGCCCGGGCAATGGATGATGCGATGTACGTCGACCCCTACGAGGTGGAGGCTCACCGGACCTTGGCGACACTCTACGACGCATTGGATCGCAACACCCCGGCGGTGCGGGAGCGCCGCGCCGTGGTGGCGCTCGGGCCGTTCAACCGGTCCGAGGCACTGTACCAATTGGCGGCCGCTCAATTCCGGGCGGGAGACCGGGCGGGTGCCCGCCGGAGCGTTCTCCGGGCGTTGGAGGATGCGCCGAACTACCAGGAGGCCCTTGATCTTCTCCTCAGGATCCGGGCGGGCGGGGGGAGCCGATGACGGGCCGCGCTCGTTGGCTCGCGGCCGGGACGCTGCTGCTGCTCGCCGCGGCGGCGGCACCCGCGAACGCCCAGCGTCCCCAGCGCCGGGGGCTCCCCAGGCCGACGTCCGACCCCAAGGTCTTCAGCGAGTTCAACGTTCCGTACGACGGGCATTTCACCTTCGTCCGTCTCCGGTACACCCCATCCAGGACGGGGTATGGAGGGGGCGGCGGCTTCTTCGGCGGAATCAACTACCAGTGGGACCACGACTATCCGCGAGCGGACGAGCACTTCAGCAAGATCCTCGCGGAGCTCACGAACATCGGCGTCCACCCGACCGGCTACAACATCCTGTCGATCGGGGACCCGGAGCTCTTCGAGTATCCCGTGGCCTACCTGGTCGAGGCCGGGTGGTGGACCCTGTCCGACGCGGAGGTGCTCAACCTGCGCACCTACCTCCAGAAGGGCGGCTTCCTGATCTTCGACGACTTTGCCGGACCGGCCATGGGAGAATTCGCCGGCGGGATTCGTCGGATCCTCCCCGGCTCGCGCCTGATCCGGCTGACGGCGGACCACCCGATCTTTCATGCGTTCTTCGACGTCGACACCCTCAACTTCCACCATCCGTACTACGGTATGGAGTCCGTGTTCTACGGGGTGTTCGAGGACAACGACCCGAGCAAGCGACTCCTCCTGATCGCCAACTACAACAACGATATCGGCGAATCGTGGGAATGGTCGGACACCGGCTTCTTCCCGATCGAGATCAACAACACGGCGTTCAAGCTGGGCGTCAATTACATCGTGTATTCGATGACGCATTAGGCGGGGCAGCGGGGGCAGCGGAGGCGGTAATGGGCGGCACGAAGACCAGCCCGAACCTGGCGCAAGCCACTGACGAGGACATATCGGCTCATGGCGACGAATATTGACCACGCGACCCAGGACGACGCGACCCTGGCGGATCGACTCAAGGCGGGCCGCGACCGCGTCATGGTCGAGGTCCGCAAGCGGATCATCGGCCAGGAGGAGGTGATCGACCAGATCTTCCTCACGCTGATGGCGGGGGGAAACAGCCTGATCGTCGGGGTCCCCGGCCTGGCCAAGACCCTTCTCATCCAGACCCTTGCCGAGGTCTTGGATCTCAAGTTTTCGCGCATCCAGTTCACGCCCGACCTGATGCCGTCGGACATCGTGGGTACGGATCTGGTCCAGGAGGATCCGGCCAGCGGCCAGCGCCGGATGGTCTTCATGCCGGGGCCGGTCTTCAGCAACATCGTCCTGGCGGACGAGATCAACCGGACGCCACCGAAGACGCAGGCCGCCCTCCTCGAGGCGATGCAGGAGCACCGGGTCACCGTGCAGGGCCGCACCTACGACCTCGACGAGCCGTTCTTCGTGTTCGCCACACAGAACCCGATCGAGTTGGAGGGGACCTATCCCCTTCCGGAGGCCCAGCTGGACCGCTTCATGTTCAACATCCTCATCGATCACCTCCCTGAGGAGGCCGAGCTCGAGGTGGTCAAGACGACCACCGCCATCGTCGAGCCGGTCTTCGAGGCCGCGATGACCGGCGCCGACATCCGCGCCTTCCAGCGCCTCGTCCGCCGGGTCCCGGTGTCGGACCACGTCGCCCGATATGCCCTCACCCTGGTCCGGCGCACCCGGCCCCCGGAGCCGGGAGCGCCGGAGTTTATCCAGAAGGCGGTCTCCTACGGTGCCTCCGTCCGGGCCGCTCAGTACCTAGTCCTTGGCGGGAAGGCGCGTGCGCTCATGCGTGGACGGTACCACGTGACCGTGGAGGACATTCAGGCCCTGGCGCATCCGGTGCTCCGCCACCGTGTCCTGACCAATTTCTACGCCGAGTCGGAGGGGATCACCTCCGACGCCCTAGTGGACCGACTTCTCGAAACCATCTCGGCCCCGGCCTCCGGGCTCTGACGCCATGCCTCCAGCCCGCTTCCTCGACCCTAAGACCCTCGCCCGGATCGACCGACTCGATCTCCTGGCGCGGACGGTCGTGGACGGGTTCGTCTCCGGACTCCACCAGTCGCCCCATCTCGGCGTCTCGGTCGACTTCGCGGAGCACCGTCCCTACATGTGGGGCG
>Ga0055481_10000219_pt1 | contig 17445 bp, 12 predicted proteins | sample Muzzi_PWC_D2_FD_57936 | JGI IMG/M metagenome (GOLD analysis project Ga0055481, IMG submission 57936) | Wetland microbial communities from San Francisco Bay, California, USA, that impact long-term carbon sequestration - Muzzi_PWC_D2 | ecosystem: Environmental > Aquatic > Marine > Wetlands ... | reverse complement strand
GCCTCCGCCTTGGCCATGATGTTGTTCAGGTAGTTCAGCGACTTCACCCTGGCGCTTGTCGTGTTGGGGTGATTGCGCGCAAGACTGGCGAAAACACAGTGCAGGCCGCGCTCATACACCTCCGGCGGGTAAAGCTGGATTTTATCTGCGATGACGATCACCTTAGGGTCAGCCGTGTGCCCGATGGAAAGGCCCAGCAGTCCGACGCCCCGCGTCACCAGTAGCCGGATATAGCCGTCACCGTCGATACCATTCGCCGTTTGCGCCTCACGCATGGCGTGACTGACCTGCTCGGCCGTCATGGGGATGTCCAGCCGAATCGCGCGAGCGGATTCGAAGATTCGTTGGACGTGTTCCTGCTCTTTGAAGATCTTCCCGTTGTAAATGCGGATTCCTTCAAACACGCCGTCTCCATAGAGGAGTCCATGGTCGAAGACGCTTACACGTGCTTCAGAAACCGGTACGAGTTCGTTTCCCAACCACACTTTCAGGCCGGGATTCGGGGCATATGGGTTATCGGACATCGGTTGAACCTCGCTAAGCGTCGTGGTCATCGAGCCACCTCCTCTGTGGGATGGAGACTAGCAAACGCCGTGCCGTCAGACTCTCTGTACGGATGCAGCACGCCGCCCTTCAATTCAAGCCGGCGATGAGCCCGAGAAGCCACATGCAGGTCGTGCGTCACCATCACGATCGTCTGCCCCGCCTCGTTAAAAGCGGTCAGGAGCCGCAGGATTTCCTCGCCGATTTTCGCGTCCAGATTACCGGTTGGTTCGTCGGCTAGCAAGATGGCCGGATTGTTGATGAGCGCCCGGGCGATCGCCACCCTTTGCCGCTCGCCCCCGGACAGCTCCCGCGGACGATGTTTTGCACGTTCCGACAATCCCACACGCTCCAGAATCTCGGCTGCCTCGCGTATTGCGGTCCGCCGGACCTTCAGCCAGGAGAGTCCAGACTGTGAAATCATCCGTGCCATCAGGACGTTTTCCAGGACATTGAACTCGGGCAAAAGGTGATAAAACTGGAAAATGAAGCCGACCTGAGCGTTTCGGTAAGTGTCGCGGCGGCGCGTTGGCATCGTCGTCACATTCTGGCCGTCAAATTCCACAACGCCTTGGTCGGGAACGTCCAGGGCACCGAGCAGGTGCAACAGGGTACTCTTTCCCGATCCGCTAGCCCCCAACACGACGAGGAACTCGCCCTTGTCGGCCTTCATCGAGGCGCCGCGCAGCACACGTACTTCGGATCGGCCGAGGGTATAGGTCTTGAAGATGTTTTTTGCACGTAGGAGCATTGGCGGTCACTCGTACCGTAGTGCCTGAACGGGCCAGACCCGGCTGGCCAAATAGGACGGGATCAGCGATCCCACTATGGAGGAAACCACCGCGATTGATCCTACGCACAAGGCATCCACGGACTTGACCACCTCTGGGATTTTGTCAAAGGAGTACACGTCGGGACTCCATACACGAAGCTGCGGGTGCAGCGCCGCCAGCCAGTCCTGAATGGTGTTGATGTTCCATACGAACAGGCAACCGACGATTGTTCCGAGAATGGAACCGACGATACCGATGACGAACGCGTAACTGATGAATATCGACGCGACGCCGCGCGCCGACGCCCCGAGTGCCTTGAGCGTTCCAATGTCGCGCGTCTTCTTCTCGACGATCATGTAGAATATGCACCCGAGCAACACGATGGCCACCACGCTGATCAATGAAAACAAGAACGTCACCAGCACCTTCTCTTTCTCGACGGCATTGATGAACGGTCGCTGCAGATCCTCCCATGTAAGCACATCGGCCTCGGCAATCAGACTCTCGTCGAGCTTGGTCAACCGTAGCGAGTCGCAAAACGTGTCCCAGGCGGCGGCGATGACTTCCTTGGCCTCATAGAGGTCGACCCCCGGTTGCAGCCCAATCATGAGCTGGTTGGCGCGCTGTGGTGTCATGGACCCGTCGACTAGTGGCTGCGGGTCCATGGCCAGACGCTTTTGAAGCATGTCGAAATCGACATACACGCTTACATTGTCGATCTCGTAGATGCCGGTGCGTGAATCGTCGGCGTAGCGGAGTGGGATTTTGACCGGAGGCTCACCCATCGGATTTCCGGTCGCGCTGATCGGCAGCACCGCCACGACGACTTCCGCGCCTCGGGCCAGGTCTCGTTCGAATTTCCCTGCAGCATTTCGCTGAAACAGCAGGTCACTTCCGACGATGACCCCATACCGTTCCGTGCCCTCATAGCGTGGCGTGGAAGAATCCAGGACAAAGACCCGTTCCCCGGGAACCGGGACCGTCTGAAACGGATACATCGCCGGCTGGAACGGTCGCCGGTCGAATGCGTCGATCTTCTGCGGGTCCGTTTCACGATTTCGCCAACGGGCGTTGGCTTCCATGTAGTCTTTCGGTAGCAGGAAGGTGTCCACATCGGAAAAGGCAGCGACCGGCATCTGCTGTAGCCCCAAATGGGTCGTGCCGGGATAGTAGTGATCGTAGTTCAAACCGTTTCCAAAGTCGTTCACCTTGACGTAGTCTTGCAGGCGAATGCCCATTACCTGGCACATTTTCGTGAACGGCGTGTCTTTTACGCGGAAGATCCCGTAGCTGTAAATTTCCGGTGTCGTAGCGCGCACGACGTGCGGTAGATGCTCCGCGAGATAGCCCTCGAATTCCTCGTAAAAAGGAAAACCTTGCATGGATCGGCCACTGAGAACGATCTCACTGTGAAGCCCGCGGGAGCGTTCGCGCACGGTGTCGAGGAACCCGCCCATCACGCTCAAGACCACGAGCACCATGGCCACGCACAGCGTCACACTGGCGACGCCGAACAGCGCGATCAGCTTGGTGTGCAGATAGCGCCAGGCAAAGAACCACTTGTACACAGGCTACTGACTCCCGGCCGCACTCGGCCGTTGAAGCGGAAACAGAATGACGTCACGAATGCTGGGGCTGTCGGTCAATAACATGACAAGTCGGTCGATTCCGACGCCCAGACCGCCCGCAGGCGGCATACCATATTCGAGCGCCGTGACGAAATCTTCGTCCATGACTGCCATGGTTTCATCGCCCTCGCCGGCAACCGTCCGACTCAAGGTCTCCGCCTGGACGGCGGGGTCGTTCAGTTCGGTGTAGGCATTGCCCAGTTCCATGCCCGCCACGAAGGCCTCGAAGCGAAGCGCGATGGACGGATCCTCAGGGTGCCTGCGGGTCAGGGGGCAGATGGCCGCCGGATAGTCCATCACAAACGTCGGCTGCCGAAGATGTCGTTCCACCCCGGCCTCGAAGACGTCGTTGATCAGTACGGCGTCGTCCTTGTCTGCCGCGTTGATTTGACACGCCGCCGCCTTGGCGCGAATGGCATCCATATCCGTCATCGATACGTTGGCGTATTCTTGCAACAGGTCCACATATTTCGCACGAGGCCAGGGCGGCGTGAAATCGAGGGCTTCGCCGTTGAACACACCCATCAGCCGGCCATTCTCGATGCCCTCACGGGCCTGAAGGTAGGCAGAGAGGTGGTGCTCGGCGGCGTAGGACGCCGCATCGCCGGCCCGATCGTCAGCCTCGAGGCGCGTCACCTCCGATTCGATGGCGGCGACGCGTGCCGGCACCATATGGCGTGTGGACACATCGAAGGCGGCGGAGACCATCTGTTCCACGCGTTCCATCATCACGTGGTAGTCTCCGTATGCCTCGTAGAGTTCGATCATTGTGAACTCGGGATTGTGCTTGGTACTGATGCCCTCGTTTCGGAAATTGCGCGAAACTTCAAAGACACGTTCGAGACCGCCCACCAGCAGACGCTTTAAATAAAGCTCCGGGCTGATGCGCAGGAACAACTCCAGGTCGAGCGTGTTGTGATGCGTCGTAAACGGCCTGGCCGCGGCCCCGCCGTAAATGGGCTGAAGCACCGGCGTGTCCACTTCAATATACCGCTCAGCCTCCAGGCAGTTGCGGATAGCGCGGATGATCGCGCTGCGGTACTTGAAGACGTCACGCACGTCGGGATTGGCGAACAGATCGACGTATCGCCGGCGGTAACGCAGATCGACATCGGTCAGCCCGTGCCACTTCTCCGGCGGTGCGATGAGCGACTTGCTCAACACGGTGACACGATCCGACCACAAGGTCAGCTCACTGGTCTTGGTCTTTCCGATGACGCCGTCGGCGCCGAGGATGTCGCCGAGGTCGAGCTTCTTGATGACCGCCCATTGCTCGTCGCCGAGTTCAGCCTTGCTCAGACCGAGTTGCAGCGCGCCTGACTCGTCGCGAATCGTCATGAAAGCCAGCTTGCCCATGACGCGCAGGAGCATGATGCGACCGGCCACGCGTGCCCGAACCTCGCTTCTGTCGCCGGGTTCAAGCGGCAGCAGTGCCGCCTCTCTCCGTACAGCCGCCAGCGGGCGAATGTCAGCGAAACGCCCACCGTAGGGGTCGATTCCCAGGTCGACGAGCGCATCCCGCTTGCGAGTGCGTTGTATTTTCAGGTGATCCGTATCTTCCATGTGGCGGATTCTCTACCTCACCATACCCGCTTTCGCCGGTTTTCTTCCCCTTGGGTTCGCCCGGACGATCGTAATGCGAGGGCGATTTCATATGACGGTCGCGGCATACGGCCCTGAGCACGATCGGCGGTTTCGCCGCTGCTGTCCGGTTGGATCGTACACGGCGGTGTAGGCCGCGGCAATTGTGAAAAACCGCCAACGGGATAATGGTGATTCTCCAGGTGTGTGCGTCAGGGCGTCGGCTGTTTCAGTCGAGCGAGCGACTGCCGTACCCCTTTCAGTGTCGGATCGATGGCCAGCGCCCGCTCGAACGCCGCTATCGCCTCATCGGTCCTCCCAGCACGAGCGAATGCGTCGCCGAGAAGGCTGTGTGCGAGGGTGTCCATGGGCTCGAGATGGACCGCTTGTTGAAGCTGATCGATGGCGTCATCGAGCCGGCCGATGCGCATCAAGGCGTTACCCAATTGCATACGGGCCTCCACCGACTCCGGTAGGGCGCGCACGGCAGCGGCAAAATGCGGTATCGCCTCCTCGATTTTCCCCTTGGCCGCAAGCGCCACGCCCAGGTTTCTGTGCTGCGTCGCTTCCGGGCGGATGGACAGCGCTTGCTCGAAGTACTCGATTGCTTCATCGGTGCGTCCTTGACGCCCGAGCATGACCCCTAGTCCGCCGATCGCCTGGACGCATTTTGGGTTTAGCTCCAAGGCTCTCCTGTAGTGTTGCTCTGCCTCGTCCATGTTGCCGCGTTCGTGGACCAGGTTGGCGAGGTTGGTGTGTGCGATCCACGCGGAGGGGTTCTTGGCAAGCGTATCTCGCCAGAGCGTCTCCAGATCCCTGTATACGTACCCCTGCCGCCAGGTCAGAACGCCGAAAATACCCAGGATCACACCCGGAATGATCACACCCCAGGGCGAACGACGCTGTTTGTGTGAGTCCTGGTCGGCGGATATTCCGCGCGGAGAGCGGCTGTGCACACCACCCAATCGAGCCAATAGCGCCGCGCCCAGAGTGATGGGCCCCATGCTTGCCAGGTATTGCAGGTGATCCGCCACGAACGAGTACTGCATCATGTACACATTGATGAAGCCAAGAGCGGGGAGAAGCGTACCGCCGAAATACAGCGTGGCAGCCAACGGGCCTCGACCGAGTCGCTTGCGAAACGCAAACAACACCGCCACCAGTGCTGCGGCGGCGATCGGGAAAAGATACGCCCAGACTTGGGCCTCGGTGACTGTCCAGCGGTAGTAAATGAACGACAGGTTCGCGGGCCAGACGAGCTTCCAAAGGTAGAACCACAGCGCCCGCCCGGCGACCAGCGTTCGCTCAATCATTGAACTGTCCCATCTCGCCCCTTCGGCGCCGACGCGTTCTTTTTCCACCCAGGCGGTGATGAGCCCCATGGCGATCGCGATCGCAAACATCGGTACAAGCGGCACGATCTCGCGCACTTTGATGCGCCCGCGTTGCCACCACCGTACCACGAGCATCGCTGCCGGCCAGGTGCACGCGGCGGTCTTGCTGAGCAACGAGCACGCGAAACAGATCAACGCGCCGGCATACCAGCCCCAATGCCGCGTGGATTCGTTACCCTTTCGCGTCCACGCGGCGAAGCGTATGTAGCACAGCGCGGCGGAGAGGTAGAATACGCCTGATAGCACGTTCTTACGTTCTGTGATCCACGCCACGGACTCGACGTGGACGGGATGCAGCGCGAACAATGCGCCGGCCAGCCACGCGCCCGGTACGCCGATCCGTTTCAACACGCGCCACAGCAGAATTCCGACCAGCGCCTGCAACGCTACGTTGACGATATGGAAGCCGAGGGGATCCAGACCCCAGAGCTGCCGCTCGGCCCAGAACATCGTGAAAACCAGCGGGTAGTACTGCGGTGTCGCGTGGAAGTCGAGCCAGATCCGCTCCAGGGCGTTCGGCGAATTTAGGGCCGGAATATCAACAACGTAGACGTCGTCGTCCCAAATGAACCCGCCTTGCACGGCAGGAATGTAGGCGATGAAGGTGGCCGCAGGGATGGCAAGTAGACACAAGAGCCCGAGGATCGAGCCACGTTTCTTGCGGGGCGCCGCACCTTCCATTCTCCCTTGCCCGTGCCCTGCACCGACTCGGCCTGGTGACGTGTCCGGCCGCGCGGTGGCTCGAGGTGATTGCGTGCGATCACGTCGGCGCCGTCTTGTCATGACAGATTTAGCGGATTGTTATTTGGCTACACGAGTCGACATTGCCGGGGGCAACGTATCGCCGCACCGATCCCAACAGGATACTGTGTGGTCATTGTACGCTGAAATGACCTACTACGCTCGCAATGCGATAGCCGCTTGCCGGAAGATCCGACCGAGCCGCGACCGCAGGCGTCAAATTGAGTGCCCAAGCGATAGGCCGGGCTGCTGCGCAGTCTAATCCCCGTGATAACTCCGAATGATCTCGCTGGCTTTGTTACTCGCCAGGTTCAACGCGCCCAGGGCCTGACTGGCGGCGGTGCGTAGGGTCAGGTTGCTTTCATCGCGCGCCAGTTCGACCAGCGCAGTGATTTGGCCTTCGTTCAGCAGGCTTCCGTTCCGCTTGGCGGAGGACGCGAGCGACGTGAGGGCCGAAACCCGAAGGTCCGTCGCGTGGGCATCGTCCAGAGCCATGGCGGCGATCCCGCTCTGTGCCGATGGTGTGCCAAGATAAGCTAATGCCGCCGCCGCCGCGGTCTGAAGCGATTCCTCTTCTGAGCGGAGAGCCGCAAGCAGTGCCTGTTCCGCTTCGCCGGCGCGAAAAACGGTGCGGCCATCCGCCGCGATATTCCGCAGGGTTTCGACCGCCTCCAGGGCGATTGTCACGGCCGAATCTCGCCCGGGATCCGATTGCCCGGTTCGCTCACGAAGGCGCGTGAAGGCGTCGACCAAGTCGGTGTCATCACTGTCCGCGTCAACGGATTCGACGTTTGTGTCACTATCAGCCATGGTCTCCGCGGCCAGAGCGTGACTTGGTTTCGTGAGAATGACGACGGGCATTTGCGAAAACAAGTATTCGCCGCGCATTTGTTGCAGTGCCGTCTCCAACGGGGGGTCAGACAGATCGCTCGCCAGGAACAGGCCCCGTAGCGACTGTACCTTGTCACGAGCCTGTTCCAGCGCCCGGTAGAAGCTCGAATCGCCGATGACTTTCAGGCCTTCCGATCGCAGCGCCGCCATCACACGGTTGAGATTCGCCTGATCCGCATCGACCACCACGACGTGATCCTCGCCCGTCAGCGAAACTGCGGCCGCCAATTGCGGCACTACATATTGATCACCGGCGAACGGGGATTTGGGAAGTGCGGCTCCAAGCGCAAGCGCGGCGCGAACCCGAACGAGAAGATCGGGGAACTGCAACGCCTGCACGAGTGGCTGTTTGTAGTCCTCGGTGCCGATCAGCGAGGATTCGCCGGCGGTGACGCGAAGGGCCTCAATGGCACCGAGTGCCACGGCCGAATCGTTGTCACGGACGGCTCGCGCCAGCATCAAATGGGCGTAGCGCGGTCCGGCCGCCTGCGAAAAATACAGAGCACGAGGGAAGACGCTCGGACGAGTGGCATCCGCATCGCCGGTCTCGTTCGGGTCGCCGCTCTCGACGTTCATGCCGAGGCGCGACTCACGGCGCGTGTTGGCGGCAAGCCATAAGGCGATGGCATCAGCCCTGTCGGGCTGCAGCAGAAGCGCTTCGCCGCAGCATCGCATGGCCATGACCGTGCCGAATATTCGTTCCGGCACCTGGACAGCGGAAAGCGCCTGGTTGTCTGTGTTCCAGTACCACACGTTGGCCGTTGCCATGGACGGGTCTGCGCTGACGGCATCGTCGCCACGGTAATACCGCTCGGCCAATTGCACGAACAGGTCCGCGGCACGACCACTGACGGGTCGTCCCTGCCTTGCCTCGATCTGTGCTACGGCGTCGCGCGCTGCGGAGCGCGTTTGGCTTCCGACGTCGGCATCTTCGGCGTATTTGAGCAGGTAGGGCAGGGCATGGGCATAGCCGATTTCGCCCAGGCCGCGGATCAGATTCAGTCGTACATCCTCATCGCGAACTTGCAGTGCGATGGACATGGGCGTGACCGCCGACCTGCCCATCCGCGTGAGTGCCGTGGCGATGCGTGGCCTCAATTCGGCCATCTCCTCGTCGCCCAGGGCCTCGACCAGGTAAGGGACGGCGTACTCGCCGGATTCGGCGAGTGCGCGCTGACCAAAGAACTCCTGCTGTGGTCCACGGCCCAGATTCTCGATATTGGCCCGAATTCGGTCCGCGCTCTTTCGTTTTTGGTTCTCGCCCTCATGGATAAGATCGAGCACCTGCTCGGCACTGTCACCAATGGAAGAGTTCTTGATGAGAATGAGAAGCGTATCAACGCTGTCGCGATCGCGCTGCGCAAATTCCAAGATCTCCGTGGGATCCAGATCCGGATGGGCCAGCAACTGCTTGGCAAACGCATCTGCCGCGGTAAATCTGCCCATTCGGGCATAATGGAGAAAATCGGCAAAGAGCGATTCCGTTGACGCTTCGGCGCTGGCGGGTGTCGTCGACGCCGTGTCAGTCGGTGTTTGCGCTGCCGTGACAACCGGAAGGAACGCGACCGTGAGCGCAACCATCCAGCACGAGCCGCCCAGTCGACATAGCCGCAACAGGCCGGTTTTCAATTGGTGCATTTCATTCTCCGCAGAAAAACATCGCCGGGTCGGCCGCGCAAAGCAAAACCGCGGCATGGCGCGTGATCCGCCACCTGAGATCCCGGCTACCCCGCTTTGCCGGCTGCGACCAAACCCCAAGCCGCCGACCGCCGCCATTGGCCAGATGCGTCAGTATAGGATAGCTGGGATCGTCGTCAACGCGGGGCGCCTGCCGTGTGTTGCGGTCCGTGTGGGGGCAGCACAGCGCCGCAACACCACCCATGGGGGTCGAATGGCTGTCCGACGTTCTCGTCGGCCCGGCGGCTAGATGTTCTGGATGATCGCAATCGCGCCGGCCGCGGTGATCCCGAGGAAAACCGTATCGACAAACTGGAAAAAGTCGGTGAATCCGAAGCAGCCACCGGCTTGCAGTAGCATCCCACCGGCACCTATCAAAGTGAGCGTTCTCGCAAAGCGCCAAAACTTCATGAATTTGCTCCCTAGAACCGAACGGGGTCAAGTCAGCCCGCACGCCACGCCGATCGGACGGGGCCGGCACCGTCGCGGGCCAAGTGTAGCGGTTGGCCCTCGCCCGTCAACGAAGACCGCTCCGGTTGGAGCGGCATGGCCTCGGGCGGTATGCTCTTGCCGAATGGGCTTGGCACGCAGTTGATAAGGCTAGACTATGGCACCGGAAACGCCGTTTTTGTCTAGGACGATTTGGGCACGCGGGGGCAAACGCTGGTTTGACGCCATCGTGTCAGCCGCCTTGATCGTCGTGGTCTCTCCGATCCTGCTGATTTCCATTCTTTTGGTCATTCTCACCAGCCGAGGACCGGTGCTCTTCCGGCAGACGCGCGGCGGACGCCACGGGCAGACATTCACCATTTGCAAGCTTCGTACCATGCGCGCGAATCGTAAGCCGGATGCCAAGGAACTCGTTCCGCTCGATCACCCAGAGATCACGGCCGTCGGCTGGTTCTTGCGGCGATTCAAGATAGACGAACTTCCGCAGCTTTTCAGCGTGCTTGTGGGAGACATGTCCCTGATCGGTCCCAGGCCTACCCTTCCCGACCAGGTCGCCGCATACGATTCCTTTCGCCGGCAGCGCCTCTTGATCCGCCCCGGCATCACGGGTCTGGCGCAGGTCCACAGCAACGCGACGGTCCCTTGGGATGAGCGCATCCTCTATGATATTGCCTATGTACGCCGATGCGGACTGCTGCTGGACATGCGTATTCTCCTGCGAACCGTGCCGGTACTGGTGCTGGGTGAGCGACGCATGACCCGCCCATTCGACCGGTCGCCCTTCGCCCGGTATGTCAACGTACCGGAGGGCTATTTTGCTGGATCGGCATGATTGCACGGGGGCTCCGGAAACGCCGAGACCGGTGTGCGCGGCTTGCCGAACGGCTCTTTTTGTGGATGATGAAGTGCTCGTATCACGAACGGGTATCGTTCGTGCAGGGGACTTTCCATGGCGGTTTCCACCACCGAAAGATCATCGAATCTGCGGGCGGCGCTGGCCCGGGGTGTCGTGGTGATGCCCGGGGCGTTCAATGCGTTGTCGGCCCGTCTGATCGAGCGGGAGGGATTTGACGCCCTGTATCTCTCGGGTGCGGTGTTCGCCAACTCGGTCGGTGGCGTCCCGGATGTGGGTATGATGACCCTCACGGAATCGGCCGACTACGCGCGGCATATCGCGGGGGTCACGTCGATACCGGTCCTGGCCGATGCGGACACCGGGTACGGCGGGCCTGAAAACGCCGCCCGCACGGTACGCGTGCTCGAATCCGCCGGTGTGAACGGCATTCACCTGGAAGATCAGGAATTCCCCAAGCGATGCGGGCATGTAGAAGGCAAACGGCTGGTGCCGGCCGAGGAAATGTGCGAAAAAGTGGCATCAGCCGCTGCCGCCAAGGCCAGTTCAGACTTTCTGCTACTGGCACGCACGGATGCACGCGGGGTGGATGGTTACGACGAAGCCGTCCGCCGGGCCCATCTTTACCTCGAAGCCGGCGCGGACGGCATCTTTCCCGAGGCGCTGCAGTCGAAAGAGGAATTCACGCGGTTTGCGCGGGATGTCGACACGATCCTGCTCGCCAATATGACTGAGTTTGGAAAAACGCCCTATCTTACCGCGGACGAGTTTGGCGAGATGGGTTACAACATCGTGATATTCCCGGTGACTTTGCAGCGTCTGGCGATGAAGACCACGCTGAAGGCGCTGCAGACGATGAAGCGTGAGCGAAGTCAGAAGTCGCTCCTGGACCAGATGCAAACGCGTCAGGAGCTTTATGAGCTGCTCGGGTATGAACCCCGCGCTGCGGACACGAAGTAAATTGGTACTCGGCCGAACCGCGCCTACCGGCGCCTTCGGCCCAACGAGAGGTGATCCACCATGGCAAAGCTCAAAGACGTGTTGGCTGAAAAGCTGGCGGCATATCGTGAGGATGTGAAGAAAGTGCTCGCGACCCACGCCGATGACGTGATCTCCCAGGTCACGGTGGCCCAGGCCTACGGCGGCATGCGGGGTGTCAAGGGACAGATCTGTGACACTTCGACCGTAAGTCCGGACACGGGATTGATCGTGCGCGGCAGGCCGCTGGCGGAGATCACCGATCGCTGTCCCGAGGAGATGCTCTGGCTGCTGCTCACCGGTGACCTGCCGGACGCCGCTTCGCTCAAGACACTGCAGGATGATCTCGCCTCGCGCGCCGACGTGCCGGATTACGTCTTTGACGCGTTGCGCCAACTTCCGAAGACGACGCACCCCATGGCCATGCAGAGCATGGGTCTGCTTGCGCTGCAGGAAGGCTCCAAATTTCGCAAGCACTACGACGAGGGCATGCGAAAGGAAGAATACTGGGAGTGGTGCCTCGAGGACACGCTCGATTTGCTCGCCAAGATTCCGACGCTCACGGCCGGTGTTTACCGTATCCGTTACAAAGACGGCAAAATCATCCCGCGCGATCCGAGCAAGGATTGGAGCGCGAACTTCGCGCATATGATGGGCGTGCCGGACCCCACGGGCAACCTCGCGGACCTGATGCGGCTGTACCTCAATCTTCACGCCGACCATGAGAGCGGCAACGTCAGTGCCAACCTCTGCCATACGGCCGGCTCAGCGCTGTCGGATCCATATTACGCGGTATCGGCCGGTTTGAATGGTCTTGCCGGTCCGCTTCACGGGTTGGCCAACCAGGAATGCCTGAAATTCCACCTCGCCATTGTGGAGCGTTTCGGTGGTGTGCCGTCAGCCGATCAATTGAAGGACTATACTTGGGAGTTGCTGAATTCCGGTCGAGTGGTGCCCGGCTTTGGCCACGCCGTCTTGCGCTGTACGGATCCGCGTTACACGGCGTGCTACGACTTCGCCAAGAAGGCCTGCCCGGATCTGCCGCTGTTCAAGCTGGCCAAGCTCATGTTGGAAGTCGTGCCCGCCGTGTTGAAAGAGCACGGCAAGGCCAAGAACACCAACCCCAATGTGGACGCACTTTCCGGTGTCCTCATGTACGCCCTCGGTGTCACCGAGCCGCCGTTCTATACGGCCATCTTCGGTGTCTCACGGGCGATCGGAATATGTTCCCAAATGGTCCTCAACCGCGGAATCGGCACACCCATTACGCGTCCCAAGTCCGTGACGACGGAATGGGTCAAGAAGCAGGTGGGGGCGTAGCCACCGCGATCGACCGTAGCGGATAAATCCGATGAACGCCGGTGGTAAGCACAGGCGCCTTGGCGCCTGCGCAAGCCAAGCGGTACGCTCTTGCCATGTCAGAATCTGTTTTCCATTGTAGGTTGCGACGATCACCGCTTCATGCGACCGTCCAGGTGCCTGGCTCGAAGAGCATCAGCAACCGGGCACTGATCGCCGCGGCGTTGGCGGACGGGACGAGTATTCTGACGGACCTTCTCGAATCCGATGACACGCGGCTCATGGTCGACGCGCTGCGGATGCTGGGTGTGCCCATTACCGTGGACGAGGACGCCGGCGTGGCGGAGGTCACCGGGTGCCGCGGCATGATACCGGTCTCCGGCGCCAAGTTGGCATGCGGAAACGCCGGCACGGTGATGCGTTTTTGTACGGCGGTCTCCGCCCTTGCTCAGGGATCATTTGAGCTGGATGGTGTCGCGCGGATGCGCGAGAGACCGATTGGTGGGCTGGTCTCGGTACTGCAAGCGCTGGGCGCCGGTGTGGAATACCTGCACATCGAAGGATATCCACCTCTGGTGGTACACGGTTCGGGGTTACGTGGTGGACACGTCGCGTTCGCCTCTCCGGAGTCGAGCCAATTGGTGAGTGCGGTCTTGATGGTCGCACCGTACGCGGCGAACGATGTGCTGATGGATGTGACCGGCGACGTACCGAGTGCGCCGTACCTGGGCTTGACGACTTCGGTGATGGACGCCTTCGGCGTGGCCGTCATCGAATCGTATTCTGACGGCGAAGCGAAGTTCATCGTCGCCGCGCCACAGCGTTACGTGGCCACCCATTACACCATTGAGCCGGATGCCTCCAACGCCGCGTACTTTCTCGCGGCGCCTGCGATCGCCGGAGGGCACGTCACCGTGGCGGGTTTGGGTACCTCCTCCCGGCAGGGGGACACTCGGTTTGTCGACGTCCTGGAGCGAATGGGTTGCCGCATCGAACGACGAGCGACCGAGCTTACCGTTTACGGACCGGAAGGCGGCGACCCCTTGCACGGCGTCGATATCGACCTGAACGACATGCCGGATACCGCGCAGACACTGGCGGTTGTCGCCTTGTTTGCAGAGGGATCGACGACTATTCGCAACGTGGCCAGCCTTCGTGTCAAAGAAACGGACAGGCTATCCGCATTGCGCTGCGAGTTGACGAAACTCGGTGCCCGCGTGGAAGAATTCCAAGACGGGCTGACCATTCACCCGCCGGAGCGACCGTCGCCCGCGTTGATCGACACGTACGACGACCACCGTATGGCCATGAGCTTTGCCCTGGCCGGGCTGCGTATCAATGGCGTCGCCATCAATCATCCCGAATGTTGCGCCAAGACCTTTCCGGATTTCTTCGAGCGATTCCGCGGCCTTCTCGACTCGCCCTAACTGTCGGGCGCCATTCCGCGTTCCCAGTAGTGATGAGTGAGGCTCGGAACTGCAGGACAATCCCAAGCGTCTCAAGTTCGACTCCCGTCAGTCCCGATAAGTAGGAGCGGACGTGGCGTATGATTCGTCGCTGCGCCCCGAGTGCAACGACCTCTCGAGCGAGCGGATTCATTGACGGACGTACTCGATCAAAGCGAAGTTGATGCGCTATTGGCGGCGGTGGAGACGGGTGGCGTGGACGCCGCGTCCGGTGACATCACCGGCCGTGGGGGGCGCTCTCACCGTGAGGTCTCCGCGTACGATTTCAAACGTCCGGAGCGCGTCAGCAAGGAGCAGATGCGGGCGATCGAGGGCATCCACGATCGGTTCGCGCGCAACTTCGGTGCGGCCCTTTCCGGCTTCCTGCGAACGATCGTGGAGGTGCGCGTCGCCACCACCGAGCAATTGACGTACAGCGAGTTCATTTATTCGCTACCCAACCCGACGAACTTCAATCTGCTGACGGCCGAACCGCTGGAGGGGCAGATCTGCCTGGAACTCAGTCCGCTCATTATCTATCCGGTAATCGATCGCCTGATGGGCGGTTCGAACACGGAGTTGTTCATTCCACAACGTCCGCTGACGATTATCGAGCAGCGTCTCGTCGGCCGCATCACGGGGCGTGCCCTTGCCGCGCTTACCGAGGCCTGGTCCGATCTCGTGGAGTTGGAGTTCAAAATAAACGAGGTCGAGAGCAATCCGCACCTGGTGCAGATCGTCGCGCCAAACGAGATCGTCGTGGTGATCGGTTTCGAGATCAAAATGAGCGGTCGGGCCGGCACCATGAGCCTTTGCATTCCTTTCAACGTCATTGAGCCGGTCATGGACAAGCTGGTGACGCAAGGTTGGCTCGCTTACCAACGGCAAGCGGTCGTCGAGAATAAGGCCGAGGAAATTGCGCGCGGCCTCGGCGCCACCGAAGTCGATGTAGCGGCCTATCTGGCGGAGACGACTATTCTCGTCCGTGAATTAATGGAACTGCAGGTCGGGGACATCCTGCAAACGACAAAACTCCTGGACGGCGAGGTCATCTTGCAGGTGAAGGGGAAAAACAAGTTCGCCGGCAAGGTCGGGCGGCACCAGGACAACCTGGCGGTGAAAATCACGCGCCGCGCCGAGGTTGAAGAATCACTTTAAGAAAGCGACGAAGCGACGAAGGACGTCCGCTGCGGCATCGAGTGCCCGTGCTAGTGCAGCGTGATCGAAGCCTTCAGGGGTTCGGCTATCTGTTCCCAATCCTCTCGTCTGATCTTGATGGCCTCGGTGTGCGAGCCGGCCTGCATGACCAGGAAGTCGTCCTGCTCGAGGCCCACGTCCATGATGGTCGCCATGCCGAATAGAGAGCCTACCGGTGGCTCGGCCCCGAGCTCGCAGCCGGGGCAGAGATCGAGCAGTTCCGACTCGGTGGCCAGTCGCACATCGGTTTCCTTCAGCACGTCCGACACGGCGTCGAGATCGAGGTGGTTGGGGGCGGCCAGCACACACATGGAGAACTTCGATCCGGCTTTCACGATGACCGGCTTGGCCACCATGTAGCCGGATACGTGCTCCTCGTGGGCCAGTTCCTGTGCCGTGTAGGACTTCGGGTGCTGGTGCTTCTCGAATTTGATGCCCTTTTCTTGGAGTAGCGATGCGAGCGTCATGAGTGGTTCTCCGATGGGGGTAGCGGTTTTTCGATTTGTGCGGTGACAGCCGTCATGATGAGACCCTCTCCGCGTTCTGCGGTCTGTTGATTGTCGTACCCTAGTATAGCGGATTATCGAGTCGGCAAAAGGGAGCGTGTGGTGGGTGTTCCCACGGGTCCGGGAGACATCGGCGGACTTCTAGCACGGGAGCGCCGTTCGTTACTCTCCCGCTGCCTAAGCGTTGACCCGCCGGTCTGGGAAGGCAGAAGAGCCTCCCTGGGGAGCAGGGGGACCGGCTGCCCTACCTCAAGTCCGCCCCAAGTGTCACGTGCCCCGTTCTCACGGCTGTTGCCGCGGCGGATCGGTCGCGTACGAGGCGTCAGAGGCGGGCGCGGTGTGTCTATCCATGGTGGCGGGCAATAGCCGCTTCGATACTGGAAGAGTGCATGGGGAGATGCCACAGCCGCGAAGTCGGCCGCCCGCCTCCTACTTTGTGTGCGATCGCTCACGTTCGCGTGCCGACCGGGCGTCGAGCGTCGTCCTGCCGACCACCTCATCGTTGGCCAATGCAGAAATCAAAGGTGCGCCCGCCAGCCTACGAATTGCCCATGCGCAGCGGGTCGGCGACGATTCAGTTGGCGTTGTCCCGTGCCAGGTGAGTGATCTCGGATTCGTATGTCGCGATTTCTTCGGCGATTTCGTCCGGCACGGCGGCGTCGCTTTCGGCCAGGAGTTCACGCGTGCGCATGTCGACAAACACGTCGCGGCACTTGCGGAGCCAGTCTATTGCCAGACGGTAGTGTCCCGTTCGCTCGTCAATCGAAAGCACATCGGACTGGGCATAGGCCCTTTCCACCTCGGCCATTTTATAAAACGCCACGCCACGCGCCCGCTGCGCCTTGGTATTGTCTTTGTAGTCGGTCGCGTATGACTCGGACAAATCGAAGTGCCTTTCAAAAGTCTTCTCGGCACCGGCAGCGTCGCCTTGGGCAAGTTGCACCTCCCCTGTCCGCAACACCGCCACGATAAGGCTGTGACGAACTTCCCTGTTATCGGGATCCGACGCCAGCAGCGTCTCCGCATGATGTGCGGCAAGGCGGCAGTATTTGAGGGCCTGTTCATGGTCGCCCCGCTCGAGATACGAATACCCCAGGCGTTCCGCGGCATGGCATAGATCATGCCGGAAGACCGCGTTGTGCGGTTGTTGTTGGACAAGACTATCGAGGATCTCGAAACATCGGCGTCGATGGTCAAGAACCTCGGTCGACTCTCCCTGCCGTTCCAGAGTTGTCGATAGCTGGCTGTGGGTCGATGCGAGCGCGTGCCTGGCGAGGTAGTCGCGGGGATCTTTTTCAATCGCCAATTGAATGGTTTGTAGCGCTTTGTGCCATGCCGCGACGGCAGCATCCACCCGGTTCTCGTCGAGATAGGCCGATGCCTGGATGCTGTAGGACTGTCCCAGATCGGACAGGAGCGTCGCATCATCGGGTCGTCTGCGGTGTTGTTCCTCCAAGATAGCCAAGGCACGATTGTGATAATCGTACCC
>Ga0055481_10000217_pt1 | contig 17541 bp, 8 predicted proteins | sample Muzzi_PWC_D2_FD_57936 | JGI IMG/M metagenome (GOLD analysis project Ga0055481, IMG submission 57936) | Wetland microbial communities from San Francisco Bay, California, USA, that impact long-term carbon sequestration - Muzzi_PWC_D2 | ecosystem: Environmental > Aquatic > Marine > Wetlands ... | reverse complement strand
CCTCGTGTAATTGCGCCACCCAGCCAAACACGGGATCGTTGTCGAAATACCACGAACCGGAAAGAAGCCACAGGATCGCGAGGATGCGCGCCGGCAGCCGCGGACGTACGCCGGTGAGATGCGCAACGAGCAAAACACCCCAACCGGCCAGAAACGAGACAACAAGAGCGTCCGCAGGTGTTCGCCCCCACACAAGCTGGTATACACCTGCGAAGTGAATGATGACGGCAAGCAATGCCGTTATGCGTGATCGTCTCCACCAGGCTACGAGTAACAGGTAACCAAAGATCGCGTACAGTACCACCCAAAGCCGCGCGTCGTGTCCGGCCGCTGTACCAAGCGATGACACACCCCACTCCATACCGGAGCCAAGAGACTTGAGGACGCGGAACGCACACAGCCCCAGCGCAGCGCTGCCACAGTGCAGCAGCGCAGGCATCCGGCAACGATTGAACCCGAACCACCAAACAGCGGCCGCTAGTGCCGATATGCACACCATCGGGTCGCGCAGCCAAACGGGAAAGCGTTCTGCTGGAACAGCAACATGAAAACCCTGCAGAGCGAAGCCTATGGCGACGGCAGGGGCAAAGGCGAAGACGAAGAAATATCGCCCGTAGCTACCGTGCAGCCCCTGCAAGTGCTGCATGCCAATCGCTGCGAGCGCAAGCACCAAAGGCGACGCATAGAAGAGCCGCGCGTGGCAATCGAATGCATGGTTCATGCCGCACAGGTGCAAAGCTGTGGCGACAAGGCATATGCCGATAAACGTAAGCTCCACTGCACGGCCACGACAGTCCTCCCAGTGCGGTCCAGCCGGGCGCAGCCGCGGCGATCTCAACGAAAGGAGTGAAATGCCGGCGATCCCCGCCCAAGCCGCATAGAGCACCAATTCGGTGTCGCCCTCGGGTGAGATCATTATTCGCAACGCGAACGGTACACCCACGATCAAAACCAGACATGCCATTGCCAGCGCCTGCGCGGATCGGCTGATCCGCAGTCCCAGTTGTTGACAGACAACGCGCAGTTCCGCGATCGCGACGAGCGATACGCCGGCAGCGATGGCCGTCCCTAGCACCGGCCGCATGACCGTCAGTTCGATGGTGGCCGCCAATGGCCCGGTCCAAAAGGCAGCCAACACGAGCAGAAGCGACGGTTTGTCCTCCGGGGATCGAGCGTGTCGATTAAGACACACGAGCACAAAGGACACCGCCCATTCATAGAATTGAACGAATACAAGAGTCTGCACGATCAGCGATATGTCCCCTGCTACATCGCCGGGACCGACCAGAAACAGGCGTGCGCCTACGGCCATCGCAACCGCACTCAGAAGATACAGCGGATTCCGCCGCAAGAACCAACCGGCGTAACGCACCAATGGTCCGTCGATTGCCCTGGTCATGATGCACACCTCCCAGAAAACAGGCCAGGAAGAATCATGTGCACCTCATGAGGCATGCACATTTCGAAGCATTCGTTGCTTGTGCCGTTCCCAGGCGTGACACGTCGAGAGCGGCATAGACCCCTTGCACGAGGTCGGAGGACTCACCGAGGAGGCAAGGCCGCTACCTGAAATCAGCCGCAGCCTGAGGAGCTTCGAGATGCTAGTGACCTGACGATAAGGAAAGGAATGATAATACCATGTATGATTGCGATGCCCGCAGGTCACGTCGCATCGATCAATATGTCTGTATGACTCTTGCGTCCGAAATCGCCGAAGTCAAGTTGATTTCGCGTGCGAATTCGTATGGCGAGGGCGCGAACGCAAGGCGCGCTCACACTCAATCACCTAACCGAAGCGTCTACCCGCCTCGCGGCATGTGGGTACATCATTCCGGCCGCGGCTACGGCTGAGATCCGTCCTTTGGGAGACGGCGAGAGCAAGAAGGGCAATTCGAACAACCAGGGCGACGCCACCGCCTTAACAGCGAGAGTCTGTCGTTCGCTTCCCGCCTTGCGATTTGTCGAGATCCGTCCATGCGGGCGTTGGTCGGCACCTGTGCCAAGGTGAGCGCGCCGGACCCCAACGCCAGCGATAACAGAAGAGAACCCACCTGTGTCGACTCGATCGCTCCGATTGGCAATCGAAACGTGCAGGAATGCGAACGTGGTCGCCCATTCCATGCCGATCGAACAGCCCGAGCCACGCCCTTTTTTTCAAATGGAACAATGCAGCCTGTCGCAATCAGCGTCCTAAGGGCAGATCCATGCCGGTGTCGGAGCGGTAGGTGGCGCCGGCGTCGAAGAGGAAGTCAGTCATCGCGCCGATCACTTCGCGCCCGCTGTCCATGATGGCAGGATCGTTCAGGCGAGACTGAAGCGCCTTCCGCTCCGCGGGTACCCACTCATAGAACGGGCTGGTGACGTCGTCGCCGAACAGATCCGGCATGTAGGTGTAGGGCAATGCGCGGCGCGGCTTCTCCAGGTACTCGCGCACCCATTCGCGGCGTAGCCTCCGATAGACCATGCGCAAATTCGGCGCGAGGCGGCGCCGTTTCGGATCCCTGTTGGCCGGATCGTTAAACCAGTGACACGCCATGCAGTTGAGAGACTCAAACAGAGTCAAGCCGTCTTTCAGCCTTATCTCCGGTTGGCGTTCTTTCGGTACGTCCATTGTGGGGTACGAGACGTCAAGTAAATCCGCGACTCGACCCAGCCGCCAGCGCAGTTGGTCATCATCCACCGCCACCCTGGCGTGGAGCGACGTACCCTCTTCGGCGGAATGAGTGCCGGCCATCGGCTGACCATCCGCGTACCATCGAAGCTCGCGCCGAGCGCGTATCACGGCAGGCGACTCTTCCGCCTGTTCTTTCTTGATGGAAGCACTCAAAACGGTTCTTACGTCCGGCGTGTGTGATGCGATCGTCACGGCCCCATCCGCGCTTCGTCTGACTGGAGGCTCATCCGCGTCAAGCGGCAGATGCTCCTGCAGCACCTCCAGATGTCCGTTCAACCACTTTGCTTCCTCGGCGGACAGTCCGACCAACAGCCTGGCCAGCGCACCGCGGTCCTTCCGGGAGAGGTGGAAGCTCGGCATGCGATAGGACATCCAGTCGCGAATGGGCTCGGCGCTGTCGAGAAAACCATATAGCCAGGATGTCTGCACCTTGGCACCCGCGCCGCGTAGCGAGGGCGGCGCGCTGATGGGATCGAACCCCTCCCCGCCCCCCTGCGCCAGGCTCATGTATTGGTGGATAATGGGCTTGTTGCCCTCCACTTCGTGGCAACCCGTGCAGTTACGTTCGGCCATGACCCTTCTGCCTTCGGCAATCAGCGCGGTCGGCGCGTCTCTGGGATCCGGCTCGAGCGCCGGCGTCACACCCGGCGATTTGCGAGATAGAAGAAACGTCACCAGCGCGTCTCTTTCTTTGGGTGTCAGGTAAAAGTTGGGCATTTTGAGTTTTTCGTAGGGCGGGCGAATCCGCATGCGATCCCATATGCGCGGGTTGGAGAGCTTGTGCTCCGCGAAAGACGCATGGGACGGCGTCACGTGCGCATTGGGGTTTCCAAGATTCGAGCGAGTCGTCAGTTGCTCGGCATCTGCGGGGAACACGGAACGAAAGGCTTCCTCGTTGGCCAAACGCACCGGCTCGTTCCCCCTTGTAAAGTGCCCGAAGTCCAAGCGGCTTATCGGCTTCTCCGCCCATTGCGATAGATCCGTGCCGGGCGCCGCAGCGTTTTCAAAGCCGCGAATCTGGTGGCATCCGTGGCAGCCGTAGTGCGAGATCATCTTCGCACCGAAGAGCGCGAGACGCCGGTCCTCGATGGACATGGCTGTGAAGATCGCCCGGGCACGATCATCGCCCATCGACGGGGCGAGCCTGGACACAAGCGTTTCCGTCAGCGCGCCCCCTGTATCGTCCAACATCTCCCGGGCGCGTCGCGTGGACTCCTGCGTCTCTATCAGCGAAAACAGTAAGTCCCGTGCCAGGCGTGGCGCCCGCCGGCTCATGTCGGCGTCGGCTTCCATATCGAACGGTGAGTACTTCAGTGAGGCCAGATACGCTGCGACATGGGCGGCCTCGTCCGTCCCCAAACGGAGGTTGGGCATCTTGGCGGCGTCGGACCACCCCTTCGGATCACGAAGCCAGGTGTAAAGCCACGACTTGCCGACCTTCGAGCCCATGCCGGTGAAGTCCGGTGCATAGCGGCTGAAGATCGGCGTGTGCAGACTTTCGTCCTGCTTCGGTTTCGCCACCCATCCGGCTGGAATCGCATCGATCTCGCTGCCCAGGTTTCGGATGGCGTATCGTACCCGATCGGCGTGACTCATCTCTTCGAGTCGGTTCTCGGCATGGGATCGATCCAGCCCCTTTCGGCGAAGATCCTCAGCAATCCAGTACCGGCCGTATTCGTCCAGATTCGCATGGCAGGCGAGGCAGCCCAGAGACTTGACCATCTCACGTCCCCACGCCGGCTTGCCGGGCTCGTCTCTCGGGGGCGACACAAGCGGCACGCGATCCGATACGGCAAAAAGGTATCGCGTGATCGCGAAGACCTCGGCAAAGGATCGCAGTGCCGGGTCCGGGTCATGCTCGTCGGCGGCCGCGGCGCGGTTGTTCTCCTGTCCGAAAAAGTGCGGCATTCTGGTGCCGGGGCGAAAACGCTGGGGATCCAATATCCACTGTCGGGCAAACGCCGGTGCCAACTTGGAGGCGATACGGCGAAGATCGGGCCCGACGCGGCGCGACGGAGATAGGTCCTCGACGGGATGGCAATTCACACATCCCAGCGAGGCGAATAAGTGGCGTCCCCTGACCAGTTTGGCGCCGTTCTCGCCGTGGCCGAATCGCGGCAAATCCCAGACGGCCTCGTGGCATCTCGCGCAAGCCGCATCCAGGTATTTCAACGGCGTCATCGGGCGCGACCAATGATCAACGGTCTCGCTCGGCGTATGCCCCGGCACGCCGATGTGCGTTGCGGTGTATTGGCTGTCCCATCTTCGCGCCATCGTCTCGTCCCTGGGCGTATGGCCCGCCAGGACGAAGTCCGTCGCATGCCCGTTGCCTTCATGGCACACCGTGCAGCCCATTTTGGAGGCAGGATGATTTGATCCCGAGCCGACGTACAGATCGAGATTCGGGTGGGCGTGCAGCGGCTGGTCGAGTCGAAGCGGTGGTAGACCTACGTCAGTCAGAAACGCGTTGACGGTCGCGATCAAGGACTCGAGGTAGCCCTGTTCGTCTTCTGTCTCCGTCGGCGGCGCCGGCCAATCGAGCGGCGATTTCTCTTGCCTGCGCCGCGCCGTGTCGATCGCCGGAGCCACCTGTCGTAGCGTCGCCGCCAGCCGGTTCGGTAGAAACGCCGGATCAGCAATTGCCACGTGGCAGGTCGTACAACGATCGGTGGCGCGCGTTTCGGTGTAGTGAAGATCTACGCGCACATCAGGCAGCACCAACTGGTTGATTTGCTGGCGCGCAGGCGTGTTCTTCGGCGCCGCGAAGTCAAGAAAGGGGAGGTTGATCACCCAGCCGACGACGGGCATGTCTTTCCAAAACCCGCCCTGTTCCAGCAATCCGCGATACCGGCGATATTGCGCTTCCGCCCCCCTACGCTCCAACTCGATTGCGCGGAGGCCCTTTTCCGCGGCAAGCACGGGAGCATCGATGCCACGTAGCGAACGCGTGAGTGCCGCAACCTCGTCGTCCCAATGTTCTTTCCTTCGGCGGTTCTGCTCAACCACCTGTTCCAGCCCTGCATAGCGGCGATAGACAGCGTTTTGGCGCGCGAGGTCCGGACCGATGCGGGCGCGCAATCGTTCGAATTCATCGCGTACGATCTCGAGTCGTTGTGACCCCTGACTCCACGCCGTATCGGCCCGTTTCGCCTCAAGTTGGGCACGGGCTGATTCCGTTTCGAGCCGCAAGCGATCCGCGCCGTGCGTCTTTTGGCTCCAGGCCCGCACGGCATCCAGTTTGCGGCGCGCGCCCTCCAAACGGTCCTCGAATGACGAATCCAGGGTCCTGGTGTAGTCGAGATAGGCGAGGACGGCCTTGTTGGCGAAATGGTCGTCCTGATGGTGCCGCCACGCCCGATCGTAGTCCACCCACACGAGCCAGAAGAGGCAGGCGGTCATGAGCAGGCTGGACAGGGCGAACCACAGGTGCAGCCGATGCATCCGGTATAAGTTAGCTACTGGAATCGGCATGGCCAGGCATTCGACACAAGGTCCGACCGAAAGTAAACGGCCCGATCCGGCAGTCCGCGGAAGGAGCGCAGATCGCCGAGGCACTACCTGGATTGCTGCACGGCGCGTTCCCGCGAGATTCGTGGGCGCCCGATAAGTGCGAAAATCGCCGTCCGTAACGCACTACCTAGGGTGGCATGGGCAAACTTGTTTGCCCGTGTGCCCTACGAGAATGGCACGGGCAAGCGATCGCTTGCCCACGGTACCCGCAAATACCCGTGTTTCGGACCACAGGGCCGATAGGTGGATCGGCATGCACGCATGCGGGATATGAAGAAAAACGGAGCGGGAGGGATTCGAACCCTCGGTACAGTTACCCGTACACCGCATTTCCAGTGCGGTCCCTTCAGCCGCTCGGACACCGCTCCCGTTTTCGGACCCAATCTGCCGATTGAATCGGAAGCGTAGCGTACCGCGGCCTCGCGAATCTGACCAGTCTTGCCGAGGTTGTGAATTCTTGCACTTGGATGTCAGAGCACCGGTCTTCACGATGGGTACGACAAGAAGAGACATGCCAGGAAAGGAGTTCCGGGCATGACGCTTGCTAGAATCGTGACGGACAGAAGCCTTTGGATAGAGGGCATTCTCCGCGGCCAAGAGAGCGCAATGCCCGGATCGGTGGAATTCGGACCATGGACGCATCGCTGAGGAAATCCATCGTTGTAGCCGTCTCGCTCGTAGCGGTTCAGAGCGCCGCGGTTGCCGTCCCGCCGCCACTCATTCCGCGCCGCGTGCTCTTCGGCAATCCCGATCGCATCAGCCCTCAGGTTTCTCCGGACGGAAAACGCCTCGCATACATTGCTCCGGATGATGACGTACTCAATCTCTGGTTGCGCACCATCGGCGAAGAAGACGATCGACCGGTCACGCACGATCGCAATCGCGGGATCCGGTCCTACTTCTGGGCCACAAATGCTGCGCAGTTACTCTACCTGCAGGACACGGCCGGGGACGGGAACGCACACCTTTTTGTCGTCAACCCGGACCGGAACGAAGTTCGAAACCTCACACCCTTCCCCGGCGCGCAGGCACGAGTGATCGCCACCGCCGATGAATTCCCCGATGCAGTGCTCGTATCCATCAACGATCGCGATGAGCATTTTCACGACGTTTACAGAATTAACGTACGTAGCGGAGCGCGTACGCTCCAGATCCGCAACACGCTGGGTTTTGTGGGCTACGTCGCTGACCGCGAGATGGAGGTCCGAGCGGGTGTCACGGTTCGCCGCGACGGCGGCATCACACTCCATGTGCGCGACGATTGGGCGTCACCCTGGCGTGAGCTGAAATCGTGGGGACCGAGGGACGCGCTGAACAGCGGTCCCGTGGCGTTTTCCCATGACGGCCGTAGCCTTCTGATCATCGACAGTGAAGGCGCAAACACCGGGGAACTGCACACGGTCCGCTTGCGCGACGGTCTAGAGGCCGTCGTGGCAAAAGACCCGGTGGCGGACGTGGCCGACTTGTTCATTCATCCCAAGACGCACGAGGTTCAGGCCGTCGGCTTCCTGAGAGAGCGTCTGCACTGGAAGGTCCTCGATCCCACCATCCGACCATGCTTCAAAGCCATGGCGTCGGTGCGCCGCGGCGAATTCGGTGTCATAAACCGCGACCGAAACGATGATTTGTGGGTCGTGTACTACAACTCAGACGACGGACCGCTCTACTACTACCTGTTCGATCGCGCGGTCCGCAAGGCCGTACCGCTGTTTCCGGATCGCACGGCGCTGCAAGGGCACAAATTGGCACAAATGGAACCCATTACGCTCGAGGCGCGCGACGGCTTGACCCTGCACGGCTATCTTACGACGCCTACCGGGGTCCCGGCCCGGCATCTTCCCACCGTCCTTCTCGTTCATGGGGGCCCCTGGTCTCGCGACAGATGGGGATACAACGACGAGGTTCAGTGGCTGGCCAACCGCGGCTATGCCGTGCTGCAAGTCAACTTTCGCGGCTCCGCGGGTTACGGGAAGGCGTTCCTCAACGCGGGCAATCGCGAATGGGGCGGCAAGATGCAGACCGACCTGGTGGACGCGATCAAGTGGGCCGTCGATCAAGGCATTGCGGATCCAGACCGCCTCGCCGTCTTCGGGAGCTCGTACGGAGGATATGCCGCCCTTACGGCACTAACCGACACACCGGAAATGTTTCAATGCGCCGTGGACGTGTCAGGCCCGACCAGTTTGATTACCTTTATGAAGACGATCCCGCCGTACTGGAAAGCAGTCGAGCCGATCCTCTGGGACCGTGTGGGACACCCCGAGAAAGACGTCGATTTTCTTCAATCGCGATCACCCTTCACGAAGATCGACCGCATCGTCCGGCCCCTGCTCATTGCCCAGGGTGCCAACGACAAGCGTGTGGTCGTAGACGAGTGCAGAAAAATGGTGCAAAAACTCAGGGACGCCGGCCGCGACGTCGAATATCTTGAATTTGCGGACGAGCGACACGGTCTGACCCGACCTGAGAACCGCATGCATTTCTACGCGCGTGCGGAGGCATTCCTGGCGAAGCACCTCGGCGGTCGGCACGAGCCGGATACATCTGCGGATGGGCGGTCGGCAGATCCCAAATGACGCAACACGAGCCCAACGCGTGCATCACGCTTTCACCAGACTCTCGCCCCTCCAGCCGTCAAGGACGCGTCGAAACCCATCGCGCCTCGTGTCCGGCAGGCAGGAAGCTCCAGGAGAGCCATGACAGGAGAAGGCAGAATCCGTGCGACCAGGACAGTCTACAGCTCCGCCGTTGCCGAGGGATGCGATCAGGCACCGCAGTGCTGTTGGCGCAATGCCTTCCGCAACCGTCGCGGTCGCCGTAAAAGCGCCAAGCTGGCTGCGCCCAGAAGGATCCCTGTCGCCGGTTCGGGTACGTCGGAAATCCTCACCTCGTCGATGTCGCCAGGCCAGTAGTGTTTGGGCTGGTTCGTGTACTTGCTGCCAAGTGCCACTCGCCAGTTACCGCCCATGGCCAACAGCCCGGACGTCTCCACGAAGTCCACGAGCACGTCGTCGACGTAGAAACTCGCCAATTCCGACGATTTCACAAATACGAGATGATGCCAATCGCCCGGATCGTCCAGAATATTGGGATTGGCCCGGAGGATACTGGGACCATGCAGCTGAGCGTGGACGCCGTTGGCCACTCTTACGTCCACGTAGGCGAGTCCTGCGCGCGTCATGCCCATTTGAAACTCGCCATCCGTGGTCTCATTGCCCAAGGCAAAAGCGAAGTCCCATCCGTTGTTGTAGCCTGCAGGTACGCCCGACGTACGCACCCAGGCATCGAGTGTGAGAAGCTCGAATCGCTTGCCGCCTAGAAGTGCCCGACCGGCGTCGCCGTACTCCGTCCGCCCATCAAACCGAAGGGCCGTTCCGCTGACCCCCGGAATCCAATTGGCGGCGGGAGTGAACCCCTCGTACAAATTCGCGTGATGCCCGTTGCCGCTGCTGTCGTATGCGACCGTACCGGTACCTTCGTCCATACGCCATTCGGCCACGACGGCGCCCCTGGCGCCACTGCTCATCGCGTTGGTAGCTACAAATGCAACGGCTGTTGCCAGAACGTGCATAAATCGATCGTGTTGATGCGTCATTGTCTACGCTCCATCAATGAATTGGACCTTTGAATATCACCGACTTCTGATCGACAAACTTGAGAAACCTCACGTGATCGAAAGAACCCGCGCCGAAAGAGAATTGTACCCGTGCAACACATTGTCAATGCCATTGCGATCGCCCCCCAGGTGGAAACGGCCGGCACAGCCTCGATACAGCTTGATGTGTCGACTATGGAGACTTTATCGGTTGTCTTTAGCGCCACATAGACCTCCGGACGTGTCGGATTTACGGCAATCGACTGTGGCTGATCCACAACAAGCGCGGAAGATATAAGGGAATGATCCCAGGTCTTAATCGTATGGACGCTATTCTCGCCCTCGTCCGTAACAAACGCGTACAATCCATGCGGGCTCAACACAACGTCCTTCGGCGCGGTACCCACAGGAAGCGGCGTAATGCTCCAGTCAATCGTGGACACTTTCCAAACGGTCGCACTGCTCGTACCGTTCACGAAGAGATGCCAACCGTTCGGCGTAATATCGAGCCTGCCGGCGTCGCCGGAAAGGCCGCTGAGCGGTTTGCAGTCATCGAACAGGTATGTGTCGGTAACCGTATCGGTTGAAATGACGGCAACCGCTCCGCTATTTGCCATACCGACGTACACCCATAAGCCATCCGGGTGTACCGCCGCATCGTTGGCTCCCGCACCACAGGATCCAAGGGCAATTGTATCTTCGACGGTCATCGTTGACGTGTTTACCACAGATAGAGAGTCGGCGAGATGGTTCACAACATAGGCGCGCGTTCCGTCCGGACTCAGGGCGACGCTCGATGGCCCAATTCCGACCTGTGTGTCCCCCACGAAGGCAACGCAGCTCGATTCGATCTTGGCAAGCAAGTCCGAGCCCTCAAGCGTAACGTACAGATGAACTCCATCGGGGCTCATGGCCATACCGCCAGGTTGGGTGCCGGGAAGAGACACAGGACAAACCTGCGCGACGCGCGTGTCTGCATCAATTGAGGTAATGGTATTGGCCGAGCCATTTGAAGCATAAATCCTCTGCCCGTCAGGACTCACGACAAGGCCTGTGGGTTCCGTTACTGGAACCGGCGAACCAGCCAAAGTCGGAGAGCACTGTCCGTACGCCGACTGCACACCACCCAAGGCAAACGCGGCGACACTCATGACCATCAGTAACCCGTGAGGACTGCTCATTGTATGCGACATCTGTTTTCCCTCCCGTTGTTGTTGCCAAATGCGCGCAGTCACTCCACGGCCACGAGCGCGCTGATATTGAAAGTCCCACGCAACGCCTGCGTCTACCGAAGCATCGCGACGATGGACTTGCAGCCTGTATGGGGGTAAGACGCGCAGCACGACTTGGGGCGCAAGAATGTGTGCTATTTGTGGCGGAATCTACGGGGGCCGAATCACGCGCAGGATAGGCCCATTGCACGCCCCCAGACAAGACCGAACCGCCACCGTCAGGGAGTAGAAGTGTGACTCCGATCGCCTAAGGATGCTCAATTCCAGTAGGGTGCGATTATGTCGAATGGTGAGTCGCGATATAGCAGGCCGTTGAAGAAGTCGCGAACGGATATGCGTTGCCACGTTCTCGCCTCCGAGCGACCGCCTCATTTCTCCGCGGGCTCCCAGCGATGACAACCTCACTCGGCAGGCAAACCACCGGCACCATCCCGAACACCGGCGATGATCCGCCGCGACTCCGCAAGTTCGGGCGTGATTGGCGCAGTCTCCCAAACCTCGATGGGTCCACTTGCGGAGCCGGTGGCGATGCGACGCCCGTCCGGGTCGAATACCACGGAATTCATCTCGAATTCGCTCTGCATGACCATCAACTGCTTGCCCGAGTCCGTATCCCACAAACGCAGGCACTTGTCATGGCCGACCGATGCCAGCCTTGGTTCCGTTGGTGAGAAGGCAACGCCGAAGATTGGCGCATCGTGGCCACCGAGAGCCCGAGCAAGCCGACCTGTGCGCAAATCCTGAAGAAACAGGCGACCGTTATCATCACCGGACGCGGCATACCTACCTTTTAGGTCGATCGCGACTGCGCGGATCGTTGCATCATGATTCTTCCATTTGTAGATGGATTTCCCGCTGCCAGCATCCCAGATGCAGACCGCAGAATCATCGCGTCCACCGGAAATCAGCAACTCACCCGTGCCGTCGAACGCAATGGATTGCACGCCTCCGTCGTGCGCGACGATCTTCCGATTCAGGCTCTGGTCTAGGACGTTCCAGACCTTGACGGTACCGTCGACGCCGGCCGTTGCCAGCTTGTTCGTCACTGGCGAATAGGTCGTGGCGTAGACGGTGCCCTGACCGGCATCGAACCTCGCGGTCTCCTTGCCATCGCGAGGATCCCAGATACGAATCGTCCCGCGTTTCTCCACAGAGATTGCTTGCGATCCATCGTGGTTAAGAGCGACGCCGTGCACGTCACTCTGATGGCGGTGAGGCATGGCCAACTCCTCTCCGGTTTTGGAATCCCAGATTCTGGCTGTTCCGTCACCGCTTGCGGTAATGAGATGGGCTCCGGACCTGTTGAACGCAAGAGCTTAGGATGGCGACTTGCCGTCGTTGCTGCGGCCGCAGGACTAGCCACTATAACGATATGGCTCCTTCATCGACGGGCATTCAAATGAACAGACTCACGGAGGAATGTGTTTGGGATGACGAGAGGAAAGAAGGCACCACCCGGGCGCCATCTTAATGCACTGCCTCCGGGAGTGTAGCGCCTCACTACAAGCCATCTCACGTTCAGTCTGCAAAACGCTTTGTGTTCATCGATTCGTAGACTGTGCAGCACTGGCGCTCACCACCCCAAATCGGAAGGAAAGACGCCTTGAACGAAGCAGCAGATCAGTATCGATTGTGTTGTGGCGGCCTGCTTGAGGCCAACATCGTGGATGGCCGAGTATGCCTACGATGTTTGACCTGTGGCAAGATGTGGGGGCGACTCGATGACGGCCGTCTTGAAATAGTAAAGGACGGCACCGCTTTTGCAGAAGACCAAGCGAATGATGCCTGACCCCTTCATTCGAGCCCATTTCGCATGATCATTCTTCCAGGAGGGTGCGGTAATATGATCGCGGCGTCCAGTCTGGCAGATTCTCGCGCCCCATCGATTGCCTGATTCCTTACTGATGTAGAGAGTGGCTTCGTTCAGAAAATAAGGAGGTCCGAAATGGTCGCTTCACGAGTCATTAACTGTCCAAGTTGCGATATCCAGATGATTGTTCCTACTGATGACGGTTTGCAGAAGGAGCGCATACGTCGCCTTGCCCGTAGGCAGCGCGGTATGCTTCTCTCCGTCCTTGCGTGCCTGGTGCTCTTGCCGTGCACACAGATCTTTGGGAAGGATCCGGCTCTGGCGATGCTCTTTGGCATGCTCTTGGCAGTCGTGGGCCTGGTTGGGCATATCTACTTCCTTCTCGTATCGATCGAGACTCGCCTTGTGTGGCTTTGGGTTGCCTCGAACGTGGCGAGCGTCTACTTGGCGGCAACTTATTCTGGAGGCTTCCTGCTTGTCGTATTGCTCTCGATCATCGTCGTTCTCATCGTAAACGGTCAGGCCACGCGGAGGCTCCGCGAAGCAGGCCTGGAGGTTGGGCTTCTGGGGGCACGATACGAGCCAAAGGAACCGCAGACGAATTCAAGCTGGTATCGGTGCCATAAGTGCGGCAAGGATTTTGAGTTGGCTGGAGAAGCCACTGCCGTGCCCCAAGCGATTCCGATTTCTGCCGGCGAGAATCTGTGATTACCACGATGGTTTGGATTCGAGGTGCAGCATGGTATAGACTTGATTGCACGACAATGCGCCGACTGTAATTTGAGGGCGCGCCGATCAAGCGGCTTACGTTATGTTTGTACAGGCGGCATACAACAATGCGTCCGCGATTCGGTTTAGCCCGACCCTGGGAGTCCTGTCTTGACCTCTGCTCGTGAACAAAACAACACCGTCTCGAGCGAGTTGTTCCCTCCGACCATCGTGACGTGGATCTGCGATGTACTGGACGCCACAGGGCTGGAGGGCCGCCGAAAGGCGAATCGCCATCTACTGGAGGTCTACGCCCGACCATTGGAGGTGTACCTTCAATGCACGTCCTGGCGCAACTTCGGCGAACCGCAGGAAATCGTTCACGGCTTCTTATGCGACCGACTCGACAATCCAGAGTTCTTTGAGCGGTGGCGTGCCAGCGGTAAGCAGCTTCGCAGATGGCTGATCAATGGTCTACACCTCTACTTGCTAGAGCGATACAAAGAAGAAAAGAAACGACAACGAGCTGTATCCCTGGGCGAGGACCTCGTGGATGATTCGGTCGATCCACCGTGTGCCGTCATTAACGAGTTTGAAAAAGCTTATGCGGTCTCCATCGTACAGCGCGCCATGATGCTTGCAGAATCTCAATGTCACGCAAGGAAGCTCGACCTCCATTGGACGATATTTGCGCTGCACAACTGCCAGGGGATGAGCTATCGCGGCGTGGCCGACAAGTTGGGGCTGGATGCGAAACAGGCGAAGGAAATCGAGCGGGCCGCCCGTAAGCGCTTTCGGCTTGTCGTCCAGGATCTTCTCATTCAGGACGGTACGGCGCCCGAGAACCTCGACGATGCGATCCGCTCACTTGTAGAGATTAAATCGTGATGAATGAGCATGAGATGAACACGGATGCGAGTGGCCAAGAGGACGGACACCAGCTCACATACATCGAGGCATCGAGATTGCTCAAGCTGGGGTTGACTTCCCACGAAAACCCTGTCGAACAGCTGGTGAAACGCCTGCGCGAATCCGACGGCCCGGATTGGCTGGTGATCGCATTGCAGAAGTTGCCGGAGGTCGGCGGCGCTGAGGGCGAGCACTGGCTGTTGGATCCTCCCGTCTCGCTTGCAGTGATCAAGGAATTCAAACAGCAATGCATCGATTTGGCCGGGGAGACCGATTCCGAGGAAACATGGCTCATCGCCATGGTCGGATACTGTCTAGCAATCGCTGCCGCGTTGGCGCATCACAAGGAGCTGATCACGACCCGTAAACACGACGAGGTCGAACGTGCGATTCGCGACCTCGAGAGAGTCGCACATCATCCATGGCACGGCATGCTGACGACGGCTCTCGCAGCGCTGTCGTCACTTGGCGAAGGCGACATATTGAGAAGCGAAACCCAGGTCAATGAAGACTAGCGACGACGTCAATCTTCTTCCAACTCGACGGCCGCCTCTTCGCGCCGCCGCGAGGCCAGCATGATGACGGAGGCGCTCTTCGGATCGTAGGGCTTGAAAGAGTGGAACCGTACGGCGTAGCCCAGTTGCTCGGCCACCGCGCGAAAGAGAGGCCCGTTGAGCCAGTTGACCGTGCTGCCGTCGTATTTCGCCGGGCCCTTGAAGCGCGTGAAGTACTCCTCGATTCGCTGAACGAATATATCCACGACCTCGAGCGTACCGAGCGGATGGAGTAGGTCGAGCATACGCACGAATCCCGCGAGCGCGGACTGGTTCAAATGAACGCGTACGTTGCGGTGTCCGGTGAACTGCTTGCGGAGAAGTTCCAGAGGCTGGTCGAGACCCGCGATGTTGCCCAACGGGAGTTCATTCAGGTTATCGATTTTGACGTATCGCTCCTGGGCGCGCAGCGCGTTGAATAGTTCCATCCAGAAAGCGACATACGCCAGACGATCTTTTCCCCGGGCAACCAGCCGCTCGCGCACCCACTCGAGAAGCGCCGAAACGCCGTCGTCGCGGCTCTCGGCAAGCGACCCCACACGGTCCGCGATGTCGCCGGCATCGGAGGGTTCCAGTCCGTGCCTCTGCACGAGTGACTCGAGCGCGTCTCTGCTCAGATACAATCGTGATTCGATGAGGTAGAGTTGCTCGTCGATCCATCCCACCTTATCCGTCGGGAGATTGTCGTACACGTTGCAGATGTGCACGTGTTGGATATGGCCACGATAGGGCGCGAGCGCCTTTTGTGGGTCACTCGCCTCGATCCGGACGGCCTCAATGTTCTCATGATTCGGGCGAAGTTCCTCGACGCTCGATTGCAGTATCGACTCCGAATAATCCGCGAGGACATACGCCGTGCGTTCATACACGTGCGAATGGTGCAGATCGCTGATGCGTTTGACTTCATCGAGGAAGGTGCGCGCGCGGTGTGGCGAGGCCACGCCAACCTCCACGACATAGAAGGCACCGTCGTCCTTCGTGTACGAGCTGAGTCGGTCGACGTACGCGCGGGCCGTGGATCGAACGTATGACACGTTACGATCGGTAGATCCGCCGATCGATTCGTCGTAGTTGACCCCGGTGGCCTGCTCGAATTCCTTCAGCCGCGACCAAAACGCCCGATTGAATGACCACGCCACGCTCTGCGACTCGGGCGCGAATGATTCGAGCGCGACATCACCGTCACTTTCCCCTTTGCCGGCGATCAGGCTTTCGATGGCGCGGCGCACGTCGGTGCGGAAGCACTCCAGGGCATCAAACTGGCCCATGTCGATGACCATTTCCCGATACGTTTCGCCCTCGCCACAAAAACTCTGGATGGCGATCGGCGCCCGGTAGTGATGTTTGTAGTGGATACGATTGAAGTACACCGAGAATCGTCCGAACACATCCGTCAGGCGCGTCCGCGCAAACTGCAGTTCATCCTTGAGCGCTGCAAGGGCTTCCAGGAAGGCGTCCACATTCGCCTTGGCCAGAAGCGTTTCCGCATAGGTCACGCGCACGCCCAGCATGCCGACGTGGCGAACCAGTCCGTTCACCAGATCGCGGCGCATGGCCTTACGGATCGCGCTCCCCTCCCGCACGACCGCCAAGAGTTCGTCATATCGACCGCGACCCATTCGGGGCGTCGTCGAGGTCTCCGAACCACTGGTACTATCTCGGATTCGCGGGACAGCCTCAGCCAGTTGAAACTTCTCGCGTATGGACAGGTCGCCCAGGCTTCCCTCAGCGGGAAAACCGAGTTCCACAAGGGTCGATTCGATCAAATGAAGTGCCTGTGGACCGCCGACCAGTGCCAGCGCCTTGAGTGTCACTTCTTCATGCTCCATGTCCGGGTTTTCACGGAGCATGGCGAGCAACGGCTCGGATCGCGTGGCGACCAGGATCGCCAGATCGAGCTTGGCGCCGGGCACCTGGTCGCGAGCGGCGTTACCGCCCAGCGCAGCACGAAGGTGTGCCCAGGGAGCCCGAAAAGCCAGGCTCCACTGCGGGCTCTCCTTTTCCCCGCGCAGGACCGGCACAATGGCACTGAATCGATCTCCTTGATAAAAGGAGTCCGAGGGTGCTTGACGCGAAGAGAGCTGCGTTTCGACGGAAATGCCATACAGTTGACGCCGCGAACGGATGGCCCCCCAGGTACACTCGCGGCTCGTATCTTCGCACAGGTAGCGCCCATCTACCAACCGTGGGGCGCCGCAGGGTCCGTGAGTCATTTGTTTGGCGCATCCGCGAGGACACACCAGGGCATCCACGCTCAAGTCACAGCGGTCACAGCCCTTGCAGCCGAAGACGATCGTCTTGGGCCATTCGAGTACGCGCAACGCACGAACGATTCCTGGTCGTGAGGCCAACCCCTTCATCGCCGAGCGCCACATGCCGTGACTTTGGTCGCCGGCCTTCTTCATGATTTCACGGATCACATGGTCGATCACCGGTCGCTGTGCCAGAACGTGCTGTCGATCCGATCCCGTCAATTTCGCGATGCGCCCAGCGGCCTGTGGGTTGACCGGTACGAGTGGTGTCTCTCGCAATAGAGCATTCTGGACCTC
>Ga0055481_10000213_pt1 | contig 17814 bp, 18 predicted proteins | sample Muzzi_PWC_D2_FD_57936 | JGI IMG/M metagenome (GOLD analysis project Ga0055481, IMG submission 57936) | Wetland microbial communities from San Francisco Bay, California, USA, that impact long-term carbon sequestration - Muzzi_PWC_D2 | ecosystem: Environmental > Aquatic > Marine > Wetlands ... | reverse complement strand
GATCTCACCGCGGTTCGCCGCCATGATTTTTTTGAATTTCTTGACAGCCATGAAATCTCCTCCAGAGAGCTCTTTCCCCAAAGAGCGGAATTGTTATTTTGGCTAAAATAAAACAGAAAATAGCGCGATAAATTTTTAGCAAAACTTAATTTAGTCAGTAAAAATAGTGACTTAGAAGACAACTTCCGTAAGCCGCCATCTAACCAAAGGGGATATGCAGTGTCAAGCTAAAAAACCGTTTGATTCTCTAAACAGCTGATATCAATAGGCTTTTATTACCCTTTTTCTCAACTATTTCCACATTTCGCACACACATTCCATATCTCGAAATTTGCGAAATCGGTGAATCGTTGATCGGCTTATTCAGCCTTCGGCAGCTTCCCCAGAAACGGTTTGACCAGCTCCAACGGCAGCGGAAACAGAATGGTCGAGTTCTTTTCAGCGGCAATCTCGGTCAGGGTCTGCAGAAATCGCAGCTGCAGGGCGCCCGCTTCGCTGGAGATGATCTTCGCGGCCTCGGAGAGCCTCTTGGAGGCCTGGAACTCGCCTTCGGCATGAATGACCTTGGAACGCCGCTCGCGCTCGGCTTCTGCCTGCCGGGCCATCGCCCGCTGCATCTCGACCGGCAGGTCGATGTGCTTGACCTCGACATTGGAGACCTTGACCCCCCAGGCGTCGGTCTGGCGATCGAGGATTTGCTGCAGGTCTTGGTTGATCTTGTCACGGTGCGCCAGCAGGTCGTCCAGTTCGGATTGACCGAGGACGCTGCGCAGGGTGGTCTGAGCCAGCTGGCTGGTCGCATAGTTGTAATTTTCGATCTCGATCAGCGCCTTGTCGGCATCGACTACCCGGAAGTAGAGTACCGCGTTGACCTTCACCGACACATTATCCTTGGTGATGATATCCTGCGGTGCGACATCCATCGCCACAGTCCTGAGGCTGACCTTGATCAGGCGATCGACAAGCGGAATGATGAACCGCAAACCGGGCCCCTTGACCCCGGCAAAGCGCCCGAGACGAAAAACCACGCCGCGCTCGTACTCGTACAGAATCCGCACCGCGCTGGAGATCAGGACGATCACGAACAGGATGGCGAAGATCAGGACAAACAGCTCAACGGAAATCATCATTCAGCTCCTTCTGCCGGCGGCTCTTCATGCGCCTGATCGGCGGGCAAGGGTTCGACAACCAGGCGCATTCCGGGTCGCATCTCGACCACCCTGATGCGCATATTCGGTTCCAGTGCATGCGTACTTTGCGCGTACCAGTATTCACCACGGACAAATACCCTGACCTGATCCCCCTCGACCGCGACAACCTCCCCTTCCTCGCCGGCCATCGCCTCGGCTCCCGAGAAAAATGCTGATTTCTGCGTGCGGACCACGAAAAAGAGCACCAGAAGCACCAGGCCGGCGACCCCGGCGACGGTCGCCACGATGACCCCGGTGGAAACTTCCATGGCCGGATCGCCGGTCCGGATCAGCATCATCGATCCCAGCATCAGCGCTACCAGCCCGCCGACCGAAAGCATCCCGTAGGAGACCACCTTCACCTCGAGCAGGAACAGGATCATCCCGAGCAGAATCAACAGGATGCCGGCATAATTGACCGGCAGGGTCTGCAGGGCGTAAAAAGCCAGCAGCAGGGCAATCGCACCCAGAACCCCCGGCAGGATCACGCCGGGCTGGGAAATTTCGAAAAAAATCCCGAGAATTCCGAGCATCAGCAGCAGGTAGGCGACATTCGGATTCGCCAGGGTATTGAGGACCTGCTGCCGCCAGGTCATCTCGCTCCGGACAATCACGGCATCCTCCGTCCGCAGTTGCCGGTCCTCTCCACCCCGCTGGTAGGTGCGATCGTGCAATTGCGTCAGCAGGTCATCGAGATCCACGGCGATCAGATCGATGACTTCTTTTTTCAGGGCTTCGCTGGCCGAGGCGGAGACCGACTCGCGTACGGCCTGCTCGGCCCAGTCGGCATTGCGCCCCCGTTGTTCCGCCAGGCTGCGGGCATAGGCAACCGCGTCGTTCAGGGCCTTGGTCATGCCGACCCCCTCTCCTTCCTTCTCGTCCCCCCCCTGAAAGCCGATCGACACCGGATGCGCAGCGCCGATGTTGGTCCCCGGCGCCATCGCCGCAATATCGGCAGCCAGGGTGATCAGGGCCCCGGCCGAGGCGGCCCGGGCTCCTGACGGCGAGACATAGACGACGACCGGAATTTCCGAGGCCAGGATCGCCTGGATGATCTCCCGCATCGCCGTATCGAGCCCGCCGGGGGTATCGAGTTCGACGATCAGGGCCCGATCGGTCACCCGGTTGCTGTAACTGATCTGTTCGACCAGATACTCGGCCACGGCCGGATTGATCGTCGCCGCCAGCTTCACCACCCTGACCTCCGCGGTCGCGGCGAAAGTGGGCGCAATGATGCCGACGCCAGAAACCAGGCCGCTGGCAAGGACTGCAATAAGCAGGTAACTTTTTAATTTTTCTGCCATAATTGCAGTTTATCAATGCCGTTATGGCTGTCAATCATCACCCCGGGCAAAACCCGCTTGTCGAAATGCTCCGGAACTGGTAAATTACCTGCGTCAAATCAATGACGGTTCACGGGAGGCGGCATGAAGGAACTTTCCCAGATCCTGCTGATCGACGACGACTCGCGAAATCGTGAAGCGCTCACCCTGCTGCTCAACAAGGCCGGTTATCAGGTGGATGCCGCGGCATCCGGCGAAGAGGCCCTGGCCATCCTTGCCAAAACCCCCTATGCCGTCATCATCACCGACCTGATACTCCCCGGAGTCAGTGGCATCGACATCCTCAAAACCGTCAAATCGGACTACCCCTACAGCAGCGTGATCCTGATCACCGGCCATGGCTCCGCGGAAACCGCCGTCGAAGCGATGAAGGAGGGAGCCTTCGACTACATCACCAAACCGGTTTCCTTCAGCAAGCTGGAGATCCTGGTCACCAAAGCCCTGGAAAAGAGCAACCTGGTCGCCGAAAATCTCTACCTGCGCCAGCAGCTGCGGGGACGCTTCAGTTTCGACAACATCATCGGCCACAGCCCGGCGATGCAGCAGGTCTTCTCCCGTCTCGACAAGATCGTGCATACCGACTCGACGATCCTGATCCTCGGTGAATCCGGCACCGGCAAGGAGCTGGTGGCCCGGGCGATCCATTTCAACGGGGTCCGCCGCGACAAGCCGTTCGTCGCCATCAACTGCGGAGCGATCCCCGCCGACCTGCTGGAGAGCGAACTCTTCGGCCATGTCCGGGGCGCCTTTACCGGCGCCGTCAGCGACAAGCCGGGCAAATTCGAGCTGGCCGACGGCGGAACGGTCTTTCTCGATGAGATCGGCACCATGCCGCAACACCTGCAGATGAAACTGCTGCGGGTCCTGCAGGAGCAGGAAGTCGAACGGGTCGGCGGCAGCAAGCGGACCAAGCTCAACGTGCGGGTGATATCGGCAACCAACGCCGAACTGGAAAAGGAAATCAAGAACGGCCGTTTTCGCGAAGACCTGTATTACCGCCTCAACGTGATTCCGATCCGCCTGCCGCCGGTCCGCCAGCGCCGCGAGGACATCCCCTTGCTGGTCAGGCATTTTCTGCAGCAGACCTGCGGAGAAATGTCCCGGCCGTTGATGTCGGTCTCCCCCGAGGCGATGCGCGCCCTGGAAGAATACGACTGGCCGGGAAACGTTCGGGAGATGCAGAATATCATTGAACGGACCATCGCCCTGAGCGACTCCGACCGCATCGAGAAACGGGACCTGCCCGCCGATATCGGCGGCGGCGAGGAGGACCTTGATTTGATCACCCCTTCCCAGCCGCTGGTGACGGAGAAGGGGATCGATATGCCGGGCACCATCAACGCCATCGAGGCGAAGATGATCAGCGACGCCATGGAGATTGCCTGCGGGGTCAAGGCCAGGGCCGCCAACCTGCTCAACATCAACCGCACCACCCTGGTGGAAAAGATCAAGCGGCTCAACCTAGCGGCCGAGGAGTAGGCGGAGCCGATCTGCCGCCCTTAACGGATCGCCTCACCTCACGGAGAAGCAGATGCCCCAGCCCCACACACAGGCCGACAGCGACGCACGGCGGATCTTGCGGCAGGCGCTGGCTGCGGTCGATCCGGAAACCGCCGTGGCAAAGACCCTGCATGTCGAAGGGGACAGGCTTTGGGGCGGGGATTTCAGCTGGCGGAGAGGCCGCCGCGGCCGGATGATCCTGCTCGGCGCCGGGAAGGCGGCCGGACCGATGGCCAGGGCCGCCGAGGCGCTGCTGGCCGAATTCGACATGGAGGGACTTCTGGTCACCAAGTACGGCCATTCCGTGCCGCTCGAGCGAACCGAACTGATCGAGGCGGGACATCCGCTGCCTGACCAGAACGGCCTGCGCGGGGGCCGCAAGCTCCTCGCCCTGGCCGAAGCGGCCGGACCCGACGATCTGGTCCTGTGCCTCATCTCGGGCGGCGGCTCCGCCTTGCTGCCGGCTCCGGTCGCCGGCGTCACCCTGCAGGACAAACTGCAGGCCACCGATCTCCTGCTGCGCGCGGGAGCCGACATTCACGAACTCAATACCCTGCGCAAACATCTTTCCCGGATCAAGGGGGGCGGACTGGCCCGGGCGGCTGAACCGGCCAGCCTGCTGACCCTGGCGATCTCCGACGTGATCGGCGACCGGCCGGATGTCATCGCCTCCGGCCCGACGGTTCCCGACCCGAGCAGCTTCGCCGATGCCCTGGCGGTGGTCAGCCGTTACGGACTCGCAGCGGCGCTGCCGGCAAACGTCATGGCTTATCTGCAGCGCGGACTGGCCGAACCCGCGCTGGAAACCTGGAAACCGGCAGAACCGACGCTGCCGTCAGGCTATCTGGTGGTCGCCGGTATCGATCAGGCCGCCGCCGCCGCCCGGGCCGCGGCGGCCGAACTCGGCTATCGCAGCGAGATTTTGACCACGTCCCTGTGCGGAGAAGCCCGGGATGCCGCCGCCCGGCTGGTTGAAGAAGCACGCCGGCGGCAACGGCAGATGTCTCCCGGCGAAGGTCCCCTCTGTCTGGTTGCCGGCGGCGAGACCACGGTCACGGTGACCGGAAACGGGGTCGGAGGGCGCAATCAGGAATTCGCGCTGGCAGCGGCGCTCGAACTGGAGGGAGGGTCGGGGATCACCCTGCTGGCGGCCGGCACCGACGGCACTGACGGTCCGACCGATGCGGCCGGGGCGATTGCCGACGGGGAGACCGCGCTGCGCGGACGGCGGCTGGGAATCGATGCCGGCCGTTATCTGAACAACAATGACAGTTACCACTTCTTCGACCGGCTGGACGACCTGATCAAGACCGGGCCGACCCGCACCAACGTCATGGATCTGACCCTGGTCCTGATCAAGCCCGGACGTCCCGCCTAACCGTTCGCCGCCGAACCGCCTACCCCCTTCCGGTCCGGCAGGACCAGCCCCTGACTCTGGTTGAAATAAGCCCGGTAGCCCTGCAGCAGGATCAACAGCGAGGTCAACGCCACGCAGCCCGTGATCGCGCACATGATGGCAATCTGGTAGCGGACCGCGATGATCGGCGGCGTCCCGGAAAGGATCTGTCCGGTCATCATTCCCGGCAAGGCGACCACACCCATCGCGGCCATGCTGTTGGCCGCCGGGATCAGAGCCGCCCGAAATGCATCGCGCAGCGGCCCCTGCACGGCCTGCCGTGGCGTCGCGCCGAGGCTGAGGGCGGTTTCGATCGCCACCTGCTGGCTCCTGATTTCGGCGCCGAGCCGCTCGGCCGCCAGGGTGGCGCCGTTGATGGAATTGCCGAATATCATTCCGGCCAGCGGGATCAGGTAGCGGGGGCTGTACCAGGGCCCGTAGCCGACGATAATGCCGCAGAAAAAGAAAGCGACCAGACCACAGCCGATGGTCAGGGAGACCCCCATGATCCGGTAGAAACCGGGCATCTTTTCCTCGACCCGGCTGCCGATCACCTGCAGGGCGAACATCCCCATGACCAGCAGGATGGCCAGCACCGCCAGCGGGTGATTGACGGCAAACACCCGGTCCAGCAGGTAGCCGATGGCGAGCAGCTGCACGACCATCCGGATCGAGGCCCAGAGCAACTCCCCTTCCCGCCCCAGTTTCTGGAATCTGGACAGGGCCAGGGTCAGCAGCACCAGGATGTAGGCAAGGGCCAGATCGGTCAGCTGCAGTGTGACGATCGCTTCCGAATTCATCCGTCCCTCTCCGGATCAGCGAGAAACTCCTTCAACCGGGCGGCATTCGGCCGGTCCAGCAATTGCGGCAGCGGTCCCTGGTCGACCAGCTGTCCGTCGACCAGAAACAGCCCCCGGTCGGCCAGTCGCCGCAACTGGCGTAAATCGTGGCTGACCAGCATGATGCCGAGCTGACGCTGCTGCCTGAGCAGGCGCAGCGTCTCGCCAATCTGGTCCGCCGTCGGCCGGTCGAGAGCGCTGGTCGGCTCATCGAGCAGCAGCAACTCCGGCTCCTGCAGAAGGGTCCGGGCCAGCGCCACTCGCTGCTTTTGCCCGATCGACAACTGATCGGCCGGCTTGGGCAATAATTCGGGGGCGAGCTGGCAGCCGTCGAGAATCTCGAGCAGGACCGGTGATTGCGCATCTGGGGGGGGCTGTTTCAGCCAGCGGAAGGGGAGTTGCAGGTTGTCCAGCACGGTCCCGTCGAACATGTGCGCCTGCTGTCGGACCAGGCCGATTTTACGCCGCAGGGCCCGCGGTTCCCATTCCGACAGCAAGGAGCCCTGAAAGCGGATTTCACCGGCAGTTGGGTCAAGAAACCGGACCAGCAGCCGCAACAGGGTCGATTTGCCGCCGCCCGAGGGGCCGAACAAGGCGGCGATCTCGCCCCGCTCAAGGGAAAAACTGATCTCCTGCAGCAGCACCGTTCCGGCAGAAACGGAGTTGCCCGACCGGCAGGAAACTCCCTGCAGCGTCAGCATTAAAGCGCGTTTTTCCGCAGCAGCTGCATCACCTGTTTCATATCCTCCCAGACTTCCCGTTTCGCTGCCGGGTTGCGCAACAGGTAGGCGGGATGAAAGGTCGGCATCAGCGGAATCCCCTGATATTCATGCCACTGGCCGCGCAAGCGGCTGATCGGGGTCTCGCTGCGCAGCAGCGTCTGCCCGGCGAATTTACCCAGGGTTACGATCACCTGCGGGCGGATCGCACTGAGCTGGCGCTGCAAATACGGTTCGCAGGCTGCGATCTCCTCGGGTTTGGGATCGCGATTTCGGGGCGGGCGACACTTGACGACGTTGCAGATATAGACCCCGGCGCGCGTCATCCCCATCGCCAGGATGATCCGATCGAGCAGTTTGCCCGCCTCGCCGACGAACGGTTCTCCCTGCAGATCCTCATCGCGCCCCGGGGCCTCGCCGACGAATACCAGCCGAGCCTGCTCGTTGCCGACGCCGAAGACGATATGTGTGCGTTCCCCGCACAGGCCGCACCCCTGGCAATCTTCCAGCTCCTGGCGGATCCCGGCAAGGGTTTCCGGGCCGGCGACGACCGTGTCGGGAGAGACGACGCTGGCTTGCTCAGCCTGCTGGCCCGCGGAAAGCTGCCTCACCCCGGCCAGTTCCAGCCCCTCGAACAAACTCCGCGCCTGGCCGATCAAACGATGCAACTCTTTTTGCAGATTCTCGGACATGATCGCTTTACATCCTGACACGGCTTGACTATGCTGGAAAAAAACGGACCCGTCAAAGCCGATGGCTTTTCAGATACTGCTCCTGACAATCACCCTGCTGCTGATCTCCCCCGGCGATGCCCTAGCCTGGGGGATCGGTTTTCATTTGCACATCGGCAGCCAGGTCCTTGCCAATATCGACCAGGTCGCTCCCCAGCTGGCGGCGCTGCTGCAGGCCTTCCCCAACGACTATCTCTACGGCTGTATCAGTGCCGACATCACGCTTGGCAAAAAATTCACCCATTACCTGCGGCACTGCCATTCCTGGCGAATCGCCAGACAGCTGATTGCGGCTGCCGACTCCGATTCGCGCAAGGCCTGCGCCTACGGCTATCTCAGCCACCTGGCCATGGACACCATCGCCCACTCCTATTACGTCCCTTTCAAAATGGTCCGCACCTTCAACAGCCTGACGCTGAAACATGCCTACTGGGAGATGCGCCTCGAGGCTGAAATCAGCCCCGCGATCTGGGCCCTGGCCCGCTCCATCGCCCGCCGCGATTTCAGCGACAATGATATCATGTTGCGCAGCATCATCGCCGACACGATCTTTTCCTTCGGCACCAACAAACGGCTGTTCAATTCGCTGCTGCTGCTCAACCGCCTGCAGCAGTGGCAGAAAATGCTCCGCTCCATCAACCGCAACTCCAAGTGGGTGATCACCCCGGACGATCGCGATGAATACTTCACCCTCTCGCGCCAGGTGACCGAGAGCGTGCTGGCGGAACTGGACCAAAGCCGCTTCTGGAAAGCCGACCCGGCCGGAGAACGTGCCCTTCAGGCGGCCAGGATGATTCGCAAAAATCTGAATCTGCTCTGGCTTGACGGCAAAATGTCGGCAGCCGAGGCGGAACGGATCATCTACGACATGAAGCCGCGTTTTCGCGACGCCATCACCGCTCCCGATCAGCTGCTGGAGCTGCTTTCAGCCTTTTGACCCGGTTTTCATCAGCAACACGATTTCATCGAGCAGCCGGTGCGCGACCTGTTCCTTGGACATCCGCGCGATCCCCTTTTCGCGCCCATCCGGGAACAGCAGGGTCACCTCGTTGGTGTCGACGTCGAAACCCGAACCCGCCGCGGCGACATCGTTGGCGATGATCATATCGAGCTGCTTGGCCTGCAGCTTCGCCTGCGCGTTCTGCAGCAGGTCTTCCGTTTCGGCGGCAAACCCGATCAGCAGGGCCTTCCCCTTGCGGCGCCCGAGCTCGGCCAGAATATCGGGGTTCTTCTCCAGCTCCAGGGTCAGGGACGAAGCCTGCTTCTTGATTTTTTCCCCGGCACGCGCAGCCGGCCGGTAATCGGCCACTGCCGCCGCCTTGAAAATGACCGTCGCCTGTTCTGCCTGCTCGAGGACCGCAGCGAACATCTCGCCGGCGCTGGTGACGGGAACGAATTCGACCCCGGCGGGCGGGGACAAGGCGCTCGGGCCGCTGACCAGAATGACCCGGGCCCCCCTGACGACCGCCGCCCGGGCGATGGCATAACCCATTTTGCCGGAGGAGTAATTGCTCAGGTAGCGGACCGGATCGAGCTCCTCGCGGGTCGGACCGGCCGTCACCAGCACGGTTTCCCCCTTCAGATCGTGCGGGAAAAGCAGCTTCTGGCAGGCGAAAAAGATTTCTTCCGGGTCGGGCAGTTTCCCCTTCCCCTCCCAGCCGCAGGCGAGCAGGCCGCTGACCGGGTCGAGAAAATGATAGCCGGCGTCCTGCAGCTGCTGCTGATTGCGCTGGTAAATCGGATTCTCCCACATGTTGACGTTCATCGCCGGCGCGAACAGCACTGGCGCCCGGGTCGCCATCAGCACGGTGCTGAGCAGGTCGTCCGCAAGTCCGGCCGCCACCTTGCCGATGAGGTTGGCGGTCGCCGGCGCCACCACCACCAGGTCGGCTCGGTCGGCCAGTGAGATATGCCCGATTTCCTTCTCCTGGTAGAGGTTGAACAGGTCGGTATGGACCGGGTTGCCGGTCAGCACCTGAAAGGTGAGCGGGGTGATGAACTTCTGCGCATGGGCGGTCATCACCACATGCACCTCGGCCTCGGCCTTGACGAACAGGCGCGCCAGCTCCGCCCCCTTGTAGGCGGCGATCCCTCCGGAGATCCCGAGGAGGATAACCTTGTCCTTGATCATCTTCAACTCCTGACCGGACTGCATCGCCTCAGGCGACAAATGGATTATAGAGTTTTTCCGCCTCGATCGTCGTGTCCGGACCATGTCCGGGATGAACCACCGTCGCCCCCGGCAGAATCAGCAGTTTGTTGCGGATTCCCGAAATCAGCAGCTGGTGATCCCCCCCGGGCAGGTCGGTGCGGCCGACCGAGCCGGCAAACAGCACATCCCCGGCGAACAGATGCCCATGACCCGACAGACAGATCCCCCCGGGTGAATGCCCCGGCAGGTGCAGGACATCGAATCCGAGGGTGCCGAATTCAACCCGCTCCCCTTCGTTGATCAGACGGGTCGGCTGGGGGGAGGGAGTCGTCTGCAGGCCATAGGCGGCGGCCTGATCCACGGCCCTGGCCAGCAGCGGCAGTTCGTCCGGATGCAGTAACAGCTCGACGTCGGGCTGCCGGACCAGAACGGCGTTGCCGCCTATATGATCGAAATGCGCATGGGTATTGACCACCAGCTGCAAACGGAGCTGCAGCGATTCGAGCAACTGCAGAATCCGTTCCCCTTCGGCTCCGGGGTCAATGACCATCGCCTGGCGGGTTTCCGGACATCCGACAATATGACAATTGACCTGTAGCGGGCCAACCGGGACGGTTTCGATCAACATTACGATTTCTTCTCCTCCTCGTCGGCAGTAAACAGGTCGAGATTCTTGCCGGCCAGCCGGTCGCCGAGGGTGAAGCCGAAATTCCCTTTGGCCGGCTTGGGCTCGGGAGCCGCCGGGGCCTGTTGCCGCGGCGCCGGCTCCTGGGGTTCGTTCTCGGGTGCCGCGGCTTCAGGCCCCGGCGGCTCCCCCTTGTAAAAATAGCGGTCGTAGAGGCGATGGTAACTGGTCCAGGAGCTTTCGATCCGGGTATCACGCGCGATGTGGCTGCGAATCCCGTTGATCTTCGAATCGAGATCGTCAAGGTAGTTCAGCACCGTGGCCTCGAGGGTTTTGGGACGCTTCGGCGAACCATATTCATATTGCCCGTGATGGGAGAGCAGCAGGTGCTTGAGATGGACCGCCAGCGGTTTGGGGAATGCGGGGAGCTGGCGCAGTTTTTCGTCGACCATTTCCACGCCGAGCATAATGTGGCCGAGCAGCTTCCCCTCGTCGGAATAATCGAACGAGCGCTGGTAAACCAGCTCTTCGATCTTGCCGACGTCGTGCAGCAGGGCGCCGACGATCAGTAGATCCCGGTCGAGTTCGGGGTAGCGGGCGGAGACATCGTCGACCAGCGCCGCGATGGCCAGGGAATGTTCGAGCAGCCCGCCGAGATAGACATGGTGCATGCTTTTGGCGGCCGGGGCGAGGCTGTATTTTTCCAGGAACTCTTCATCGTCGACAAACGCCTGCATCAGTTGACGCAGATCCGTATTCTGCAAGGTTGCCAGCAGCTGTTTCAGGCGCTGCTGCAGGGCGGTCGCGTTTTCCGCGGCGACCGGCAAAAAATCACCCAGGGCGATGGCCCGCTCGTCGAGCTTTTCCAGCTCCTGGACAACCAGCTGCATTTTCCCCAGGTAACTGCTCGCCTTGCCACGCACCTGGACGAAATCGTCCCGTTCAAACCGGGCTGACAGCTCATCGACCCGGTCCCAGACGCGCCCTTCCAACTCGCCGCTCTTGTCCATCAGCCGCAGCGTCAGATAGGGTTTGCCGTTCTTGGCCATGGCGGTGATCTTGTCCCGCACCAGAAACGGGCTTTCCACCTGGTCCCGTTCGCGGATATCGGCTACATAGATTTTTTTCACGGTCACTCCTGGTTAAGCTTGATTATGAATCAGATTTTCGGCTGCCCGCAACCCGTCCAGGGCTGCGCTCATGATCCCGCCGGCATATCCGGCCCCTTCGCCGGCCGGATACAGCCCGGGATGCGACAGCGACTCTCCCGTTTCCCCCCTCAGAATCCTCAGAGGGGCCGAGGTGCGTGATTCTACCCCGATCAAAACCGCCTCGCGGGTGACAAACCCGGGCATTTTCCGATCAAAATCCTTCAGTCCCAGACGCAGGACATCGGCCAGCGCCTGCGGCAGCACGCTGTCGAGATCGGCTTCCCCCACTCCCGGACGGCAGCTCCCTCTGACCGGCCCGCTGCCGAGACGCAGAAACTCGAGCAGGTTCTGCACCGGAGCGTGAAAGCCACCGCCGCCGGCACGAAAGGCGTTTCTCTCCAGTCCCCGCTGAAACTCGACCCCCGCCAAGGGTCCCGCATGCGGAAAATCATCCGGCTCGACCGAGACCACCAGGGCGCTGTTGGAATAACGGCTGTTGCGTCGATAAAAGCTCATGCCGTTGACCACAACCCCCTCCGGTTCAGATGAGGAGAGAATCACCTCTCCCCCGGGACACATACAGAAACTGTAGACCCCCCGGTTGCTGACCGGGTCGTTCCAGGCCAGCTTGTAATCGGCCGTCGACAGTTTCGGGTGCCGAGGATAACCGTACTGGATTTGGTTGATCAATTCAACCGGATGTTCGACCCGCAAGCCGACCGCGAACGGTTTGGCCTCCATGGCAACCCCGCTGCCGTCAAGCATGGCGTAGGTATCCCTGGCACTGTGGCCGGGAGCCAGGACCAGGCTGTCGCAGATCAGCTCAGTGCGTTCGTTCAGAACCGCACCGCAAAGCCTCCCCGACCGGCATAGCAGGGCGGTCAGCCTGGTTTCAAAATGAATCGTCACCCCGAGTTGCTGTAGTTTTTCCCGAAAACGGATCAGGGTGGAGCGCAGACGGTCGGTGCCGATATGCGGTTTGGCATCGACCAGTATCGACTCGGGCGCTCCGCATCCGACCAGGGTTTCCAGCACCAGGCGAGTCCGGGGATGGTTGATCCGGGTCGTCAGCTTTCCATCGGAGAAGGTCCCGGCGCCCCCTTCACCGAACTGGACATTCGAGTTCGGATCCAGCACTCCGGCGTCCCAGAACCGGTTGACGTCGGCCACCCGCTTTTCAATGGCGGTCCCCCGCTCGACCAGGGTCACCCGCGCCCCGGATTGCGCCAGCCGTAAAGCGGCGAACAATCCCGCGGGCCCCATGCCGACCACCAGGACATGATGGGGCTGCTCGATAGCCGCTCCTGCGGAGGGAGGCACGGCGGCGGGTTGTCGGACCAGAAACGGGAAGCGTTGCAGCAGTTCAGTCTCGCGGGCGGCCGTAAACGCAACCGTGTAAACCCGCCTGACGCGGGGTTTTTTCCTGGCGTCGATGGCACGGCGCAGGATGCGGAAATTATTCAGCTCCGCCGGCTGCAGTCGCAGTTGCTCGGCGACGGCCTGTTGCAGATCCGACTCGTCCTGATGTAGATGCAGAACAACGTCACGCAGTATAAGAGTCATAATCGCTAACGGGATGCTGGCTGCGCAGCTTCAGACAACCGGGAGGACGACTGTGAAAGCCGCACCCTGATCCGGGGCGCTGTCGACACTGATCCTGCCGCCGTAGGTCTTGACGATGCGCAGGACCACCGACAGGCCGAATCCAGTCCCCTTGTCCTTGGTGGTAAAAAACGGGTCGAAAATCCGCTTGAAGTTTTCCGCCGGGATGCCGCGTCCGGTATCCTTGACGATGACCTTGATCCCGCCGTCGGTTTTTCCCAGGAAGATGGTTAGACGCCCCCCTTCCGCCATTTCATGAATGGCGTTGACCAGCAGGTTGGAAAAGATCTGTGACATTTCATCCGGGTGGGCCTGGATCGCCGGGAGATCGTTTTCAAATTGACAGATTGTCTCTATTTTCCGCGATTCGAGCTGCGGCAGCAGCTCATCCAGCAGCTCCCGAATGAGCGCGGTCAGGTCGACCGTTTCGATTTCAACATGCGGGCTCTTGCTGGCGGCAAGCAGTTTGACCAGAATGTCGTCAACCCGGTCGACCTCGGTGAGGATCCTTTCGGAGTAACCGATCCGCTCTTCATCGCTGACCGAATCGCCCTGCAGGACCTGGGCGAAAAGACTGATCGAATTAAGCGGGTTGCGGATTTCATGGGCCATTCCGGCTGAAAGATGGCCGAGGGCAGCCAGTTTTTCCGCCTGAACGATCTCGGCATGAGCCTGCTCCAGCGCCAGCGTCTTGTCCTCCACGCGCCTTTCCAGTTCAAGATTCCATTCCTCGACTTCCCGCAGCAGCTTCTCCCGCTCCCGACGCAGGTCGCGGTTGTGCCTTTCGACTGAACGCAGGCGCAGGACATTTTCGATCCGCTCGACCAGATCCTGGTTGTTGAATGGTTTGAGGATGTAGTCCGAAGCGCCTGCCTTCATCAATTCGACGGCAATCTCCTCACTACCCTTGCCGGTAAACATGATGACGTAGCTCTCGGGATACTTCTGGCGAATCTTCCGCAGCGCTGTCTTGCCGTCCATCCGCGGCATCATGTAGTCGAGCAGAACCACGGAGGGGGAATAACGGTCGATCAGAGCGAGACCTTCCAGGGCGTTTTCGGCTGTCAGGACTTCATACCCCTTGCTGGCCAGGATCATTGAAGTCAATTCGAGGATGATTCGTTCATCATCGACAACGACTATCCGCTCTTTCATAATCTCTTTCTCAAGGGGGATCAAATCGCAGCGATCTGCACTCAACTTGGCGAAATGTCGAGTAGAATACTCTTGCTCAGGGTGAATGGCAAGGGGAAATCCGGCTGATTTGCGGGAACTTGGGCGCCTAGGACAACCGGACGGGAATTCGGCTGCCGGCTATTCCTGGAGCCTGATCGTCATGACCGGAACCGGAGATTTACGCACCACCTTCTCGGCGGTGCTGCCGAAAAGAACATGGTCCAGCCCAGTGCGTCCGTGGGTACCGAGGACGATCAGGTCGGCGCCAATTTCGGTCGCCTTGCCGATGATTTCATCATAAGCGATCCCGGGAACGACAAAAGTCTCGAAATTGCTGAAGTCGGCCAGGTTGACGCGGACGAACTTCTCCATCAACTTCCGGGCGCCTTGATCGATCTCCTCTTCGAGTTTGTCGAAGGAAAGATGCGGAACGTAAAAACCCCGCAGATCGACCGGCTCGTTGATGACATGAATGACATTCAACTTGGCATCGCAGCGCTTGGCAAGTGAGAGAGCATAATCAAATGCATAGTCGGATCCTGCCGAAAAATCCGTCGCAAAAAGGACATTTTTAAAAGTTTTCATCTTGAATCATCCTTTCTCTGGCTGCTAAGTACCCGAGGACTTTTAATTTTCCAGTTTCTGCAGAACCGACTTCAATTCCTCAAGCTTGACCGGCTTGTGAATGTATTCAAAGGCCCCAAGATTCATCGCTTCCAAATAGGATTCGACTCCTCCATAAGCTGTTATCATGATAACATGTGTGCTCGGGTAATTCCGGTGAAGTTCCCGCAAAAAGGTCAGGCCATTCATTTCCGGCATTTTGATGTCACTGATGACCAGTTGAACCCTTTGTTTCTGCAGGAACTCCAGCGCCTCATAGCCGTTGGCAGCGCTGGCCACGCTGTAGCCTTCCTGGACAAGCAGCTTGCCCAAACCGATCCTGGCGTTCTCCTCATCGTCTACGATCAGTATTGTTTCCAGCCGTCTCAAGTTGAACTCCCGCGCAAAATATCTCAAAGTGTAACATCGGCCCCTTGACTGTCAAGCCGACCTGACCGCTCCGGTTCGCTTAGGTTTCACTTTATTTTACAAATAGTTAAAGGGTAGGAGGAAAGACGCGGATCAAGCCGGCTCTTGTAGTAAGGCCGCGAGCAGAAGAGCGAGCCGCGGTACGGCCGCATTCCCTATCGTCAGCACATCGGTGTGATTTAATGTCGCGTCAGAAAGGCCGGCGGCCCGGTTGGCGATCAGCGATAGTCCAACCGTGGACAGCCCCAAGTAGCGAGCCATGATCGCCTCGGGTATGGTCGACATCGAGACCGCATCTGCGCCCAGGACCTGCAATGCGCGGATCTCTGCCGGAGTTTCGTAGCTCGGGCCGGTCATGCCGCCGAGTACCCCCTTGCGCAGGGGCCAGCCCGCTGCCGCTGCGGATCGTGACAGCGGGTCGAAACAGTCCTGGCGGTAAAGAGCGCAGAGATTGACGAAGGGGTGAGCCGTTTCGCCGCGCAGGGGATTATCCCCCATCAGGTTAATGTGATCGGTGATCAACATGAATTCGCCGGGCTTGAAGTCGGGCCGGATGCCGCCGCTGGCGTTGGTCAGAACCAGATCCCGGCAGCCCAGAGCATGGGCGAGCATGACCGGGGTGGCAACCTGCCGGGCGCTGAAGCCCTGGTAAAGATGAAAGCGCCCCTGGAACAGCAGCACTCTTTTCCCGTGCAGGGTGGCGACGATCAGCCGTCCCTGGTGCCCTTCGACCTGTCCCACCGGCAGCACGGGGAGATCGGCATAAGGGATGGCCGTTTCAACGCTCGCAGAGTCCACCACCCCGCCCAGACCGGAGCCTAGAACGACCGCCAGGTCGAAAGGCGCTGCTCCGCTCCGCTCCCGAACTGTTGCGACGCTTTGCTGGAGAAGGGCGCTCACGACGACATCATTTGCTTGACCCTGCTGAGCAGGTGTTCGGACTTGAACGATTTATTGAGGAATTCATCCGCACCGGCCAGAATGATCTTGTGCACTTCGTCCTCCCGTCGGTAGACACTGCTCATGGCCAGAATTTTAATGCCGGAGAGCGACGCATCCGCCCGAATCATCCGAATCAGTTCCAATCCGCTCATCCCCGGGAGCTTGAGATCGAGGATGACCAGTGCCGGCCGCAGCTGCCGCAGCAACGGCAACCCTTCTTCACCCGACGCGGCCAGGTGCAACGAATATTTCAGCGGCGCCAGAATGTCGGCAATGACCTCCCGGAAAAATCTGGCGTCATCGACAACCACGATTGTCCGCGCGTCCAAACCGCCCTGGCCCTCCGCCCTTCGCTCTTCAACGGCGGGGGCGACCGTGACTTCGAAGCCATGACCGCACTTCGGACACTTGACCCTGGCAACGCTTCTGGCGGTTTTCTTTTCATCGATGCGATAGCGGGCTCTGCAGGATGGGCATCGGATAATCATCGGTCCACCAGCATAAAAAAATTCAGGAAGCTCCGGACTGTTTAGCCGGAGTTAAACGAACGGACGGCTCGAAAGGAGGCAACCTCTCCGGCGACCATCACAGTAACGCTTACTTGAGAACCGTCAGATAGTCCCGGGCCAGGAGCCCAGGCTCCGAATCGGGAGCCAGTTCAACCACTTTTTCGAAAGATTCCCTGGCTTTTCCCAGGGCCTCGATCCGCATATACGCCATCCCCAGGCGATAGTACGCCTGCACATAGTTAGGAGCGGCCTTGATCGCCTCCTGGTAGGATTCGATGGCCAGGTCCGGCTTGCTCAGCGCATAGTAGGCTTCCCCCAGGTAAAAATGCGCGGGGGGGTAATGCGGCCTGGCCAGCAAGGCCTTGCGGTAAGCTCCAATGGCATCGGGATACTGCGATTTATTGAAATAGGCGACTCCTAAACCGGTGAGTGAAACTTCGGGCTGGTTGAACAGCAGATTGCCGGAGGCCAGCCGGAACTGTTCGATCGCCTTGTCCCAGTTCTTCATATCCAGGTACAAGGCGCCGAGATTATTCCGGATCTGCGGATCGTTCGGGCTCAGTTCAAGGGCTTCCAGATAATGTTCCTCGGCCAGCGGATAGGCCATTTTCAGCTGATAAGCCTGCCCCAGCGCGGCCTGAATCTCCTTGTCCCGCGGGTCGGCTTTCACCGCGACGAGAAATTCCTGCAGGGCCTTGGTCGCGTCATTTTCCCGCAGATATGAGACGCCGAGCATGTAATGGGTTTCGGCATCTGCCTGTTGCTGGGCACTCGGGGCGCTGCATCCGATAAGAGCCAGAAGCACGGTCAGGCCGATAGTTATTCTCTCGATTCCTTTCAAGACACCTCCTTAGAGCATTCCAAGTAGCCGACCGAGGTTCTGGATAAACGCCTGTCGGCGCTGCTG
>Ga0055481_10000212_pt1 | contig 17817 bp, 16 predicted proteins | sample Muzzi_PWC_D2_FD_57936 | JGI IMG/M metagenome (GOLD analysis project Ga0055481, IMG submission 57936) | Wetland microbial communities from San Francisco Bay, California, USA, that impact long-term carbon sequestration - Muzzi_PWC_D2 | ecosystem: Environmental > Aquatic > Marine > Wetlands ... | reverse complement strand
TCGCAAACCAGTTATCCAGCGTCAGGTCATGACGCTGCGCGTCATGCCTGACGCACCAACTAGAAGGCCTTGCGGTTCCCGCAGGCCAGGCGTGTAAACGCAACGAGGAGCGGAGACCATCCTTGGCCTGCCGCCCCCCGTAATTCCAATCCGTTCGGCCGCTCCGCTCGGCCGACCCACTCGCTGCGTCGCCTTACGCCAACACCGGCATGGGTACCGGTTCGTTCACGTCGGGAACCCGTCTGGTAATACCACACTGCTCTTCCAGTTCACCGACCAGGATGGCGAGGTTCTGCTCCTTCTGACCGGCGGGCGTGAGCCAGCGAACCGACTCGTTGGCTTGCAGGATCTTGGAGATCCTCCGCGAGGCGAGAATGACCGTGGAGTGGTTCTTGTTGCCCATGAAACGGCCGATCTCCGGGAAACTCATATCCGTGTGCTTCCGCGCCAAGTACATAGCGATACCACGGGCCAGTGCGATCGTTCGTGACTTCCGCGAGGTGTGCAGATCCGCCGGCGTGAGACCAAAGAAAATCGCCACGATGGTCTCGATGTCCGACAGCATGACGACCGGGGCAGTTTGACGGACCAGGTCGCGAATGGCGCGTTCGGCCAGCGGCAGCGTGATGGGCTGCTGGCTCACTTGAGCATGCGCCACGACCTTGAGCAGGGCACCCTCCAATTCGCGAATGTTGGCCCGGAAGTTCTCGGCGATGTGCATGATGACCGGTTCGCCTATGTCCACCTGGAGTTTGGCCGCCCGGCGGCGAAGCACCTCCGCCCGTACGCCAACCTCCGGGGAGTCGATCCGCACGACCATGCCTGCCAGAAAGCGGCTTACGAGCGAGTCGGACAAGTGACCGATCATCTTCGGATGCGCGTCCGATGCCAGGACGATCTGCTTTCCGGCTGACTCGATCGCGTTGAACGTCGCAAGAAACGCTTCCTGCGTGGCTCTCTTGTTGGCGAAGTAATGGACGTCATCGATGACCAAGAGATCGAGATGGCGGTAGCGCTCGCGAAATGTGCCCAACTCCCGGGCTTTGGTCGCGTAGACGAAGTCGTTTGTAAACTCCTCACCGTATACGTATCGCCAGCGAAGATCCGGGTTTCGCTCTACCATGCCATTGCAGATGGCCTGGAGCAGGTGCGTTTTCCCCAGACCACATCCACCGTGGACAAATAGCGGGTTGTACTCTACGGCGGGACGTTCGATCACGCCCACGGCCGTAGCGTGCGCGAGCCGATTGGACGGGCCGACGACAAAGTCCTCGATCGTACCCTTTAGTTTCGGCGCAGCGCTGGGTGAGCCGTTGCGCCGCTTTTCCCGCGCCAGTCGCTCGGGATTGTTGGCAACAAAGTCCACCTGCCGATCCGGCTGCTTTTTGCCCAGTGCCTTGGCCAATGCCGGATCGATCGCAAAGCTCAGGGTGTACAGCTGCCCGGTCACCTCGGTGGCCGCTTCGCGAATGACATCTGCAAAATGTCGCTCAATCCATTCGCCTACGAACGGATTCGGAGCGCAGATGCGCAAATACGACTCCGTAAAAGTGAATTTGGTGGCATTTCGGAACCAAACATTGAACCGTTGGGGCCCGACCTTCTCGGCGATCCTGGATTCGAGCGAGCCTACCGTGTCTTCTGCGCACGTAATCACCGCCAGCTCCTTGAATTATGAGGAACAGATAATTCCACTACAACGAATAAGTTGTCAGGACTAAAGGTAAAGCAGGAATATGACCGCTCCAGCGGCCGACCAGTCCGACCGACATCCGCGCCGCGCCGTCAAGCGGATTAAGTTTCCATGAGGGTGAAGTTAACAGTCTGTGGACGCGACGTCAACGATTTTTCTACATGCACAAGGCGGTTTGCGCCGATGCATCTCGCAAACAAAGAACTTACGTGCAGAAGATTTTTTTTTCCCACAGCGATTTCCACCGCAACCGAAGTTGCCGTGGAAAACTCGCCTCCGGTCGAGACATTTCGGCAAAGTCATGCGCCCACGGAACTTGCAATCCAGGCGTCGCGCATGGCGATGGGTCTGAACCGCCAGCGCTGGTACAGGGCGCGCGCCGGTCGGTTACGGGAGTCCACAGCAAGCGTCAGATCCTTGGCATTCTGCTGCCGGCAGGTATCCATGGCCCTGTGGATCAGCGCATTCGCAACCCCTTGACCGCGAACAGGTTGCGCCACGCCCAGGTAGACAATCTCCATCGCCGCCTGCCCGGGTACGCCGCAAAGAAGTAACACGCCGACGGGCTCTCGATCGCGACTGACCACCCACCATTGGGCCGGATCGAACTCGCCCGTCGCCCGGTGGCCTTCAAGGACTTCCTTAGTCGTTCGCAGACCCGTAAGCTCCGGACAGTCAAGACTTTCCGCATATGACACCTCCAGCGCGCGAAGAAACACGGCCTCACGTTCAGAGGTGTAGGATTCCCACGCCAGATCGGGCGCGACAGGCGAATCCGCCACAGGACCGGAAATGGGGCGATTCATGTAGACCAGCCGTGTCAGATAACGGAATCCGCAGCGTTCGAGCACATGCGCCGCGTGTTCGGCCGCCGAATCGACAAGCACCTCAAGTAATTTGATGCTCGCCTCGCCGGCTGCCTCGCATAGCACTCCAGCAGCATCTTGCGTTGCCTGAAGCGTTCGTTTCGAATAGTGCAAGTGGGGAACATAAACGATCGCCGCGGCCCCACCGCCCGAGAAGGCTGCTACAGCGCTCTCCATATGGTGCCGCCGGTATGCGGCGAACACCAGATTCGTACCTGCTTGGGTTCGCTGCACTGCATCGAGGAGTTCCTGTACGGGGCGGGCGATCTGACCGCTACGATCGCCCGGGGCGTCCAACGCCACATGTAACGCAGATATGTAATCCTGATCCGTCGGATAAAGTTGGCGGACAGAAACCACCATGATTCGGCTACCCATCTTACCAAGAGGCGGCAAATGTCGGGATTCCGCGGCGCCGCGCACCGCCGCCGGAGAATCTACTCATACCACGGCGGCGGCAGTCTAGCATCGGGGGCCGGGGGTCACAACGGCCGGTTCCGGACTGGTGGCGCGGCGTGGAACCGCCGCAAGCCGGAACCGATGCGTCACTCGCTCGGTGGAAGCTCGTCTTGCCTTCTCACTCGGAATCATGGGCTTGTCGCCATGGCGGTAATGATATACACCCGCGGCTTGCGGGCGCGGATCTGTTGTGACGGATCACGCGCCCCCACCGAGTCGTCCCTGGCGGTGCACGAATTGTGACGGCTGCCGGGTCGTTGCAGGCGAATGCGTCGGATTCGCCAAGGAAACAGTGGGTTCAATTTGGACTTGACGTCATTTGAAATCCTGGGGCGGCTCGGTATCAGCATGCTGATCGGTGTCGCCCTCATGGTCCTGTCGGCGACAGCCGGCTGGATCATCGCGCGTTTCCGCGACTTTTTTCCGGTGCGTGTGGTGTCCTGGTGGCTCTCGCGCATCGTCCTCCCGCTGCTCTCCGCCAGGCAGTGGCTGAAGCGCATGCTGATCATATTTGCAAACAACACCCTGGTACTCGCGTTACTCGTGGCCCTCGGCACATGGCACGTTGGGGGGCGGATCGGCGTGATCCTCGCGGGTCTCAGTGTGGGGATGGCGTTGTTCTTGTTGGGCGACCACCTTGGCGACACGCGCTTGGGAATGGAACCACTGACACGACGGGCGCAACGGCTTGTGACAGTCGGTGTTCTTTTGAATCTTCTCGAGATTGGCGCCATCATCATCACGCTAGGGATGGCCGTGGGCGCAGCCGAACTCGGCCTGTCGCGCACCGCGGTGTGGACGGTTTTCGGAATACTTGTGATGCCAAACCTCCTTGTCGCCGCCGGTGGCGAGGCCCTCTGGCTGGGTGTCATCATGAACAGTGACGGGTTGGATCAACAGAGTGGCGAACCGGAGTCCGACGAGGGTGCGGACGTCCCGTCGCAAGATAGAGAGCGTCCCTGAATCATGTGCGTGAAGAAGCGCGATTTTGGGTGGCGCGTATTCGCGCACGCTGATTCAGAGCAAACTCTGTTCCACGGAAACGTCCCTGACCCTGTCTTCGTCGGACGGCACGATGGGTTACCCGCTACCCACGTCCGTTTCGCTCCGGTGTTTCCCCCTCTACGCTCCGGATGTCCGGCTGCCGGCAGGGATGCTACTTGACTTTCGACTCCGGTCCGAAGACGTGGACTTGCGTCTGGGTATCGTGTCCAGCAGCCGAATAAGCCAATGCGTGTCGCATGGCTTGGCCACGAAGTAATCGCCTCCCGCAAAGTCGACCATCTGATTGAGATAGGCCCGCGTCATGTCGTCGGAGACTTCCATGACGAAGATCACGGTGACATCAAAGTCGCGCGTCTCGTGACGCACGCGATCGCAGAGTTCAAACGCGTCCATGTCCGGGAACGGCCCATCGACGATGAGCGCGTCCGGTGGTTCCATGTCACACAGTACCAGCACATCCTCTGCGGTGCCTGCCACGCGAACCGGAAACCCGGCATCCACAAGACAATTCTGCAGTATGGTACGACTTATCGGATCGGCATCGGCGACCACCACGGTTGGGCGATTCAGCAACATAGCATCCTTCCCTCGTCCTCGTGCCACGATCGACGATTCCTCGTGGCGTACAACGTGCGACGGATTTTCAGGATTGCAGAGGCCGAAGCGATCCGAAGAGGTGGAAAGGCGCACCGCGCACGGAAACCTTGTCGGGGATCGAACACGCGGCCCACGCGCGATCGTCCGATCAAGTAGGACTCCGTTTCCTTCCTTCCCCCCTTGGATTCCGGCGTACTGCAACCTTGTCACATTCTGGCCGTCGTCCAGGACAAGTCTAGGATATGTCTCGGGGTCGGACCAACAGGAATCGCAGGGAACGACGTCGCGATTGGCTTTGTGCCTCGACCGATAAACACATCCAATGCCGAGCACCAATTGACCTTCGGCACGATTCCGGTCTAGTCGATCAATCCGGTCCGTTCACCCTACGGTATCGAGATGGAATTGGGAATGTCGGCGTGACGAGTACCTTGTCTTGGAACAAACTCGAGCGAACGCGTCCTACAAGTGCCCCCATGGATCTTGCGGGATGGGCGATCGTCCGATTTGATTGGCTGCATCATGAAAGGTCGAACGTCGATCGATACTCGGGTACATCGACGGCGCAACCCCATCTCTCTTGAATGTCTTTGGCAAGCGATTTGGCGCCCTTCTCTTCACCGTGCGTGATGAAGACACGTTGCGGTGTACCCTTGAGGCCGTTGATCCACTCGAGAAGACCGCCTCGATCGGCGTGCGCGGAGAGTCCGTGGACCTGCTCGATGCGCGCATTCACCTCTTGGTGCTGCCCGTGGATGCGCACGGAACGCTGCCCCGACACCAACTCGCGACCGAGCGTGCCTTCGGCCTGATAGCCTACAAACACGATCGTGCTCTCGGGACGGGAGACATTCCTGACGAGATGATGCTTGATGCGACCGGCGGTACACATGCCGGATCCGGCCATGATGATACAGGTTCCGCGGATGCGGTTGATGGCTTTGGATTCCCGTGACGACCGCACCAGGGTCATGCCGGGAAAGCCGAACAGGCCGACGCCTGACTCGAGCACGGCAAGTGCCTCCTCATCGAAACAGTCGGTATGCCGGCGAAAGACCTCCGTCACGTCGACAGCCATCGGGCTGTCGAGAAACGCCAGAAGATGTGGAATACGGTCCTCGTCCACCAACTCGCGCAGGTGGTACATCAGTTCCTGGGCACGTTCGACGGCGAAAGTGGGAATCAAGACGTTTCCACCCGCCTCAACTGTGGCGTTGATGACGTCGCAGAGTTGATCCCCGATCGGCGACGACGCGGCATGGTCCCGTGTGCCGTAGGTGGATTCCATCACAACGTAGTCGGCGCGGTCGAACACAGTCGGGTCACGAATAATGGGTTTGTCCCGCTGGCCGATGTCACCCGAAAAAAGGAGCGTGCGGGTCGTGTCGTTCTCCGCAATCGTCAACTCGATCATCGAGGAACCGAGAATATGACCCGCATCGTGGAACACCGCGCTGACACGTTTGTTGAGCTTGAGCGTCTCGCCGTAGCGCACGGTCTTGAACAGCGGAAGCGCTTCCTTCACGTCCGCAGACGTGTACAGCGGGCGGACCGGGTGGGGACCCTTGCGACCCTCGCGCTTGTGCCGCGACTGCTTGAAGCGTGCGTCTTCTTCCTGGATGTGGCCGGCATCAGTCAGAATGATCTCAGCCAACTCGACCGAAGCCGGTGTCGTAAAAATCGGCGCGTCGAACCCTTCGGCCCGAAGCTTGGGGATCAGGCCGGTGTGATCGAGGTGCGCATGGGTCAGGAGCATGAAGTCGATGGACGAGGGCGGAACGGGCCACGGTGCCCAGTTACGCTCGAGATAGGCGCGCTCCTGATAGAGCCCGCAATCGATCAGCACGCGGATTCCGCCGGCCTCCAGCAAATAACTCGAACCCGTGACTTGCCGTGTGGCACCGAGGAACTGCAGCTTCATGTTCGTTCACTCCCGTTCACGCGTGTGCGGTCAGCCGCTCGTGCAGCCACTCGGTTGTCACACCCTTCTCAGCCAGGATTTCCTCGACGCCGTTGGACTTGTCGCGCAGTAACGCCAGCAGCAAATGTCGCGGCTCCACCTCGCCCGCCCCGAGCCGGTTTGCCGAATCGACGGCGAGGATCAACGTGTGCCAGAAAGTGGGAGAACGAAAGGCCTTGGCGAGTTCTTGTTGATGAACCCATTCGAAGTCGCCGCGCCGCGCGGGCGTACCGGACTGTGCGTCGTCACCCGGCTCGCGAAGCAGCCCGAGCGTTTTCTCGCGGAGGACTTCGAGGTCGACCCCCTCGTCGCGCAAAATCCGGTAGGGGATGCCTTCGGGTACCTGCAACAGACCGAGTATGAGATGCTCCGTGCCGACGTATCGGTGCCCGAAGCGGCGCGCCTCTTCGATGGCCGCCGCCACCACCTGCTTCATTTCCTTCGTCTGGGCGCGGAGGCCGACCGACGTGTCTCCGCTACCGCGCTCGGCCAGCGCACTGCGCACCCGATCTCGGATCGTCTCGAGATTGACGTCAAGGGTCTCCAACGCGGTGGTCGCCACGCATTCGCCCTCGGCAATCAGCCCGAGCATGAGGTGTGCCGGTGCCAGAAAGTTGTGGTTGAATCGAGTCGCTTCCAAATTGGCAAGCGCCATCGCGTGGCGGGCTCGGTCGGAAAATCGTTCATGCATTCTTGTCAGCTCCTGCTGTACTTGCCGCGATTTTGCGGCGTGCCTTCGAGTCCGCGGTGGTCGCCCCGCGTGGACAACGACCCGTCTGTATCCAGGGCCGAGGGAGGCCGTTGCCCCAATCGATCAGATGGCGCTGCAGCATACCCGCTCCGAGGACGCTTCACAAACAGGAGCGCCATGCGCCACCACGCCATACAGCGGAATGGACGCGGCGTCAGTGGTCGGAAAAAATGGCGATCGCGTTTCGGTTCTTATCCGTGGCGACGAAAACGACCTCCGCCTCGGTCACCTCAACGGTCGAGTCCTCTTGGCCGCGACGCCGCGCGCACACGCGCACCTTGATGGTCATCGACGTGCGACCCACGCGGATCGTGTCGGCGTACAGGCTCAGCACGTCGCCCACAAAGACGGGCTCGTGAAACTCGATGGCATTCATCGCCACCGTGACGTAGATGTGGTTCGCTTGCCTCGAGGCCTCCACGTATGCCGCCTGGTCAATGAGAGACAGAATGACGCCGCCGAAGATCGTCCCCTGCGCATTGGTATCGCGCGGCATCATGACGACACGAATGGCCGGCTCGTTACTCGGTGGTTTGGCTTGCGCGGTCATGCACGGTTTCTCCATGGTTTGTGGGGCGGCCTTGTTCACTTCATCCATGACGCCCAATCAACGCCCTGCCGCTGCCCATAACCGCCACACGACTGCCAATGCGAGGGCCACCGTGAGAACGATCACGACAATCGTGCCACGCGGGAAACGAAATCGATACAGCCGCCACAAGTGCCTTATGTACCGAATCTGCACCCTAAGGGACAGCTTGGTCTCGCCCGCGACGCGCGCGGCCAATCGAATGGGCACCTCGACCGGATGGCGGCAGCGCCCTTTGACATACAATTCGAGGGCGATCTTGTAACCGATCGGGTCGAGCGACTGAGCGCGTTGCCAAACCTCGCGTCGCAGCGCGAAAAAGCCGGACATGGGATCGCTGAGAGGCACCAGTGGCTTAGCCATCAGTGTCGCCACCCGGCTCACCACGCGGCGGACGAATGGCCAGTCATCTTCCACGCCGCCGGACCCCGCATACCTCGTCCCGATGACGAAGTCGCAACGCGGGTCATCAAGCTTGCCAATCAGATCGGGGACCGATTCGGGCGGGTGCTGCAGATCGGCATCCATCACCACCAGCCGATCCGCGTGTGCCTCTTCGAACCCCGCCAGCACGGCACTGGAAAGCCCTCTTTCCCCGGTTCGAACGAGCACTTTTACGGGAAACTGCTCAGCATGATCGCCTACGATCTCGACGGTGCCGTCCCGGGAGTTGTCGTCGACGATGATGACCTCGGCGTCGATTTGCGCCTTCTGTAGTGCTGAAAACAACCTATCGAAAAGATGTGGCAAATTTGGCGCTTCGCGGTACGTTGGCACAATAATAGACGCATCAACCTTGTCGCCAGGCATGTAGAAGATCATACAACCGGATAGGCTCGCGGCAATGGCACCGGGTTTGTTTGACAGCGCAAAAGGGGCTAGTTACATACAGCTACAAGCTCGCGAGTCGAATGCCCTTGGGTTTGAAGGACGAATCATGTGATCTCAGCGGTTGGTGCCAAAACGATCGTATCGATGGAAGCCGTCGGACGGTTTGCCGCCTTCGCGTGGCAGATGGTGCGCTGGGTCGTACCGGGTCTGACCCAATGGCGGACCTGGGTCCGCACCATGCCGCTTTTCTATGAGGTGGGCAACCGTACGTTACCGGTGATCATCATTACCGGTGTCTTTGTCGGGCTCGTGCTGGCCATTCAGAGTTATGACCAGCTCAAGGCGGCCGGCTTCGAGCAGCGGATGGGCGTGCTTCTCTCCATTACACTGGTACAAGAACTCGGACCGGTACTCGCCGGGGTGATGGTGGCCGGACGGGTGGGCGGTGCACTGACCGCTGAACTCGGGACCATGCGCGTCACCGAACAGATTTCCGCGTTGCAGGTGATGGGTACCGACCCCATCAAACAACTCGTGGTGCCGCGATTCCTCGCTTGCCTGCTGCTCACGCCCCTCCTGACCTTTTTTTGCGACCTTTTTGGTTCATTGTCCGGGTGGTTCGTGGCCGTTGTTCTCAAGGACATTCCGTCCGGGCCGTACTGGTGGTACATCGAGGACGCGATCATGACGTGGGACGTGGGCGTGGGATTCACGAAGAGCATGCTGTTCGGCGGCCTGATCGGATTGATCGCGTGCTACAAGGGGTTTCACTGCCGCACCGGCGCGGAGGGCGTCGGTCGTGCCTGTACGGAGTCATTTGTCGCCAGCTTCATTTTGATTCTGTCGACCGATTTCTTTATCGGGACGTTCCTGTCCGGAATCTATCGTGGCATCTGGGGGTTGAAGGTGCTGGTCTGACGTGAGGTTCATTCAGTATGCCAGGCGCCGCGCCAAAACCGAATGGCAATCCCCTCTTGCGGCTCGTTGACGTACACAAGCGGTTTGACAAGCTTGTGGTGCTCGATGGTGTGGATCTCGATTTGCGCGAAGGCGAGACGACCGTCATCATCGGCGAGTCGGGCGTGGGCAAGAGCGTGATCCTCAAGCACATGGTGCGGCTGCTTCGGCCCGATACCGGTTTCGTGTATTACCGTGACCAGCGGATCGACGATCTGCCGGAGCGAAGACTGGTGGACATTCGATCCCGATTCGGATTTCTCTTTCAGCTCAGTGCTTTGTTTGACTCCATGACGGTGGGCGAGAACGTGGCTTTCCCGATACGGGAGCATACTTCGCGCAGCCCGGACGATATCCGCAAGGCGGTGGCGACGAAGCTGGAAATGGTCGGACTCAACGGAATCCAAGGTCAATGGCCCGCCGAGCTTTCCGGCGGGCAGAAAAAGCGCGTGGCGCTGGCACGGGCGATTGCGCTGGACCCGGAATTGGTGCTGTATGATGAGCCCACGACCGGACTCGATCCGCCGCGCGCCGACGAAATCAACGAGCTGATCCTCAAGCTCAAGCGGGAACTCGGTGTCACCAGCGTGGTCGTGACGCACGACATGGTGAGTGCGCGAAAGGTGGCCGACCGGATTCTCATGCTGTACAAAGGCAAGTTCATATTCGACGGTACGCCCGACGAAATCATGGGCACGACGGACGACCGCGTGCGCAGTTTCGTGGAGGGGCGGTGTACGGAGGACGTCCTTGCCAGCCTCAAGGTGAAAGGCGGATCATGAGAGAAACAACGCGCAACCTGTGGGTGGGGCTGTTCGTGGTCATCTCGCTCGGTGCGCTCGGCGTGTTGATGGTGTGGTTCGGTGAGGCGCCGTCGTGGCTGGGCACCGCGGACTGGACGCTCAAGATCACCGGCGTGCGTGAGCTGAGTGGCGTGGGCGACGGCAGCCCGGTAACGCTCAACGGCGTCGAGATCGGCAGGGTGCAGGGCCTTGATTTCGTCGACAGAAATCGCCCGGACGAGGGCGTGGTGATCATCACTCGAATCAACCGGATTTACACGGTGCCGCGAAGGGCGTACGCCAAGGTGTACGGAGCCACCTTCGGTCTCGGCGCGGGACATGTGAACATTGTGGTGGAACCGGGCGCGCCGCCCGTACCCCTGCCCAAGAAGGGAGCGAGCATCCCCGGTGAAATGCACAGTATCTTCGGCGAGGTCGTGACCAGGGACATGCTGGACTCTCTGGAACGGACGATCTCTAACGTGGGCGACCTGACGAAGGCGTGGACCCCCGTCGGCAGCAATCTCGCCCAGTTGCTGGAACTGCGCACCATAGAGCAGGTTGGCCAACCGGGGGCGCAGGAAGCGGGCATGACGCCCAACCTCTCCACGGTGATCGAACGCATCGACAACCTGGCCAAACATGTCAACGCCGTGCTCGGCGATGAAAACGTGAGAGAGGACGTGCAAGGGGCCATCGCCGATTTGCGTGACGCCAGCGGAAATCTCAAGTCCACGATCGAATTGTGGAAATCCGAGAGCCGGCGGATTTCGGATAACGTCAATGAGGGCGTCGACCAAACTGAGGTGAACTTGGATCGTGCGTTCGACAAGCTCGTCGACGTGCTGGGCAGTCTTGATGAAAGTGCTGATAGCCTGGCACGTATTACCGATGCCATAGCGAACGGGAGCGGCACCGCCGGTCTCCTCGTGCGGGACGAGCGCCTCTACGAGGCCGCCGTCCTGGCGCTGGAACGCTTCAGTGATTCGATGGCCACACTGCAACGCATTCTCGGAAAGGTGGAAGAGGACGGCTACATCACGGTCGGCCAGGCACCCAGCGGTGTCCTCAAAAAGAAGTTCGCTGTCCCGGGCCGGGCCATTGCCGAGGATTGACGGACGGCGTACGGGGCAAGGCGCACTTACCTCCTACTCCTCCAGGGCGAACGGTTCGCGCCGGTGGCGGCGTCGCTTCAGGGCGTTATCCGCGATCCATCCGCAAATAAGGACGCACCAGAAGCACACGGGGCACCAGACGGGCATCCGCCACGTGCCGGTTGTGATGCGAATGTGCTCCGCCTCGAAGTAGGCAAGCGATGCGACGGAGGCGGCGAGCCACATCATGCGCGGTCGTACGAGTTGAAACAGCCCGATCCACGTCAAGTACCAGTAGTGGACCACCGGCAGCAGAAAAATCAGCGACCACATGGCCGCCCTCGCGTAGGCTTGCAGGTCTCGATGCCGCATCGCGAGCAAGACCAAGATGACCACCAGAACCGCGCCAAGGAATAGACGTGACACCATGAAATCATCCGACAGCAGGGATAAGGTGCCGGGAAGACTGAAGAACATGTCCGCCTGTCCGAATCGCGCAAGGCTATGAAACACCGATCCCCCGGCATCCAGATACGGTAGATAACAGATCACGACGACGGCGAGGGCCGCCGCGCCGGCGCGGCGGTGTCGCCAGAGCAACCACGGCAGCAATACCGCCGACATCAGCTTGGCCGCAATCGAAAGACCGATCATGACGCCGGCCAGTTGATGACGACCGCGTGTCTCGGCAAGCAGGCCCAGCGCAACGAACAACAGCATGAGGCTGTCCACATGTCCCTCAATCGCGAACGCGGTGACCACCAACGGGCACAGCCCATAAATGCCGGCGAGGTGCCGCGGTCGACCACAATGGCGTAGAACAAGCGCCAGGATCACGATCGTCAGCGCGTCCCAGAGCACGTGCATCGCTTTGATGGTGTGGATGGAATCGTGGATGCAGGCGGCAAGGCGAAACTCCATCTGGGCCAGCGGCGGATAGATCGCGGGGTAATCCGGATGGTTGATTCTGTGCCATTGGTCATCACGAAGGTGGCGGAGCGACTCGTCATCCGGTGCGATGGCGAAGGGGTTGAAGCCGGCCTGCTGGATGCGGCCTTCCCAGGTATAGCGCCAGGCATCGTCGGACGGATGCGTCCCGATCAACGCGACGCGGAAGGCGAGCATCCCCAGAAGCCACCAGCGCCAGTCGCCGAGCACTTTCTCGCTCTCGATGCGGGCCAACACCCACACCAAGAAGAAATACCCGATCGTCCCGCAAAGAAACAGAAGCTGGAACGACCGGACGTGCGGCGTGATGCCACCTCGCCAGGCCGCGTGGACCACGAAGCCGCCGAGCAGGAGCCAGCCCACCGCTACCACGGTGCGCAGTCGCCGCGGTGTCAGGATATTGTCGTTTTCACGATCTGCACTCGAGGGCGCTGTCACGGATGGGCCTCACCATTGCGGACGAAATCGATCAGATTCCCGATCGATACGCAGGAGAATATCGCTGGGGCTAACCGGCGGAAGGCGACTTTGCCGCCGCCTCGGCGCCAAGCGCCACGGGCATCTCGCCGTAGGGCACCGCCGGTGCAGGGGCGCGGCGCGGTCGGGACAGCCAGCCGATCACGAGAAAGCCGATGGCGTAGACCAGCAGGAAGAAGCTGAAGGCACGGTGATAATCGCGGAAATACACGATAAAGGACAGCCCCGAATAGACGCCCAGAGCCAGTTCGACAATCCACAAGTGGTCGTTCATCAACCGGTAGCTCGACGGCCTCGTGACCGCGCCGGTGCTGCCCGATTTGGGCGTTCGCACGAACTCGCCTCCGTGCGAGAACACGCCGCGCACCACCGCGATCGCATTGCTAAGACACAGGCCGCACCCCACGACGAACATGTAGGGAATGATCCTCAGTCCTGAGAACTTCCCGCCCAAGCTATACCGTGCGTAGGCATACACCAGAGACGGAGCAAAAGCTGACGCCAAAATGACAGCCCATGCAAACCATATCCAGTTGCTCGCAAAAATGCGGTCGCCGGCAAACACGATCAGCATGGGGCGCGCGATCAAGGCCAGCACCAGCATCCACATCGACACCGAGTAGTGCGTCAGATGTAGAGTCGCTTCCACTTTCTCGCCCAGTGATAGCGGAGCGCGCCAGATGCGCGGTAGCAGCTTGCACGCCACCTGAATCGACCCGGTCGCCCAGCGGCGCTGCTGGCTCTTGAGGGCGTGTACGTTCCCGGGCAACTCCGCGGGGCAGGGCATGTCGAGGCAATAGTCGAGACGCCAACCGCCGAGTTGGGCGCGATAAGAGAGATCAAGGTCCTCCGTAAGGGTATCGCCGCTCCAGCCGCCGACGGCGGGATCATCGATGGCGGCCTTGCGCCACACGCCGGCCGTCCCGTTGAAGTTCATCATCAACCCGTTCCACGCGCGCGCGCCCTGCTCGATCGCGAAGTGCCCGTCAATGCCCAGCGCTTGTGCCTCCGTAAGCCACGATTCACTACGATTCAGGTGCTCCCATCGACCCTGCATGCATGCCACCGCGGGCGCGTGCTCCAAAAGCGGTATGGCTTTGCGAAGAAAATCTGTCGGTGGAACGAAGTCGGCATCGAACACGGCCACATAGGTCCCGCGCGTGGTGGCCAGTCCATGGGCCAGGGCACCCGCCTTGTACCCCTCACGGGTCGGGCGACGAATGACCTTGATGTCGATCCCGGTCCGCGCCAAATCCTTGGCAATTCTATCTACGATACGTACGGTGTGGTCCGTGCTGTCGTCGAGCACCTGAATCTCATGCCGTCCTGCGGGGTAGTCCATGGCCGCGACCGCGGCAATGACCCGCTTGGTGACGTCCGCTTCGTTGTAAATCGGAATCTGGCTCGTGACGACGGGCCATTTTTCATCGGGCTCTCTGGCGCGATAGGCACGAATGATCGCCCGCTGTTCGTCTCTTCGAGACGTCGCGCGGCGGCGGAAGAGGAAAAGAAGCACGTACAGGTGAATACCGTACACCGCCAGCGCACAAGTCGCGACGCCAAACGTGATGAGCACAACCCAAAGCAATACCGGAGCCACGCGCTTTCCTTTTTACTAACCCTATCGAGCTCGGCTGACACAGAATTCGTTCGCCGCGCCCGGTGAACGATCAACGCTTCAGATTCAGTGTCCAATCGTAGTCGATATAAGAGATCGACCACTGATCCGCGGAAAGCGATCGCGCCAACAACGGATCGTCCACGTAATGCGCAAGAAATTCCAGGACCGTTGTGGCCGATGGCGACATATTCTTGTTCGTCAGATCGGCCTTGTACCAGTCGATCAGTTGCGAAAGGTACACGGTACGTCGCGCCTTATCGAACCGTGCCTTGGCCGAGTCCTTCAGAAACATCCTAACAGCATCGGCCAGTTGTGTCTCCAGCCCAATCGCCTTATAGGCTCTTCGCTGCAACACCGGACACCCCTTCGCACAACACACCAATGCGAAGTGAATACGCGGATCCGACCGACCCACGCCCACCGCGCGATAGTGTCGGCGGTCAGCTTGTTCCCGCAACGGTTTTTGAAGAATCACCGCTTTCTCGATTTCGTCCAGCGTGTATCTTCGACCGCCTACGACGAAGCGCAATCCCATGAAAAAGCCCTTGCCCTTCTCACGCACGCCGGGCACGTCCACGCGCACCACGCTGTAATCAGGCCACGAGGTCGTGTCGCCGGGGAGCGTGGCGATGACGCCCTGTATCGCCAGTGCGTTGTAGGCATTCACCCAGAATGCCAGACGCTCCTTGTCGCTCGCTAATGCTGCCGGATCTGTATTCGCGAGGCGATGAAGATATTCCAGGTATCGCACGTCTCTGCCGATGGCGGCATAGTTAACCAATCCGTGGTCGTCGACATGTTCATACAGAACTGCGGACCACAGGGCGTGATCGAAGTTCGTCCGATTCCACGAAGTCGCGAACGCGCTGCTCTGCGGTACATCGATGTCCCGCGCCAGGACGGTCGCGCTGAGCACGAAAGCGGTCCACATCGCTGCCGTGCCGACGGCCAGATACAATCGCATGATTGCCACCCCCGTATCCGTCGGATGCTCGGGCACGTAATGATGCACGCCCCAATCCGCACGCGGCGCGCACCAAGACCCTCTGCCACCTATACGAACCAAGCCCCGAAAAGCTCGCACAAACCGGACCATTCGCAAAGCCTCCTTCACCCCCGCAGACGCCGAGGCCACGGTGGCTTCGTTCATTGACAGTGCGCGAACGCTGTCCGTAGAATAGCACAGCACGAGATCGCTAACCCAAACACCACATTTGCGAGCCAGTAGTGCCTAAACTTAAACTGTCAAAACTTTGTTCAGGCTTTAATGAGAACGGATTCGCGGCCCGCTTGGAAGGGCCTGACCTCATCGTAAACGCGGTAAACACGCTCGAAGACGCCGGAGATGGCGAAATCACGTTCCTTTCCAACCCGAAGTACGAGTCGGCCGTGGCTACGACGAAGGCCTCTGCCGTGATTCTCAAGGACGGCGTGCCGATACCCGAGGGGGTTTCCGGCATTCGATGCGTCGATCCCTATGCCGGCGTCACACTGGCGATTATCGCCCTGCACGGCTACCGCCAACATCCTCGCTGGGGGATTAGCGAAGGCGCCCACATTGCCCCGACGGCCCAGATCGGTCCCGACGCCAGCATCGCCCCATCCGCGACAGTGTCAGCCCAGGTCACGATAGGCGACCGGTGCGTCTTGTATCCGGGTTCCTTTGTGGGCGAAGGTGCAAAGATCGGGCATGACTGCGTCCTTTTCCCCAACGTCGTGATCTACGATCACAGTGTTCTCGGCAATCGTGTGACGATTCACGCAGGATCGGTGGTGGGGCAGGACGGGCTGGGCTATGCGCCAGTCGACAAGAAGTGGGTCAAGATTCCGCAAGTCGGGCGGACGGTGATCGAAGACGATGTCGAGATCGGCGCCAACTGTGCCATCGACCGCGCTACGCTCGGGCGTACGACAATCGGCGCGGGCTCCAAGTTCGGAAATCTGATCGTCGTCGGTCACGGCACCACGGTCGGTCCGGATTGTCTGTTCGTCGGGCTGGTGGGCGTGGCCGGTTCGGCCAAGGTTGGCAGGCACGTGACACTTGCCGGACAGGTCGGTGTGGCCGGTCATCTGTCGATTGGCGACGATGTGACCTGCGGCGGTCAATCCGGAATCGTCGGCGATATCGAGGCGGGTTCCACCGTCAGGGGCATGCCGGCCATGCCCGTCGAGAACTGGCGTCGCTCCGTAAAGGCCCTTCCCAAACTCCCGGAGCTGCTGAGACGCGTCAAATCGCTGGAACAGGAAGTAGAAGAACTTCGCCGCAAGGTGGACACCAACCCATAGTCGGGACGAAGCTAGGCTTTTCTCTTGCGGGTCTGGGTCTGGTCATTCCGTAGTCCCGGTACTACGTTTCGATGTGCGGAATCCTGTTTTCTGCAGCGCACGCGGCGCCGCACGAACCACCACCCGTCGAAAGGCATCGTGTGACGGCAAGTAATCCACCAACACCATCGCCGCTGGTCGATGGGCCTCGGGCCGCTCCCGAATCTATCGAGGTAGTCGATCGACGTGTTGAAGGGCGTCTCGGCGTCGTCTACGGCGTGGCGGCGTACACGTGGTGGGGTCTCGTGCCGATCTACTTCAAAGCCGTCGCGCACATCCCCGCGCTGGAGGTTCTGGCACACCGCGTTATCTGGTCGGTGTTGCTGCTGGTCATTCTGCTGCGCTTGAAGCGTCGTCTCCGTACGGCACCGGCCATCCTGCGCGAGACGCGGACTTTCCTCACGCTGTTGGGAACGACGGCTCTCATTGCCCTCAACTGGTTCGTGTTTATCTGGGCTGTCGCCCATGATCAGGTGCTGCAGGCGAGCCTCGGGTACTTCATCAATCCGCTGGTCAATGTGGCGCTGGGGTTCATCTTCCTGCGCGAGCGGCTGCGCGGTTGGCAGATGGTCTGCGTGGGGCTTGCGGCGATCGGTGTCACATATCTGGCGATCGACGTCGGGGAGGTTCCTACAATCGCACTCGTGTTGGCGGGATCGTTCGGGCTTTACGGTCTGTTGCGCAAGACCGCCAGGGTGGACGCGCTTCTCGGCCTCTTTGTCGAGACATTGCTGCTACTTCCCCTGGCGCTGGGATACGTAGGCTACCAGACGCTACAGGGTCACGGCCGTTTCGGAATCGGTTCGTGGGAGGAGAGTGTTCTCCTGGCGGCCGGGGGGATCATCACGGCAACGCCTCTTCT
>Ga0055481_10000211_pt1 | contig 17854 bp, 10 predicted proteins | sample Muzzi_PWC_D2_FD_57936 | JGI IMG/M metagenome (GOLD analysis project Ga0055481, IMG submission 57936) | Wetland microbial communities from San Francisco Bay, California, USA, that impact long-term carbon sequestration - Muzzi_PWC_D2 | ecosystem: Environmental > Aquatic > Marine > Wetlands ... | reverse complement strand
TGGCCGCAAACCACGCCCGTGCTTCAAGCCGTCGCCAGCTCACAGCGCCTGGTTCTGCTCGGCGATCCAGGCTCGGGCAAGTCCACCCTCGTCAGTTGGATCGCCTGGCGACTTTCGCGCCTCGACGAAAATGCCTGGAAGAAGAGCCTGAGCAGCCTTGTCCCCATCCCCATGGTCCTCCGCGACATGGACATCACCATCGACATTACATGGGACGGGCTCGTCGATGCCTTCCTGGCGCTACCGGTCGCCAAGGCGCTCAACGAAGGCGGGAAGGGTCACGAGCGCCTGACCGACCTGTTCGATCGCGGGCAGGCTTTTATCATGCTCGATGGCCTCGACGAGATCGGCAGCGCGGCTGTGCGCGCCGCGTTACAGACTGCAGTTTTCGACGGGTTTAAGCGATACACCAAATGCCGCTGGCTGTTGACGTCGCGCATTGTCGGCTACGAGGTGGTTCAATTCGAAAGCTCTGCCGTCCCGCGTCGTTCCCTGTCATCTACCGTCGGAGCATATTATGCGGATTTGGCAGAAATAGCCTACCCTCAGTCGGAGGAGCACCAGAAGATGGCAGACCTTCGTTACGTCGCCCCGTTCTCCGACGAGCAGATCCAACAATTCGCCCACAACTGGTACATCCAGCACGAGAAGGTGGAACACGAACGGCAGCAGCGAGCCCGTGAGCTTGTCGGCGCCATCGCCTCAAACGAAGGGACGCGCCACCTCGCCCGCATCCCGAATCTGCTCACGCTCATCGCCTTGATCTACCGCGTATACCGCTGGCTACCTCACGGCCGAGCGATGCTCTACGAGCACATCGCCGAGGCCTACCTCCAGTCCATCGACCGTTTCCGTGGGCTCGACGGTCTGAAATTCTCGCTCGCCGAAAAAAAGCGCTGGCTGGCCTATGTCGGCTTTCAGATGCAGTTGCGCAGGGGCAGTCAAAAGCAACGGCACCGTGAAATCCTGGCCAACCAAGACCAGGTCCATCGTTGGATCGCCGAGGCGATGAGTCCCAGCGTCGAGGACGCAAAGGGCTCGGCCAAGCTATTCCTCGACTACATCGCGCGGCGTAGCGGACTTCTGCTGCCCCGCGGCGAAGGCCACTTCGGCTTTATGCACCTGTCCTTTCAGGAATACTTCGCCGCCTGCTATCTCGCAGAGCATGTCACTACGCCTGAGTGGGCCCTCGGTGAAAAAACGCCTCTTGGCACCACTGCGAGTGATCTCCACATGTACGCCAACCTGTCTGAATGGAGCGAAACGCTCGTGCTGCTCTTCGAGAGCTTAGCCGAAAAGCCCAAGTGGATCGTGCGCTTGGTCGAAGCGCTCTTCGGGGCGCACTTTGACTGCTTGCGTCATACACCGGCTCGACCCGACGGGTCGGAGCTGGCCCTGCTGGCTGAGTTGGCCGTGGATCGGTACGCCGGGCTGTCGGACGACCACCGCCACAGGGCCATGCAGCGCTGCTGGGAACTGGAACTGGCCTCTTTCTCGGCCAAAACAAGCCCACGGGACAAATTGGCTTTCAGGGGCGGGCGGAGCGTAGCCGCAACACTACTTGCGGCCCAACACGACTATATCCAAGACTCTTGGGAGGCGATGAGGGCGGCGTGGAGCGTGCGCCAGGCAGACGCGTTGCTGTTTACGGACCTTGGTGCCGGGGTCGACTTGAGCCAACTGTCATCGCTCACCGGTCTGCACTACTTGTATCTGGGCAACACGCAGATCACCGATTCGCAGCTCAGTCATTTCTCAGCCCTATCCGGACTCAAAGGCCTCGCGTTGTACGAAAGACAGATCACCGACGCAGGTCTCGCACACCTAACTGATCTGACCGGATTACAATCCCTTACCCTGAGTGGCGCGCAGATTACGGACGAGGGGCTGGCACACCTCTCGGTACTGACGCGATTGCAGTCGCTCATTCTACACGACACGCCGATTACCGACGCAGGCTTAGCACACATATCTACCCTAGAAGGGCTGCAATCCCTGACCCTGAGTGGCGAGCGAATCACCGTTGAGGGGCTGGCCCACCTCTCGGCCCTAACCGGACTGCGAGCACTAAATCTACACGGCACGCCGATCACCGACGAGGGGTTGGCGCACCTCGCTGCCCTCACTGGACTTCAATCCCTCACCCTGAGTTGCGCGCAAATCACCGTTGCGGGGCTGGCCCACCTCTCTGCCCTAACCGAACTGCATACTCTCGGCCTCAACGACGGGCGGATTACAGACGCGGGATTGGCCCACCTCCCTGCGCTGCCGCGACTGCAGACACTATATTTGAATGATACGCAGATCACGGACGCGGGACTGGCTCACCTAACGCGCTGTAACAACCTCGAGATACTGCACACCAGAGGCACCAAGGTGACCACCACGGGGAAGGAGCGCTTCCTCGAATCCCTCAAGAGTGGCAAGCCGCGATAGCCGTCATACGTGAACCATCGTCAATCCCCGGCCTTCAGTTTCCGACTGATGCTTCGGCTTTTGGGGGCGAGGCGTAGCCTTCGCAACTGTCAAACCCGGCCGCGCAGGTAAGCCCGGGCAAGCGCCCTGTCTCCCGGCTCCCCTGAATGCCGCCCGTGTCGACCGCCGATGTGCAGCGCAACACACGGAGCGCAAGCGACCAGTCAAATCCAAGGTCTGTCTTTCTTCGTGTCTTGGTGCCTTTGTGGTGGATTCCGATTCTTGTGTGTGTGCGTCACTCAAATTGTGACTGTATGCCACGGAGATGACACCGCCGGTGCCGACTTCGGTTGAAAACTCGAGACGGAGTACTGATCACTGAGATCCTCCCGCCGCGCCGATCACCCGCCGCGTTCTATCCCTGGGAAACTGCGCCATGCCCGAGGCCATCGTAAGCAAACACGACGACGCAACGCGCACGCAACGCCGAATGTCGACCACGGCGTATCCGGATCCTTCGACCATCATAGTCACTGGGTGTCCACCCCTACGTCGCTTCGCGCTTCCTGTTCGGGCACACTCAGTGCTCCGCCGCTATTCGGTTTCCTCCGTCACTTTTTCCTTTCCCCCCGTCGCTCCGTCGCCATTCCCTCCACGACATACCAACAATGTGGCACTACGAAAAAAAATGACCAAACAAACCCATTTCAAAGCGTCGCTTCAATCGCGCAATGTGCCGTGGTTGTCGGTCTGCCGGATGGAGCCCGCGGTCGACGCTGCCCGAGCCGGGCAAAAAGGGAGGTCTGCGGTACGCGCACGGTCACAATTGGCGGTAAAGGCGGCGGAAGTAAATGGCCTCCGTCACGTCGCCGGTGGCGATGTCGGCGCGGTCGGATCCGATCTAAAAAACGGCATCAGGCGGTGGAACTTCGTTGTTGCTCTCCATCTCACGAACCCGGGCGACCCAGGCCTCGTGCGACGCGGATGCCTTTTCGAATGTGGAAGATCGCTCCCATTCCCCGGCCAACCATCCTCCGTAGACGCGTGTGTCAAAGAGCCAAGGCGGCTCGGACTCCGATTCCCTCATGTTCATGCCCAGAAAGACCGTCCTCACTTCGCCGAACTTCACCCAAGTATGGGCTATGCACCGCGTCTGCTCGTACGACGATTGGTGCCACGCGAGCCATTTCTTGAAATCCGGTTCCTCGACCACCTTACCGTCGTGCAAAATGTAGTACTGGCCCATCTCACTCAGCCTTTCTATCTGCCGCGCAGTTTTCGCGGTCCGAAGCCTTTACGACTAACGGAGCGCTCGACCAACTTTCTGCGAGCGCCACCTCTCAACATCTTCGGCAGAACGACCGTGGTGGTACCACTCACGGTTCGTTTGCGTGCTCCTCGAATCGGCCATCGTCCTCACCTGCCACGGTATATGCTCGGCTACGCCGTCCTGCTCGCTCGGCGTTCATTCATCAGCTTACCGAACAGAGCCGTCGGACTCAAGCAAAAACGAATTCTTGTGCTTCGGAGCCTTGTTACCGGAACACGCAAGCGTGCCAGTTTCGCTACACCGGGCTCAAGGAGCACGCTTTCGATCTACTGCCGCACAGCGTGGACGGCCGCAGTGTTAGCACGGAGGCTTAACTGTCGTTGGGGGCGCGAGTCCGTCGATCAGGTTTGGGGGCACGTGTGGGCCAGGTTACGCGTGGGGAAGAACGCACGAGTCCTTCCGCTCGTGATTGTTTCGTCGGTGAGACATGCTATGATTCTCGTAGTTGAACCGGCGCCGCCCGCGAGCGGGTTAGGCCAAGATCAGGAGGAAAAACGACGATGGCGGGGGAGCATGAACGGCGGGGGGGGACAGCCGGGCGCCATTGGCAGATGGATGTCGATGCGGACAAATGTTCGCTGTGCGAGGTCTGCGGCCAGCGATGTCCGACAGGCGCGATTCGTGGCGTCCTGACCGACGGCACGCTGTCCATCGTTTTCGACCATCGTCTTTGCGACGGATGCCGCGATTGCCTGGAGAGTTGCCCCGAAAAAGCGATGACGCTTGCGGAAACCGAGGCGTCGCCAGACGCGCCGAGTGAGAAGATCCTCGCGACCGGCGAGATGCTCTTATGCTCGATTTGTGGCGAGCGCTTTGCACCGGAAGCGAAACTCGAGGCCGCCTCACACAGACGGGGAGATGACACAAACCTCATCTCGGACCAATGCCCCCTGTGCCGGCGAACGCAAATGGTGGCACGGTTTATCGAAGAGAAACGAGAATCGTCGGGCCGAAAGGCCGAATACCGAACGGGGAAAAAATGGCGTTGGAAACCGGTGACGGAGGGAGACCCGGACGCGCCCCCCTGTTCAGAGCCCATTCCCAAGTCGGCAGAACCGAACACGCCGGCCACGCACAAATCAAGCGTAGAACCATCCACCGAATCTTAACAAGGGAAGATGATCGAATTCAGGCAACCGGCTTGAAGGCCCGCAGTTACGCGTTGTCGTTACTCTTGTTTGTCAAAACCCAGGAACCATCAGTGAGCGCGCGAGCCGACATCCCATGTCCGCGAGCGATGGCCTCAAACTTCAGCGAGAGCCGGGTCGGTGGATTCGCGACGAGCAGCCTCCGGTCTAGTTCGCGATCGACCGACCCGAGGACGGATTCGAATACTGAAATGAGTTCGTCGAGGAATGAGGGCGCAATCCCTTCCACGCCTTCAAAATCGACGGCCACTGATGTTGTGCCTGATGGCTTCTCGGGCGTCCTCGCAGCCGCGATCATCGCCATCATAGCGCCTTCAAGCAGGTGCGCGGATTCTCTGCTGACGAGGATTTTGTCCTTTAGAATTTTATTGACCTGAACCGTACACATGGTCATGCGGGAATTGAAAGAAAAGCCAATGTTCCGGGAAACAGCCGTGTTCTCTTCGCAGAACTCTCGAGATCCTCATTGATTTCCAGCGATCCCAATCCTGAGTGAAGCAACAGCGAACGTCCTTGTATACGTACGTCGTCTCTGACGCCGTACAATCCGATGCCTCGGTGGGGGTCCCCGGTGCCGCTGACTCGTTCGCGGACGGCAAGTTCAAGAGCATCCCAGTCATAGGTCACACGCGACCGGAGTTTGTCGTTCCTACACAAGCTTTCGAAGACCCCAATCCCGCCATCCGCCACGGTACAGGTGAAACGCGCACCACCTTCAAACTCGTAAAACTGAACGCAGCCAAATGCCCCCACGTCGGACTCGCTGTGTTGTGCGGCGTTCAAGACCAGTTCGCTAAACAGCTCCGACACCACGGGGGTCAGATCGGCTGCACCGACATCCGCGGATTGCAGCCTGGCGAACGCCTTGTTAGTGATGGCCGTTGCGTCTTGCGTTGTCTCAAAATGGGTGATCGGCAGAATGGTCTTCTGATCATCGCGCGCGCCAACGCCGCGGTCGTCAACCTCGACGCCATAGCCCTTCAAAATATCAAAGAGGACCACCACCTTCAAGTATATGCACACGCCCAAGTTTTCTGGAACGAGCAAGCGGCAGCGAGCTCCTCGCTTAGAGGCAAGTGCCAAATACACCATACACCACAACGCAGCAGGGGGCCGCACGAACTCGCAGTCACGCAGATCAATGTCTAGCGTGGCAGCGTCAAATGACGGCTTCCGTGGATCATGTTGATCGGATTGCCCGGCCAACTCTCCCGCGTGCCGGAAGCTACTGCTCTTTGGTTTGATGCGCAAATCCACCAGTCAACTCGCTTCGCTCGCAGCCCGAACGCGCCCATGCTCTCTCTCGGGATTCGTCACGCGGCAGGGCATTGAGTCACCCACCGTGGCGTCTCCATAGTCACATCGCATCGGGAAAGGCCAAGACCATTGTCAGGGGCGCGCAGGCGGGTGGCAATCGATGGGAAACTGGGGTGCAATCATCCATGCCGGTCCGACTCATTGAGCTGCTGGGTACAGTGCGCGAGGATGGCAGGGCCGCCTTTCCTCAACGTGCTCAACGCAGTTCTACTTGGGTCAGCTAGGAGGGAGCTTTCCCATCGCCGGCATTGGGTCCTTGGGGCGCCGAACCGGTCTGAAGTCGGTACCGGCTGCGGACATCGGGTACATAGCGCCACCGGCCAGAACAACGTAGCGGAGACAAAGCCCGCCGATGAGGCCGAGGATGGACGCAATCGCTGCACCTGTCCCGTGAATTCCCAGCGCATCAATCACCAGGGGAATCAGAAGACCGCAAATCACCACACCCATCCAGAACATGGTCGCAGCAGGGCCGCTGAGGACATGCTCCGCCGACATCCGTGTATTGGGATGCCGATATGATCCGTGAAGGTAGGCGGCCAACACCAATGCCTCAACGACGATCAGCACGATATCGGCCCTGGCCAACGTCAAGAGCGTGGACTCTTCCACGCCGGCGAACACGCCCGCGAGAATAACGGCCATGACGCCCGTGGAGGCTGCGGAAAAGAAGAAGAGAATCGGCAGCAGCGCGGTGCTCCAAAACGGCATCGGTATCGCATCACCAAGAAGCAAACCCGTATAGACCATCGTACCAAACGCAAAAACAGCACCGATCACACCGACGACATGTCGTGCCGTGGCGTCCCCGCCGGCCATGGTCCCCGGCCAAGCCCACAGAATAGTGTGGATAAACGCTACGATCATGAAGATGGAAATGATGATCGTACCGCGCGCGATCCACGACGTATCCGGCTTTCTGGCAACGCGCCAGGCGTTTTGGACTGTGCCGAGATCCGCGAGCAGGCACAAGCACCCGATCAGAACGCAAGGCCAACCCAGGCAAATCCCTATGGTGGCCACCGTGGTCCACCCCATAAAGTCGGCGGCAACTCCGGTGATGTGCGCCCCTCCGCCCGCACCGGCAAGGAAAAGGTAGATGGCAATCAGCCAACGCCACTCGGTCTGAGCAAGGCCAAACAGCTTCGAGTCCATGACGATCTCCCACTTCATGTATGCGCTTCACCTGGCGGAAGCGCGGACGTTTCTACCTGGGCGGCGTGTAGTAAACCTTGGGTTTCGTACCCTGCTCGGGCTTCAGGACAAACCCCTTATCCGTTTTGATGCGTATCGAGACCTCACTGTCTGGATCGTCGAGGTCACCGAAGATGCGGGCGTTTGCCGGACACGCGACCACGCAAGACGGCTCTTTGCCCTCCTCTCGCCTGCTGGTACAGAAGTCGCATTTGGTGGCCACGCCGCACCCGGACTTCTCTTCCCATGCCTTCTTCTGAAACTCCTCCAACTCCGACAGCGGAAGTCCCTCGGGGAAGTAGCTCTTCCATTCCGGCACGGTGTAGCGCGCCCCGTAGGGGCAGCCCATCAAACAGTACTTGCAGCCCACACACTTATCCTTGTCGATGACCACAACGCCATCGTCGCCTATGTAAGTAGCCTGGGTGGGACACACCTTGACGCACCCGGGGTCTTCGCAGTGGAAGCAGAGAACCGGCAGCGATTGCCGAACGACGTTCGGAAACGTCCCCGACTCGCCCTTGAGGACGCGGCTCCAGAACACATTGGGCGGGGTGTGGTTTGCGACCTTGCAGGCCAGCATACAAGCGTAGCAGCCGTAGCAGCGATTGAGGTCGATCACCATTCCGTAGCTTGCCATTTCATGCCTCCAGCAGAGGATGCCGCAACCGTAGACGACGAGTCGGTCTCGCCTCCTGGATTACGCTTTGTATATCTTGACCCGACAGCAGATGTCCTGGTTCAGCGTCAGCGGGTCAGTGTGCTCCTTGTCCATTTCGACCAGATCATTGAAGAAGGTACCCTTGCCCTTGGCGATGGGCATATACTCGCCCCAGTGACCGGCGACGGCGGCGACGGCCAGGTGGTGCGGCTCGATGCCTTCGGTCAATGCCACCCATCCCCTGACTCGATGGCCTTGCGGGTTCTCGAGCCAGACCTTGTCGCCTTCCTTTATGCCCTTCTCTTCCGCGGTCTTCCAGTGCATCTGGATGGCATAGACATACGGGTCCTCCTGGGAACACTCGTCCAACCACGGATTCTGCTGCGTGAGCGAATTGCAGTGCATCACCGCACGCCAGTAGAAGGTGTACATGTCGAATTCGGGGTTTTTCTCGGTGTGGCTTGGACAGGGATACCAGTCAGCCAGCGCCTTGAAACGCGACCAATCGAAGTCGAAGAACTCCTTGGCGTTGAACTCGTCACACAACTTCGCAATCTGTTCGCCGGAATCGATGAAGTACTCGAAGTAGATCGGTACGCGCGATGGGTTGAACCACTTCCAGTACACGTCCTCCTTGCGCTTGGGCCAGGTGAAGACCGCGTTCTTGCGAACATGCTCGAGACCGTGCTCCTCGCCGAAGCGATCCTTGAGGAGGCGATCGGTCACTTCGGGCCACTCATGTTCTCTACTGCCGTCCTCGCAGAGCTTGTACTTCTCATCCATGGCCCCGCCGTAGCGCATGACGACCGTGTCGTTCAACCCCTTGTAGTACTTGTGGGAAATCCCGAGTCGCTTGCAGATGTCCAGCATCACCTCATTGAAATCACGGCGCTCGTGCAGCGGATTGACGACCGGCTGACGAATGGTCCATCCCCAATCGTCCTCGCCCTGCGGATGGGAGAACGTGGAGGGGAAGCTGACGGCCGGCGTGTAGCGCTCCAGGTAGCAGGCGTCCGGCAGCACGATGTCCGCCACCGCCTCTTCGAATTCCGTGATGTATAACTGAAAGGAGAAGATGAAGTTGAACTTTTTCAGGAAGTTCTCCGCGACCGTCTCCGCGTTCCCCATGGTCATGACCGAGTTGGACCCGAAGTTGATCATGATGTCCGGCCGATAGGGGATCTTGAACTGCTCCAACATCTCGAACCACCTGGGACTCGTAATGGTGAAGGCGTTGTAGATCGACGTCGGGAACATGTCGTGAAGATCGAGTCGAGTAGGGGGCTTCGGTACCCGCATCGGATAGGGAACGTGATCGTACACCCAAGCCTTGCAGACCAGCAGGCCGTCATCATCGGGGTACGGGATTTGATAAGGCTTGCCGGTTCCTTCGTAGCCGCCACACACGGCGGCCCCGAGCCCCAGGGCGCCTCCCCAGGTGTCGGCGGCACCGACGATGTGGTTCACCAGATCGATGGACAAACAGGTCCAACCGGAGTTGACGTGACCCTGCGAGCCCCGGAAGTAGTGCGCTGCGATCGGACGCTTGGGGATTCTCTTCGGGCCTTTCTCGGTCTGGATGGTCACCGTGGCACCGATTTCCACCTTGTCGCCGATTTCCTTGGCGATGCGGCTGATCGACGCCGCCGGGATCCCGGTCACCTCTTCCACGTACTCCGGCGTGTACTTTTTGACGTGCTCCCGGAACAACGCAAACCCCGTCGTACACTCTTCGCCGTCGACGTTGTACGTACCTTCCAGCGCCACATCGTGCGCCTCGTCGTCGTACTCCACGCGGGTCACGGACGGATCGTTGTGTACCTTCGGACAGTTGTCCACCAGGTCCCACACGAGAGGCTTGTTCGTTTCCTTATCCCGTTTGTAACGACCATCGGACGGGCGAATCAGGTAGGGACCGTTGGTCTTGTATTTCAAGTACTCGTCGTCCCTGATTTCGTGCTCGTTGAGCAGGGAGTTGACAAGTCCCAGGGCCAACGCGCCGTCCGTGCCGACGCGAATCGGCACCCATTCGTGCGCCTTGGCCGCTTGCGCGGATTGGAAGGGATCGAAAGTGATGGTACGGGCTCCGCGGGCTCGCGCATCGGCGGCCTGGGTCGCGTTCTGGACGGCGACGTGCCCGGCACCATGGCCCTTCGAACACCCGAAGTTCAACGGCAGATTGCAGTGCGCAAAGTCGGGAATAATGGACCACGACACGTGCATGATCCCGTTCATAAAGTGCGCACCGTTGCCGCAGTGCAGCCCGCCGCCCGAGACCCAGTAGTTCGGCGTGCCGAAGGCCTTCATGAACCCGATGACGCCGAAGCGAATCTCCGAGGCCTGTGTGGTGGTTGCCTGGAAATAGACACCGCGTGGGTCTTTCTCCTGGCACTTTTTCAGTTTGTCAATGATGATGTCGAGCGCTTCGTCCCATGAAATGCGCTCCCACTTCGGATCGACCCCCAAGCCTTTTTGCGGATTGGTGCGCTTGAGTGGATAGTTCACACGATAGGGGTCGTATAGCAGTTGCGGTCCGGCGAGGCCTTTCACGCAGATTTTGCCGCGCCCCGTGGGGGCCTCCGGGTTCCCTTCGATCTCCGTCACGACGCCGTCTTGTCGGCGAACCTTGATGCCGCACATGCAGTAACATTGCCCGCAGCAGGTTGGAATCCAAACATCTTCCTTTGCTTTCCCAGGTTCAACCGACGATATCATTGCGTCACCTTTCGTAGGAGGAATGTTTGCTCGAGCTCAGGGCAACCGCGGGAGCGCTTCGACAACCGGACCGCGAAATCACGCTGGTTCGAAAATGACGCCCGGTTTCGCGTCTTCCCGCACCGAATCGTGCGCGCCACAACGGTAGGGCATCAGGCTTGTCATCATCTCCGGCAGATATCAAGGACGTCGGCGCCGAAGCGTCAGGCGCGTGATTCCCTCCCGGATCCAAAACCTGATTGCACCTGCGCATAGCATGAACTTACGCAACACGAGAGTCAAGCGCTTTGCACAACACTGTGTCGGATGCCTATCAGTAAAGTCAACAAATCACGTGAGTTCAGGTTCGCCGGCACGAACGTGAGCGCAGGGACCCAGCCCCGCAAGCCTCCCGGCGCGGCCACGAACACAAGACCACCTGCAAGTTTCCGAGCAAGTTTCGTTCCAGTAGCACAGGCAGAATGGCGGAAGCGTGGTCGGCCGGCATCCAGGCGGCTCTCCGTTCCGGAGGACGCGCCAAAGCTCACGTAAGGCAGATTATTAACTGTTAATTGTTATTTTTCACCCTCAACGACGATGCTGTCATAGCCGCGTCCGAATGCGGCACGAACCGCCACACCTTGGCGCCCGATTGAGAGCCGCGCACGGCCACCGACCCCCCGATTAGACTCGCGTTCTGCCCTTCTGGAAGGGGTTGCCGATCCAAAAACTTGGCCACGCTCGCTCATTATCCGATCCCGTGTTCCGCGTCGCATTGCGTCTTCCGGAACCCGCCAATAATCTGCGTAGTTTAGCGGCTGCATTGTGTCCTGAATTCGGACGACTTGGTCCGATGCCTCGAACAGTGTCACGAACCTGCCGGGCGGAGACGACATGCTGAAACGTGATTCACGAAAGAAACGGACTGATGGGATCGACGAGTCGGTGCGCCAGGTCGAGCCGACTCGGCACGTCGATCCGGTGCGTATCAGCACCGGGGGCGGTCCGCCGATCGTGGACCACTGCGAGGTGATCGTCGAGGACGTGCTGACCATCATGGTGGAAGATGTCGGGAACATCACCGTGATGTGTACGCCGATCGATACTGTTGCCTTGGCCGTGGGATTCCTGTTTGCCGAGGGCATGATCACGAGCCCGGAGGATATCGTCCGTCTCAGACCGCGGTCCGACCCGCTTGCGGTTGCCATTCGGCTGGAGAATCCCGAACAGGTGGTGGGCGGACGGAACCTCATCGTGACCAGCTCCTGTGGGATGTGCGGCAGTAAGAATATCTCCAACATGAAAGAAGGCCTGAAACCCGTCGGCGACACGCTGCGTGTTTCGCCGGACGTGTTACGCAACGTCACGCAACAAATGTGCAACGGCCAGGACCTCTTTGCACGAACGGGCGGAACCCACGCCGCTGTGATTTTCTCCGCCGACGGCGAGATCATCGCCATGGGCGAGGACATCGGCCGGCACAACGCGCTCGACAAAGCGATCGGAAAATGCCTTCTGGATGATCGCCCATTTCGTGGGCACGGCGTCATCCTGTCCGGTCGCATCAGCCTCGAAATGGTCGCCAAGGTCGCGCAGGCAGGCCTCGAGATCGTAGGTGCAGTTTCCGCGCCAACGTCCATGGCCATCGAAGTGGCTGAGCGTGGCGGCATCACGCTGTGCGGTTTCGTGCGAGCCGACCGGGCCACGATCTACACTCACCCGCACCGGATCCGAGGCACCGCCGTATCGCCTGACTGATTCCCGTGGCAGCCACGGGCTTCTGCTTTTCCAGAGGAACTAGACTTCGTGGCCGGCTGAAAGTCAAAAGCCAAATGCTTGGCGGTCGGAGGGCTTCGAAGCCCTCCGACCGCCACGATCGTTCGAGCACATCACGTCCTGCGGCCAGGTGCGTCGTAAATCGCCGCCTTGAGGACGATGCCGGCGCAGCGAGAGCTAGTCGGTCTCATGTGGCCAGCCGCAACTCGCTTGACAAACGCCGAAGCAGCAGACGCCGAAAGGTGAGCAATCTTCATTACTACAACATTCTGAATCCCTACATTGATGAAAACAGCACAATTCATTCGTGCACTCTGAATCGTCGCAGCAATCGCCAAAAACACATGTACTGTCGCAGCAGACTTGATTGCCGTTGCAGTCGTCGTCGTCGGCGCAGCCACAAGTATTGTTAATGCAAATCTCGTTTCCAGAACAGTCGTTGTCGTCGCAACAGTCTCCGGTGACGCACGTATCGGTACAGCAAACCGAACCGCTCGGGCAGGCAAACTCGTACGCGCCGCGGTCCACCATAGGGGCCGTCACGTCGTACACCGGGCAGTCCGTGTTGCCGCCGTCGGAGGTGTGGGGTTCGTCTACTCTGCGGTCGTTGCCGTCCAAGTCGTATGGAACGTCATCGCTCGTGCTGCCGTCGCCGTCGAAGTCGAGCGCGCAGTTGTCACCCGTATCGATCGCCAGCGAGCCGCAACTCAGGCGCAGGTCACCGTAGTAGTCACAGTTGTCCGGAGACCCGGCAGGACACCCACCGCCACTACAGGGCGGGTCGCCCCACCCATCGCTATCACAATCCTGGGCATCGGCGAGAAAATCCGGAGGGCCATCGTTGTTGTCGGTGCCGCCGCTGGTATAACCTTCAATAATCGAATACGAAGCCAAGTCGTCGTCGATGTCGGAATCGGGCTCGTTGTCCCATAGAATACAGTTGGTGATCGACACGTCCGAATCCCCGTCCGGCAAAGTATAAATGCCGATGGGGGTACCGCCGGTGGTGCTCTGATTCGCTACGACCGTGCAGTTGGTCAGGGCCACGGTCGCCGTCTCTCCGCTTCCGGGTGGTTCCCAGATGGACACCGCCGCCCCGTCCGCCGCACCGACGGCCTGGAGCGTGTTACCGGTGAAGAGGCAATTCGTACACGTCGTCGTCGCGTCCAACCAGACCGCCAGGGCACCTCCGTTCGCACGGCCGCCGTTCTGCACGAACGATGTGTTGACGATGTTCAATTCGCCCGGCCCGCCGAAGTGGACGATCGCCCCACCGCTTGCAAATATGCCACCGACGGTGCCCACCTTATTTCCCACAAACAGCGAGGATGTGATCGTTGCAGTCTGACCCGACGGAATACTCTCGATCCAGGTCGCCCCTCCGGCGAAGTCGTAGTAGCCCGACCCCGTTCCTTTTACTTCATTCGAGTCGAAGGTGCAGCTGGACAGAAACGGCACAGTGTGCTTAGCCCACAAGGCGCCGCCCGTTGGACGCGCTCCGTCTGCTATGTTCCCCACAAACGTCGAGTCGGTGATCGTGGGCGCGGGGTCGTCCGGACACCCCCAAAAATCAAATTCACCGATAGGGTCGTCACGTCCCTGGAGCCAGAGTGCTCCGCCGTCATTCGGCGCGGCGTTGGTCTGGTTATCCTCAAACAGGCAATCGGTGATCGATGGGCTGCCGTTGTCAACAAGAAGTCCGCCCCCCTTGGCGGCCACGTTTCCTCGGAAGGAGCAGTTGTCGTAGCTGCTGTCCGACGCGTGATCGTTCACGGCCGCATGGTTGTCGGCGTAATTGTGGCGAAACAGACAGTCCTTGACTGTCGGGCCGCCCGAGAGGCAGTACTCGATGTGACATGTACCACCACCCGTGCAATCGTTGTTGTCGGTGCACGTGGTACCATCGTTCGTACCGCCGTAGCAATACTTATCCGACGCACGAATCAGCAGTGCAGCGCCCTGGTTGTCGAGCGCCGTCTCCGGGCCGGTTCCGTCCGCCACACCGCTCTGTACGATCAACCCGTCGATAACGACGGTCGCATCGGCGTCATTGTAGGTCATCACGTGATACGCATTGTCATCGTTGAGGCACCACTCATCAACGCAATCCCCAGCGCAACTCGTGCAGTTGGTGGCGTCGTCCTGGTCGATATCGCCGCTCAGCTTCGTCCTGTGACCGCTGCAAGTGCCGCCGGGTCCACAATCCACGGTATCAGCGCACGGCTTGCCGTTATAGGCGGCGTCCCCGCCGCTACACACGGCCACCGACCGCGTACCACCGCCTGCGGGATAGCCGCCATACAGATCGACGCCGTCTTTCATTAAGAATGTCGACGATGCGTCGTTGTCGGTCTGCCCGCTACCTTCGTCCGGGTAGTAAGTTCCGGCCGCGATGTAGATATCGTCTCCCGACCCTGCCGCCGCGAGCGCATCCTGGAGTTTAAGGTAGGCATCCGACCAGCTAGAGCCATCGTCTGCGCCCCCGGAAGCACTGGCATCGACATAGATGATCGATCCCTGTACGGACATCGCCAGGTTCGCAACTGCGAAGCCCACCATCCACCAACGACAATGACCCATTTTCCATCTCATCATTTTTCTCCTTTGCAACGAAGACATGGGCGGCCGGCGCAACGTGCGCCGCGCGCAGGTAACGCACCCAAAGCTCAGCGTGCGAGCTCCCCCGTGCGCAGGGGCTGAGGACCTGTGTCCGACGACCATCCTCCATACCGAACCTCGGTCCCACAGTCAAGTGAAAAATGCGCGAAGGAATCTCTAATCACCCAAGGTCATTGCGATCGCGTACTATGGGAAAGAGTGATGTGTCACCACAAGGATTCTCCATTTGCGCGTTTTCTGACCGACCTTCTCTACCCAACCGACGATCGTGTTGAGGCCGAGTATCCGCTTCCACTTGTTTTTCATGCTTCACGCTGTACCGTACGTTCTCTAGCCGTGGTTTGAGGGGACGCGATCGAGCGGCACTTTTCGTCGGGATTCCCCATTTGCCGTCTCCAAGGTCGTCATTTCGGTGGATCTTTGCTCCCAATTCAAGTCCATGCGGACATTCTGAGCAGAATCTCCGCGTGTGAACCCCAAACCGCCCATTTCCCCTTGGTAGAGTGCTGCGTGGTGCGCTTGCCCGCCACGCGGCGCAGCACCAACCAGCCCCTTTCCGGGTTTGTGACCTTCATGAACTGTTGTTCACGACAGTCATCCGCTTCCATTATCGGCGTCGGCACACCAAAGTGGTGGATTCACTCCGCGGTCGCCTTAGACGATTCTCGTGGAACCGCAACCTCCGCCATTTGGAATGTACCTTGCTTGGAGCGACGAGAAACCTTCGCGCCAACGGGGCGACGACATTTCAGCCCAAGGCATCGCCCTTCGTGCTTCCTGTTCGGTCGCATTCAGTCTGCGACGCCCAATAGTCCAGAGCCGTGGCGGGGCGAAACATACGATCAGTCCCTGACAAATCGCTCGTCAAACGCGAGACGATGGCGATTCAAGAACGTCCGAATCTCCTTCCGAAACGGCATCCTACGATGATGCTCGACTTGTCGCTCGATGTACCGCCGCAAATGCCTTATCTGCGCCTCGCGCGACCGCTTCATTCCCCTCTAGAATTTCTCGTCCCATCTGAGTTCCCTCGACATCCCTATCCGGTCGGACTCGGTTTAGAATCCGAACCGCTGTTCCGCGTGCGTCCAACGGGATCGGATCGGCGCCTTTGCATTGCGCCGCCGATGATGGTACATGGAATGTGCTGTCAGTTCCCGGACACGGCGTGCCCCGGTTGTCACGCCGTTCCGTGTAGGGGATCGCCCTACGCGGCCTGAGAGGTCGGCACCCTTTGGTGAACCCGGCAGCGACTCGACGGAGGATGCGAGATGCCCGACGAACCGACGAACGATCTACCCTTGGCCGACATTCGAGTTCTTGATCTATCCAGGATCCTCGCCGGACCCTACTGCACGATGACCCTCGGTGATCTCGGTGCGGAGATCATCAAGGTGGAACGCCCGGACACGGGCGACGACACGCGCACGTGGGGACCGCCCTTCGCGGGCGGCGAGAGTGCCTACTACCTGTGTTGTAACCGCAACAAGAAGTCGATCACCATCGACCTCAAGAACCCCCGTGGCCGCGAAGTCGTCAAAGAGTTGGCTCAGGCCTCGGACGTGGTCATCGAGAACTTTACGCCCGGTTTCATGAAGCGTTTCGGGCTGGACTATGAAACGCTGCGCAAGCCCGACCCGCGGCTGATTTATTGCTCGATCAGTGCCTATGGTCAGGATGGACCGTACCGCGAACGGCCCGGGTATGACATGGTATTGTCGGCCGTTGGTGGTCTCATGGGGATCACCGGTCCGGAAGGCGGCGAGCCGTGCAAGGTGGGCGTGGCGATCACCGATGTCCTCACCGGCATTTCCGCATCGGGCGCCATCATGGCCGCCCTGCTCCAGCGCGCGCGCAGCGGACGCGGCCAACACATCGATTGCAGCCTTCTCGACATACAGGTGGCGGCGCTGGCCAACATCGCCAGTAACTACCTCGTTGCCAACAAGGAAGCACAGCGATGGGGAACCGCACACGAATCGATCATTCCGTACCAGGTCTTTGCCACCAAGGACAAACCGATTGCGATCGCGGTAGCGAACCAGAAGCTGTGGGAGAGTTTCTGTGTGGCGATCGAAAAACAGGAATGGGTGCATGACCCGAAGTTCGAATCCAACCCCAAGCGGGTGGAAAACCGCAAGGACCTCGTTGGGCGTATTGCCGAAGTGATGGCACAGAAAACTTGCGACGAATGGATGGATCTGTTCGAAAATGCGTCCGTTCCGTGTGGACCGGTAAACAACATGCAGAGCCTCTTTGACGACCCACAGGTTCTTCACCGGGGCATGATCGCGGAAGTGCCGCACGAAACAATCGGCGCCCTTCGACTGACCGGCGTGCCGATCAAGTACTCCGAAACGCCGGCTAGCATTCGCCTGCCTCCTCCACGCCTCGGTGAACACACCGATGGGATACTGCGCGACGTGCTGGGATACTCGCAGGAGCAAATCGAGGCGCTGCGACAGGCCGGCGCTGTATGAGTTACTGCCTTTTCTCGAAGGGGGGACACAACGGGGGCACCGCGAAGGTAGCACTGGCGCGTCCGTGACGCACCCTACCATCTGGTGCGTCATCGGCGTAACATACTGATCTGTCAATCGTCGTTTGTTGGGTGGCACGATCTGGCAAAGCCGGGTGCGCGACACTTTCGGCGGGCTTCATGTAGGGCAGGTGGTTCTCCCGGCTATGCCGGGAGGTTCA